>Ga0190316_1000772_pt1 | contig 9943 bp, 8 predicted proteins | sample 48701112_MG_FD_161663 | JGI IMG/M metagenome (GOLD analysis project Ga0190316, IMG submission 161663) | Hydrothermal vent sediment bacterial communities from Southern Trench, Guaymas Basin, Mexico - 4870-11-1-2_MG | ecosystem: Environmental > Aquatic > Marine > Hydrothermal vents > Sediment ... | reverse complement strand
TCTTTAGAAGTTCAACTTCCTTTCCTTCAATTTATTAGTCCAAAAATAGATTTCCAAATTACTCCTTTGCTTTTTGGAGATTTAAATAAAGAAGAAATTCTTTCAGTGGCCAAAACCTTAAATGAATATCAAAAAAACTCACTCTTTATAATTAGCACTGATTTAAGTCATTATTTACCAATAGAAGAAGCCAAAAGAGAGGATAAGCAAACAATTAAAGCAATTGAACTTTTGAAAATAGAAAAAGAAAAAATTAATGCTTGCGGTTTAATTCCTGTTTTGACTTGTTTAAAAATTTGTCAGTTAAATAACTGGCAACCCAAATTACTTCATTATTCTACCTCTGGAGAGGTAATTGGCGATTACTCTTCGGTTGTCGGCTACGCCAGTTTTCTTTTTTAAAATCAACAAGTTAGATGAAAGAGGCCAGCAACTTTTTTGTTTTTTGTCGAATAATTATTAAAAATTTCTATTGCCTTTTCTGTGGTTTTTTCGACTACTTCAATATTTTTTTCTCTAAGAAACTCTTTTGCTCTCTGGCTCAATTCAGCCATTCCTGATTGACCCGTGCCAAAAACAATTATTTCCGGCTCTTCCTTGACAGCTCTCTCAATATCTTCTTTGTCAAAAATATGACTTTCTTTTCGCCACCACTTCAAAATTTTTCCGTCCCAAGCATGAACTTCTATATCATAAGTAAACTCCTGACCATCAATTGTAATTTTGCCAAAAGAATAATTCTCTATTTTCATAGATGAAAAATTAAATCAACACCTAAAGAGGTTAAAAGAATTATTATTCCTGCTAAAAAGACGCCTAAAGAAATTAGTAGAAAAGATTTTTTAAAAGGAACTCTAAAAACTGAAGCAAGCAAACTACCACTCCAGCCACCACTAAAAGGCAGAGGAATAGCTACAAAAATTATTAAAAAAAGTGAACCTAAAATTTTGAAAGATTTCTTATACTTCTGTCGTTTATTTTCTTTTAAAAGCGAAATAAATTCTTTGTAGAAAGGAAACCTTTCTTCTAAAATAGAAGAAAGGAAATTAAAGAACAAGAGAAGAAAAAAAATGATTAAAATGTTACCAACTAGAGAAACCATAAAAGACAACCAAAAGGGTAGGTGATAATAAAAAATACCTATCGGAATACTGATCCTTAATTCACCAAAAGGCGTCATCGAAAGAAAAAAGACCTTTAAACAATTCAAAATCATTTCATCTATTTGATTTTAAATCGCTTTTCCTTTAAAATCAAGTAAAATGGAGAAGAAGGAAGAAAATATAAGAGTAAGAATAGCCCCTTCACCAACTGGTCCTTTACACCTTGGCACAGTTAGGACCGCTCTTTTTAATTGGCTTTTTGCTCGCCAACATCACGGTTCTTTTATTTTAAGAATCGATGATACTGACCGAGAGAGGTCATCTCCTGAATGGGAAAAAGATATTTTAGAGGGTCTTTTGTGGTTAGGCTTAAACTGGGATGAAGGACCGATTTTACCAGAACATCTTCAGGAGAACTTCAAAGACCAAAAGAGTTTAAATCTTCAAGAAGGCTATATTGGTAATTTTGGGCCTTATCACCAAAGTCAAAGAATTCCGATTTATCAAAAATATCTTAAAAAATTAGTTGAAGAAAAAAAGGCCTATCTTTGTTTTTGCCAACCAGAAGAACTGGAAAAAGAAAGAGAAATAATGATTGCTTCCGGACAAGCACCAAAATACAGCGGTCGTTGCCGTTCATTAAGCGAAGAAGAAGTAAAAGAAAAATTAAATAGAAAGGAGAAGTACGTTATTCGTCTTAAAATGCCAGAAAAAACAATTTCTATTGATGATTTAATAAAAGGCAAAGTATCTTTTAATCTAAGTTTAATAGGTGACTTTATTATTGCTAAAGATTTTTCCTCTCCTCTTTATAATTTTGCTTCAGTGGTTGATGACTATGAAATGAAAATTTCTCACATTATTAGAGGCGACGACCACCTCTCTAATACTCCTAAACAAATAGTTATCGCTGAGGCCTTAAATTTTCCCAGGCCAAAATATGCTCATATTCCTTTACTTTTAAATCCTGACAGAACAAAATTAAGTAAAAGAAAACAATCAATAACTTTAAGGGATTATAAGGAAAAAGGCTATTTACCAGAAGCCATTTTGAATTTTTTGGTTCTTCTAGGATGGCACCCTGAAGAGGAAGAAGAATTTCTTCCTCTAGAGGAAATAATAGAAAAGTTTTCTTTAAAAAAAATTCAAAAAAGTCCAGCTATCTTTCTTAGCAAAAAACTTGATTGGCTTAATGCCAAGCATATTAGAAATTTAAAATTAGAAAAATTAAAGAAATTTGCTAAACCTTTTCTTCAAAAAGAATTCAAAGAAATAGATGATAATTATCTAGAAAAAGTTCTTCCCTTAGTTAAAGACAGATTAAAAAGATTAGACCAGCTGCCTGAATTAACTAAATTTTTCTTCAAAAAACCAGTTTATTCAAAAAGTTTGTTGCCTTGGCAAGAAGAATCTTTTTCCCAAACAAAAAATAATCTAAAAAAAATTAAAAAATTATTAGAAGAAATAGAAGACAAAAATTGGCAAGAAAATGTTTTAGAGAAAGAACTTTTCTCTTTAGCAGATAAAGTTGGTAGGGGAGAAATATTTTGGCCATTGAGAGTTGCTCTTTCTGGAGAGAAGGCCTCACCACCACCAATAGAACTAATGCTTGTTTTAGGCAAGAAAGAAACAATAGAAAGAATAGAAAAAGCAATTGCTAAATTAGAAAAATGAAAAATTTTAAACTAAAAATCGCTATTTTTCTGTTTATTCTTTTTTCTTTCTCTTTACCTATTTTTCTATTTGAGAAAAATGTTTTAGCCGATAATTCCCTTGAAGAAATAAAAGGAAAAATAGAGGAAAGGAATAAAAAACTTAAAGAATTAGAAAATCAGGCAGAAACTTTTCGCCAAAAATTGAAAAGTTCAAGAGTTTTTGCTCAAAGTTTAAAAAAACAGCTAGAAAAGGATACTCTTTATCAAAAGAGTTTAAAAAACTCTTTGTTAATTACTCAAGAGAGAATAAGTATTCTTGAATTAGAAATAGAAAAAATTAATTTAGAAATAAATAAATTAGAAGAAAAGATAGAGAGAAAAAAGGAAAGAATTAAAGAAATAATCGAAAGGTTGTACGAAAATGACCAAATTAATCTCTTAGAGATTTTTCTTTCTCAAAGAAATCTAACCGGCATTTTAAACGAGAGTCAAAATTTGGTTTCTTTAGAAAACTCTCTTAATGAAGAGTTGAAAGAAATAAAAGAGCAAAAAAAAGAAATCAGTCAAAGAAAAGAAAATTTACAAGCAAAAAAGGATGAAGAGAAAATAGCCACAGACAATTACCAGGCAAAATTGCAAGTCGCTGAACAGGAAATAAAAAACAGAAAGGAATTATTAAAAAGAACAAAAAATAAAGAAAAAAATTATCAATTACTTCTTAAGAAAATAGAAAAAGAAAGAATAGCCATTGCCCGAGAGATCGACGAACTTGAAGAAGAATTAAGAAAGAAGATTAATTTGAAAGCCCTACCTAAACCATTTAAAGGAATTCTTGATTGGCCAGCCAGGGGAGAATTGACTCAAGGATATGGAAGAACTGCTTTTGCTCTAAAGCACTATCATTCCCGATTTCATAATGGCATTGATATTGCTTTAAATATCGGCACACCATTAAAGGCAGCCGCTAAAGGCAAGGTTATTGCTTTAGGAAATCAAGATAGATATTGCTGGCATGGCGCTTATGGAAAATTTGTCGCTCTTAAGCATCCTAACAACCTAGTTACTCTTTATGCTCATCTTTCTTTGATAAAAGTTAAAATCGGTCAAGAGGTCAAAAGGGGAGAGGTAATTGGCTATTCAGGAAATACCGGTTATTCCACCGGACCTCATCTTCATTTTGGAGTTTATGACGCTTCTACCTTTCTAATCAAAGAAAGCAAATTCTGCGGACCAATGCCTGTTGGCGGTTCACTTAATCCTTTGGATTATCTAAAATAATAATAGATGTTTATAGATATTTATTGTTTTATTAATTTATTAACGAGTTAACGAGTTAACGAGTTAAATATTAAAAAATCCAACCCAGAACCACTAAAGGGTTCAGGGTTACCCTGTACCCTTCAGTGGTACAGGGCAAAATTCTAAATTTATTATCCAGCCCTAAAGAATTTAGGGCTGTGGCGAAATTCTAAACAAAATCCTAAATCCCAAACTCCAAATCCCAAACGTTTAGAATTTGTGATTTAGAATTTAGAATTTTGTTTAGGATTTAGGATTTCGGATTTAGAATTTGAAAGTTAAGTTTTGAGTTTTGAGATCTTGAAATAAAGCAATCTTTTATTAAAATTAATTAAGTATTTCAAATATTAAAATTAATTAAGTATTTCAAAGAAAAAATGCCTCAAAAAAGAAAATTAAAATCATTCAGTTTATTTGAATTATTAATCTATATTTCCATTCTCTCAATTGTTCTAATATCTCTTAGTAATTTTTTCTGGCCGATAAAAAAGTCATTTTTATATTCAAGTGCTCTTTTAGAATTAGAAAGAAATCTTAATAGTGCTTTAAGTGTTATTTCTTACAACATTCGTCAAGCTGAAAGCATCAATTCTTGTTCAGGAAGTGATTTAGATCTAAAAATGAGTGATGCTTCAATAGATCCAACTGTTTTCAGTTTGAATAATGGAGTGATTTATATCAAACAGAATGGTGAAAGTCAATATTCTTTAACTGGAAACAAAATTTATGTTGATTCTTTGAGCTTTGAAGAGATAATTAATCCTTCACCAGCCAAACCGAGTGTTAAAATCGTTATTTCGGCTCATTATATTGGTCCTGGCAGAAAGGTCAGCGAATTACAAAGAACAGTCCAATCGGTAGTTGGCTTGAGATAAACTAATGAGTATTGAATTAAAAAAATTTAATTCTTTTAGAATTGAGAGTAAAAGTGATTTTTTTCAAAAAATTAAAACCGAAAAAGAACTTTTATCTTTAATAAAAAAAGCAAAAAAAGAAAAATTAAAAATTATTCCTTTAGGCGCTGGCTCTAATGTCCTTTTTAAGAAAAAAGTTAAATCTGCTTTATTAAAAATAAGCAACAAAGAGATAAAAATTAAAAATAATAAAATTATTGTTTCCGCTGGACTTTCCTTAGCAAACTTATTAAATAAATGTTTAAAAAACAATCTTTCAGGATTAGAGTGGGCAATTGGTATTCCTGGAACAGTTGGCGGTGCTATTTTTGGCAATGCCGGCGCTTTTTCTCAGTCAATTTCTAATTTTGTTGAGGAAGTAGAAAGCATAGATATTGAAACTGGTAGAAAAATTATCAGAAAAAACAAAGAGTGTTATTTTGATTATCGGCAGAGCATCTTTCAAAAAAAGAAAGAAATAATTTGGCGAGCAGTTTTAAAATTAAAGAAAGAAAAAAAGAAAAAGATAGAAAGAAAAATGAAAGAATTTTTAGAGAAAAGGAAAAAGAGTCAACCAATTGGTAGTTGGTCGGCCGGTTCGATTTTTAAAAATGTTCCTCTTGATAGATTCCCCAAAAAAATTCAAAAAGAATTAAAAAAGATATTTCCTCAAAAAAAGCTTATTCCGACTGGTTATCTAATAGAAAAAACTGGTTTAAAAGGAAAGACTATTGGTGGTGCTCAAATATCTAAAAAGCATGCTAATTTTATAATCAACACTGGCAAAGCAGAAACAGAAGATATTGAAAAATTAATAAATTTAATAAAAAAAGAGGTTCTTAAAAAATTTAAAGTTAAATTAGAAAAGGAAATTAGAATTATATCTTAATTCAAGTACAAAAAACTAACAAATCTAAAATCTAAAAAGTAAAATCTAAAATCTTAGATAAACTCGAATCTCGAATTTCGAAATCCGAAACCCCGATAGTATAAAATCCTTCGGATTTTAACTACGGGGCAAGTATGTCTAACCTGAACTTCAATTCAGAAAATACTCGCCCCGTAGCATCCGAACGAAGTGAGGATTGCTTCGGGGCAAATTTGAATTTTCAAATGCTCAAATGTTCGAAATGAATATCCCCACCCCCTCCTTACTCCTCCCCCTCCCTCTGGGAGGGGGAGGATATAGGTGGGGGAGGGTATTTTGAACATTTGCCCAGTACCACTAAAGGGTACTGGGCAACCCAGCCCCGCACCACTAAAGGATGCAGGATTTCCAAAACTCTTTAGTAGTTCTGGGTTGAATTTTGTTTAGAATTTAGAATTTAGGATTTTAAATTGAGTTTTGCGCTTTGTGTTTTGTGTTTTACGCTTGAATTTTGTACTTTAGGGTTGATTTTTTTAAAAAAAATTATAGAATTTTTGAGAGAAAGAAAATATTAAAAATAAAAAAAGGAGGTGAAATTATGGAGGGGACTAAAATTGCCGAAGAAGAAAAAGAAGGAAAAGGCAAAATTCCATTTGTTCTTGATAAAGTTGTTCTTGATAAAGAAAGTTCTGGAATTTATTCAATAATTAAAAAAGGGGATATACTTCTTCTTGATTTCTCTGCAAAAGGTGAGAACGGTGAAAGAGTGCTTCTTTTTTCTATCAAGAGAAAAGGAGAAAGGGTTCCTTTAAAAAATGACGATAAACTATTTTTGGGTATTTTTTCTGATGAAAAGGATGCGAAGTTATTTGCCTTTCAAACCATTCTTTTAATAGAGTCAATTTTAGGAGTCAGAATGAGTTTTTCACTTAAAAAGGAAACAATTGTCGCGGTAATTTCTTAAAAAATGCCTTAAAAAAAGAAGGGGAGTAAACAACCCCTTCTTTTTTCTTTCTAATACAATGTCGCACAAGACACCTTTTGCGACATCGCTCCTTGAGAATCCTTATTAAGTAGTGGTGAAGACTTCAAGATTCAAGATTCGAATTTGTCTAAGAGTTTTGAGATTAGATTGTTGAAGATTCTGAATTTTGAATTTTGAATTTTGGTCATTGGGATTTGTTTGTAATTTGTAATTTGAGATTTGTAATTTTGTTTAGGATTTCGCCACAGCCCTAAATTCTTTAGGGCTGGGTAATAAATTTCGGATTTAGAATTTTTAATATTGAACTCGTTAACTCGTTAACTCGTTAATAAACAAATAAAACAATAAGTATCTAAATATCTATTGACAACTTCCCTGAACACCCTCGTTTGTTTGAGAGAGTTTTTCTTGACATTCGCCAGGAGGATTTTTAAAGGCCTGACAAATTGCCTCTTTATAAGCATCGGGCGTCCTTTTTCCTTGATAAGGCTTGCCATTAATAATTAAAGTTGGCGAGCCAGTAATTTCAAATTCCTCATTCAATTCAACTTCTTGCTTTAGCAAAGCAACTGCTTCGTCTTTGAGACAATTAGAGATTTTTTCAGAATCAATTCCTAATTTTTTGGCAATTCCCAGCCAACATTCATCAACATCGTTTGGCTTACACTCTCTGTTAACTTCTTCAACAAACTGCCAGTATTTGTCCTTCTGGTATTTAAAAAGACAAAGCTCTCTAATGTCTTGATGAAGCTCCTGATTGCCATGCATTGAGCAATATTCGCCTTTTTTAGTTAAGCAAAAATTCTCTAAAGGATTCCCATAATTGCTATAGATAACATAATGAGGTTCAAAATCAATAAATTTCTCTAATAAATCAATGGCTGGTTTAATTGCTTCTTCAGCCTGATTGCCAAAAGGACAAAAAGCCATTGTAAATAATTTGACTTCCGGCCTATCAGTTTTAACAATTTTTTTCTTCTCCAATTCCTTTTTTAAAGAAATAGCTGAAGGAAAGAGTAATTCGCCTTTTTTATCAATATAGGCCTCAAATTCCTTTTCTTCTACTGAAAATTTAATATGATATAAGCCATTTTGATAAGTTGCCTCTTTTAACTCTACTTTTGTCTTTGGTGGCACTTGAGTTTTGACAAATTCAATTGCTCTTTTAACTGCTAACGATTCATTTGGCTTAGAAAAAGGATTATTACTAAAACCACCCGTTTCTATTGAAACAATCAAAGCAACTGCTAAAATAACTAAAATAATAAAAAAAATAAAATCTTTCTTTTTAAGCATAAGCATAAAAAATTGATAATTGGAAATTAATACTTCCCTCCCCTTCCTTAATCCTCCTTCTCCGACCCAAGGCGAAGGAAGAGGAAATTTCTATTTTCTTCTTTTTCTCCTCTCTGACTTAATTCCGACTTAAACTAAGTCAGAACAAGAAAGAATCTATAGGTATCCCCTATCCCTTACTTATTATTACTTGAAAACACCAATCAATTTGGAAGCCAAAACTTCCCACCAAGGAATACGATAAACTTTCAAAATTACACTTTCTGAAGTTGAACCATTCTCGCCAGAACAAGTCAAGGTAAAAGTATAAGTTCCTGGATTTTCAGGCCTAACCTTTTGTGAGCCCGAGATAGGTTTAGAACCTTGCCAATTACACTCAGGACAATTCGGTTCAACTGAAGCAGTGCAAGAAGAACAATTTTCTGTTGACCAAGAAATAGTTGCCGACTGAGCAAGCTTAATTTCTGAAGGGTCAATATTTAATGTCAAATGAGGTTGAGGCGGAATAACATTCAAATTGGCTGAACAACTATTACTTCCCCCTGGCCCACTTGGAGTGAAACTACAAGATAGAGTACTTGTTGCTGAAGGAGTAAAACTATGAGAACCAGAACAAGAACTATTTGACCAGTTTATACCTGCCCCAGAACATTGAAGATTAGCACTAGTACAGTTGTTAGAGTTCCAAGACAAAGTTGAAGATTCACCCAATTCAATACTAGAAGGAGTAAAATGAATACTACAAGTTGGCGGAACTGCTATACAACTTGAACCATTCCAACTATAACCAGTATTACAATGAAACTCGCATTTCCTTGAAGTATCAGAATCAGAATACTGCCAAGGCAAATCTTCAGTTAAATTTTGATTTTCATCACTTCCCCAAGGCGAGGAATGAGCAGGAAGAGAACCAGTACATTGAAAAGTTGGTTCAGGACAAGTGGTTGAGCAGTTCTTATAATCAGAAGAGCCACTATTGGCTTCGGCATACACTCTAATGTCATAACTCTTCCCTGCTTCACCAGTAATTGTTCCATTGCAAATATTAGTGTTATAACACGAATTAGCCATGTGCCAAGAACTCTCACTATCTTCTTTATACATAATTTCAATTGTATCTATTCCTAAAGAATGCGAGGCAGTTGCTGTGATAGTAAAATCTCCTCCACCTTCAGGGCAATCACAACCACTGATATTGATTTCAGGAGCAGAAGAAAAATTAAAGGTAAAAGTAATTGTGCCACCACCAGAAACCGATTGGGTAGCTGAAGGAGTGATATTAACAAAATTAGCACCACTAGGACCAGCTGAAACATAAGAATAAGTATAAGTTCCATCATCAATATTTGTTAAATTTATAGGAAAATTATAGCCACGAGTCCCTATATCGTTACGATTAACTCTAATATATCCATTCCAAGGAGAACCATCTAATGTAGCCTTTAACCTCACTGTATTTCTAGAGCTAGGGATGCAATCACTATCTCTTTGACACTCATCAGAGCAAGGATGAGAAAAAGTTCGAGTTACACACCTTGAACCTGAACATCTTTTACATTGGTAGGTCCCACCACCACAATCACTATCTGTTTGACACTCATCAGAACAAGGATAAGAAAAAGTTTGAGTTACACAATTCGAACCTGAACATACTTTACATTGGTAGGTTCCGCAAGTAGCATTTCCACAAGTTCCCCAATTAGACCAGTCGGGAGAGGTGTTGTTTTTTACTCTTAATCGAGCGCTGTAACTATGTCCTGCTTCCCCTTTGTATTTGACAGTTGCATGAAAAATATTTCCTTGTTGAGTATAAGTTATGCAGCACTCTCCAACCGAATCAGGGT
>Ga0190316_1000771_pt1 | contig 9945 bp, 8 predicted proteins | sample 48701112_MG_FD_161663 | JGI IMG/M metagenome (GOLD analysis project Ga0190316, IMG submission 161663) | Hydrothermal vent sediment bacterial communities from Southern Trench, Guaymas Basin, Mexico - 4870-11-1-2_MG | ecosystem: Environmental > Aquatic > Marine > Hydrothermal vents > Sediment ... | reverse complement strand
TTTTTTCGCGTGAATTCGCGCTATTCGCGGTTGATTTTGGCTCGACCATGCGAAATCCCAAAGAGCCCAGACTGTTTGTAGTAGGCGATTCCCGTGGGCCGTTGGCCTCGCAGACCATGCGGTCTGCTGACCGCCGGCTCTGGGCCATGGTATCGTCGTGATTCACGGCACTGCCATGGCCCAGGGGGCCAACGGCCCACGGGAAGTGTTTACTACGAGCCTTTTCAGTCGCTAAAACGCTGAGACGCTGAACTGCACTCAATCACTAATCACCGATTACCACTTCGCCTCAAAAGAGCGTCGGCTGTTCCACCTGCTCGTAGGGGATGTCTAAATGTTCGTAGGCCAGCCTCGTCGCTACCCGGCCGCGTGGGGTGCGACCGAGGTAGCCGAGTTGTAGTAAGTACGGCTCCACCACGTCCATGATCGTGTCGGCGGCCTCGCCGACAGACGCCGCGATGGTATCTAACCCCACCGGCCCGCCGTCGAATTTGTCAATGATGGTGTGCAGCACGCGGCGATCCAGGTTGTCCAATCCCTGCGCGTCAATTTCCAGCAACGCCAGCGCCTCGCCGGTCACTTTGCCGGTGATGACGCCGTCACTGCGTACCTGGGCGTAGTCGCGCATGCGACGCAGTAGCCGCAACGCTACACGCGGCGTCCCCCGGCCGCGCCGGGCGATCTCGGCGCGGCCCTCCGGCTCCAGGGGGACGCGCAACGCCCGCGCGGCGCGCTCCACGATCTGCTCTAGCGCGGCCTGCTCGTAGAAATCCAGGCGGTAGATGGCGCCGAAGCGCGTCCGCAGCGGCGCGGAGAGCAATGCCAGCCGCGTCGTCGCCCCGACGATGGTGAAGTGCGGCAGGCTCAAGCGCACTGTCCGCGCTCCCGGCCCCTGCCCGATCACCAGATCCAGCGAGAAGTCCTCCATCGCCGGGTAGAGAATCTCCTCGACGACCTTGCCCAGGCGGTGGATTTCGTCAATGAAAAGCACTTCCTTCTCGTGCAGGTTGCTGAGGATGGCGGCGAGATCGCCGGCCCGCTCAATCGCCGGCCCGGAGGTGACGCGGACCTGCGCTTCCATCTCGTTGGCGCAGATGTGAGCCAATGTCGTTTTGCCCAAACCCGGCGGCCCGTAGAAGAGCGTGTGTTCCAGCGACTCGCCACGCCCCTTCGCTGCCTCGATGAGGATGCGCAGGTTCTCGCGCACCCGCTCCTGTCCGATGAGATCGTCCAGCCGTTGCGGGCGCAGGGCGTGATCCAAAGCGATCTCTTCCGGTTCTATCTGTGGTGAAAGGTTACGATTTTGTCCCATGGGTCTCCATACAGTTTTTTAACGCAGAGTCGCTGAGAAGCAGAGCCGCGGAGAAAAAACTCGAAAACTTTGCGCTGTGGGCACTGCCTGCCCACACCTACGGTTTGTGTCCCTGCGTCTTGTCCGCAATTTAGAAATCCGGGTCGTGGTGGGCACAATGTGCTCTACCACGAGGGTCTCGTCTTTTACGACGATACGCTCGATTAACAATCAAATAACTTCCCTTTGGAGGGCGGCTCTTTGGGATTTCGCATGGTCGAGTTAAAATTAACCGCGAATAGCGCGAATTCACGCGAAAAAATAAAAAAATCAGTGCAATCTGTGTAATCCGTGGTGAAAAATTCCTGACTCTAACGAATTCTGTGGTCTCGCTCAAAACGCCCCATTGTGGGGCAAGAATTGGACGTTTTCAGGGTTGTTGCCACAGAAATAGCCCCAAAATAGGGGAGTATTCCCCACTGAGGTGCTCAAACCACAGAAAACGTCAGAACCAGAAAAATTCACCTCTTGGTACACCCACCATGCAAAGTCCCAGAGACCCTGGAGGGCAAAATCCGAGGAGTTTAAAGCTCTCGCTAACTGCTGCGTGAACTCCTCCAGGGAGTTCTCTGCCGCCTCCAATTCTCTGGCTGCTTGCAAATGGTTCTCCGTGCCTCCTTTTGGGAAAAGGGTGCCCGCAGCGTTCAGCCTTTTGGCTATCTGCCCGGTGGTTAGCCCCTCTGCAGTATACCACCGAAAGACCAGTTTTACCACCAGGGCTGCGGTGGGGCTGAGCACCCACTGGGTGGGTTTCCCGTCGCGGCCCTGGTCAATGAACTGGCGTTTCGGAGGTACCTGATAACCCTGCTCTCCGGCAAACTTCAGTAGAGCTGCCACTTGGCTCTCAATGGTCTTTTCCTGCTGGTATAATCGACTATTGTAAAATTCCCAAAGTGGGATATAACTAAATTGATTTATTTGATCCTATCACAGCTATCAAGTTCCGCATGGAGCAAGCCGGGCCGAAGTGCTTTTGCAGGAATTGGGGTAAGCGCTTCCGGAGCAGCGATACAATCCACGGGATTATCCCTTCACGAAGATGTATAAGCGTGGCTACTTCGCTTCCGGCCCGCACAATGCCCGCGAGATGCTCAACCGGTGGGGCATCTACCTCATCGTCGTGCCGCACTTGCCACACACTCATCTCAATGGGGCGAGCTTCCTTTCACCACAAGGGCGACCCATCATCGGTCTGACCCTGCGGCATGACCGGCTGGACAATTTCTGGTTCACGCTGCTGCACGAGCTAGGTCACATCCTGCTGCACATCCAAGACCAGCGGCAGGTCTTTTTCGATGATACCGAACATCTCATGACCACAGCTGACACGGTTGAGGAGCAAGAGGCCAACGCTTTCGCGCGCGATACGTTGCTCCCGGCGCAGGCGTGGACGCGGCACGCAGCCGCTTTGACGGCTGGAGAGCACGAACAGCTGGTGTTGGAGCTTGCCGAGGAGCAGAGGGCTTGTAGTAGGCGATTCATCGCCGTTCGCTGGCATTGGCCGTGGGTGTCGCCGTTTGCCCAGGCATGAATGTTAGTGCTCGGAGCCACGCCCGATTCATCGGGCTAGCCCCGTTCACGGGGCGTAGCTCCGTAGCCCGGCGATTTCATCGGCGGGCAAGCCAGCATGGTCAGGAAGCCGGAGTAATTACAAGTCACCGTGATTTACGGCACTGAAGTGCCTACTACGAACTTTCCGTGTCTGTCTGTGGCTCGGTCGGCGTAGTTTGGGGCAGAAGGCCTCAATGAGACCGGCCACAGCTATTGAAAATGACCTGGCTTGTAGTAGGCAATTTATCGCTGTATGCTGGCCCACGAGAAGCGCGAATTCTACCAACGTCAGATCAAGGCCACGGATCGGCAGATAGACGCGCTGGTGTACGAGTTGGTTGACGGAGGAGGAGATTGGGGTGGTGGAGGGTGCAGGCGGGTAGCCGCGCGTGTGAGGTGAGGCGATGAAGGTAGGAGTGCTTATTACAGCTATGGCAGCTACTGTGCTGCTTATTGGTTGTAATCAATCTACTGTACCCATCACAGATACTGTAGTCAACCCTGCGGTGGCAATGAGTACACCGGCAGTATTTCCTACCTCAGTTTCAACGTTGTCCCCACCGGGATGTTTTGGGCTGTTTGTGGATATGAAAGATAGATTTGCTGATACAATGATGTATTCTGTGAACTCGAGATGGCGCAATGGAGTTCATCTCCGGCAGCGAGTCTATGAGTTCAGTCTAGGCGAACCAATCACAGTGACTGTAGCCGTGCTGATGTTTGGTGAAGGTGATTTAGTATTAATCAAAGGCAACATCCTCCGGGAATACAGGATAACAATTGTTGATAGCCACGGTCAAGAGATGCCTATGACGAGTGAAGGAGAACATTACTTGTGGAACGACAGGAGTTCAGAGCGAGGTGGATACGTGGTGGATCAGAATACACTGAGTATGGAATCTTTTCAAATCAATAAATGGTTTGACCTTTCCAGCACGGGATCTTACACATTGACCTTGACCCGCGAGGTGTTTATCTCTGGTAAATCATACGAGGCTACAGGAAATCCAGTGGGATTTGAAATTGAACCATAGAGATAGTGCAAGGTTAGCGTTGGCGCAGAGCAGGTAAGTCCGCCTATTGCTGATTTTCACTGTCCAGTGTCACTTTGAAGTCCAGCATTGCCTCCGCATACCACGCCGCCGCGTCCATCCCCGATGACAAGAAACTGTACCAACGTCAGATCAAGGCAGATAGACGCGCTGGTGTATGAGTTGGTTGACGGAGGAGGAGATCGGGGTGGTGGAGGGGGCAGGCGGATGGCTGCTAGCTCGGGCCGGTTGTGCCCACGCGCGTGGCTGAGAGCCTTTCGCGCTAAAAGAACAAAGCCCTTCAGGCTAACATCAGCCCCCGAAGGGGGCTTCGTTTTCTTAGCCTGGGGCTTCAGCCCCAGGCGGAGGGCTTGTAGTAGGCGATTCATCGCCGTTTGCATGGGCAGACGAAAGTGGCAACGCCCGGATGAATGTCAAGAGTGTGGCGGCCTACCCCTACTTTGTGCGTCTGCGGCCACAGTTGATTGAACTGTTCAGACTGCCGGAAAACAAAGAACCCCCAGAAACTGGGGGCTCTGAATAAGACTGATGATAGGCGGACGCTTCAGCGCCCCTTACGGCGGCCCGCAGAGCCGCTCGCCCATCTATGGTTATTTTAGCGTATAATGCTGTAAATATCAAGCCGGCTTATCTCTTCTGGCAGATTGACGTGAGCGGTGAGACCTCGGAGGTCCTGAAGACCTCCGAGGTCTACAGGAGACTCGTTATGGACGATTTTCAATTCAGTCAGGCTTCCCTCCAGGCTTACAGCGATTGCCCGCGTCGTTTCTACCTGCGCTACGCGCGGCAGTTAGTTTGGCCCGCCATCGAAGCGGAGCCGGCACTGGAGCACGAGCGGCGGATGCAGGCCGGGCGGGACTTTCACCGTTTGATCCAGCAACAGGTGTTAGGTATTCCCGAAGCGCGGCTCGCGCGGCTCGCCGGCGCTGACGAAGCACTGGCCCGCTGGTGGCAGAACTACCTCGACGCGCGGCCCGCCGACTTCGCGGGTCGCCGGTATCCCGAACTCACGCTTTCGACCACCGTCGCCGGCTGCCGCTTAGTCGCCAAATACGACCTCGTCATCGTCACGCCGGAGGGGCGGGCCGTCATCTTCGATTGGAAGACCACGGAAAAACTCCCCTCTCGTCGGCGGCTCTTCGAACGCTGGCAGACCCGCGTCTATCGCTTCGTGCTCGTCCGCGCGGGGGCGCACCTCAACGGCGGGCAGCCGCTTCGCCCGGAGCAGGTCGAGATGGTCTACTGGTTCGCCGAGCACCCTGAGTCTCCGGTGCGCTTCCCCTACGACGGGACCCAGGCCGCCGCCGACGGCGAACAGCTCACAGCGCTTATCGCCGAGATCCGCGCCTGCGACGCTGAGGCGGATTTCCCTCTCACGGATGACGAGCGCCGCTGCCGCTACTGCCCGTATCGCTCGCTCTGCGACCGGGGGCAGGAGGCGGGAACGTTAGACGCGCGCGAGGACGAAACGGAAACGGGCGCGCTCAATGACTTCGACTTGGATTTCGACCAGGTCGCGGAGATCGAGTTTTGAGGTTTTTGCTATCCGCTATCCGCTATCCGCTATCCGCTGTCCGCTATCCGCTGTCCGCTATCCGCTGTCCGCTGTCAGCCATCCACTATCCGCTGATGGCTGCCCGCTGATGGCTGAAGACTGAAGGCTGACGGCTGAATGCTGACGGCTTTGTCATTTGCAGCTTTGTCGCGCCATGCTACAATGTCTTTGAAATACACTACTTAAAGGAGAAAACCCGATGTACAAACTTACATTGCTACGACACGGCGAAAGCGTCTGGAACAAGGCTAACTTCTTCACCGGCTGGACGGACGTGGACCTGTCCGAGAAAGGCATCGTGGAGGCGCACACGAGCGGGAAAACCCTGCGCGAAGAGGGATACGTCTTCGACGTGGCCTACACCTCGGTGCTCAAACGCGCCATTCGAACATTGTGGATCGTGTTAGACGAACTGGATCAAATGTGGATTCCCGTCTACCGTTCCTGGCGGCTCAACGAGCGTCACTACGGCGCGCTCCAGGGCTTGAACAAAGCGGAGACGGCGGCGAAGTTCGGCGACGAACAGGTTCACATCTGGCGACGCAGCTACGACGTGCGCCCGCCCGCGCTGGAGAAAAGCGACGCACGCTGGCCCGGCCATGATCCGCGCTACCAAAATTTGGACGCGGGCGACATCCCCACCGCCGAATGTCTGAAGGACACCGTGGCGCGTTTCTTGCCCTACTGGCACGAAACCATCGCCCCCACCGTCCGCGCGGGGCAGCGCGTCCTTATCTCGGCGCATGGCAATAGCCTGCGCGCCCTGGTCAAATACTTGGATGACATTCCCGAAGACGTCATCCCTGGCCTGAACATCCCCACGGGCATCCCCTTGATCTACGAGCTCGACGACGACCTCAAACCGCTGCGGCACTACTACTTGGCCGACGCCGAGACCGTGAAGGCAGCTCAGCAGGCTGTCGCCAACCAGGGGAAGGCGAAGTAGGAGGAGGCTATCAGCTATCCGCTATCCGCTGTCAGCCGTCTGCTATCCGCTGCCAGCCGTCTGCTATCTGCTGTCAGCCATCCGCTGTCGGTCGTCCGCTTTCCGCTGTCCGTTATCAGCCGACCGCTGACTGCTGAAGGCTGACCGCTGACTGCTGAAGGCTGAACGCTGACCGCTGAAGGCTGATTGCTAATCGCTGAAAACTGACCGCTGATTTATAAAGGAGAAGACTCAGGTGCAAGATTTCAGGCAATTACGGGTGTGGGAGAAGAGCCATCGGTTGGCACTCGAAGCTTACAAAGCCACGGCAGCGTTTCCGAAGTCAGAACTTTATGGTCTGACCAGTCAAATCCGGCGGGCAGCGGTTTCCATCCCCACAAATATCGCGGAAGGATGTGGCCGGAATACCGATAAGGACTTTGCCCGTTTCCTCCAAATTTCTATGGGATCTGCCTGCGAGCTCGAATATGAATTGCTCCTTTCCCACGAGCTGGGCCTGCTGGATGAGCAGTGTCATGCTTCGCTTGTCGGCGATGTGGTCGAAGTCAAACGGATGCTCTCAGGCTTCATTAAAAAATTGCGGAGCGGTCGTTGAAGATGCTATCCGCTGTCCGCTATCAGCCATCCGCTATCTGCTATCCGCTGACGGCTGAACGCTGACGGCTGACGGCTGAACGCTGAACGCTGAAGGCTGAAAACTGAACGCTGACCGCTAATCTTATGTACAAATGGCTTGACCCTGCCCCTGTCGTTGTCCCCGCCGACCTGCAAGACTTTGTCGGCGGGCATTTGCTTGTTGCGCAGACGTTGGCGCGCCGTGGTATTACCTCCGTGGCGGCAGCCCGCGCTTTCCTTGATCCCGAATCCTACACTCCCGCCCCGCCGCAAGATTTCCCGCATCTCCTGCGCGCCGTTGAGCGGCTGGAGACGGCAATCCGCCAGGGCGAGCGCGTCTGCGTCTGGGGCGACTTCGACGTGGATGGGCAGACCTCGACGACGTTACTCGTCTCCGCGCTCCGCGACCTGGGTGCCAACGTCACCTACCACATCCCCGTACGGGCGACGGAATCTCACGGCGTCCACCTCTCGCAGCTGACGCGGGTCGTTGCCGAGGGCGTGCAACTGCTGCTCACCTGCGATACCGGCATTGACGCCCACGAGGCCGTCGCCTACGCCAACGCGCAGGGCGTTGACGTCATCATCACCGACCACCACGAACTGCCTCCCACCTTGCCTGACGCCTACGCCATCGTGAACACGCATCTGCTCCCGGACGGACACCCGCTGGCGACGCTGCCCGGCGTGGGCATCGCCTACAAACTCGCGGAGGAGCTCGCCAGCCGCGCCGGTCGTCCCGCCGACGTGACCCGCTACCTCGACCTGGTGGCGCTAGGCATCGTCGCCGACGTGGCCGAGCAGACCGGTGACGCGCGCTACCTTCTTCAACGCGGTTTGGACGCGTTGCGCACCACCACGCGATTGGGCCTCTTGGAGATGATGAAGCTCGCCCGTCTGAACCCTGCGCAGCTGACCGAGGAGAACATCGCCTTTGCTTTAGCGCCGCGCATGAACGCGCTGGGCCGGTTGGGCGATGCCAACGTCAGCGTGGAGTTCCTCACCACCGCTGATCTGACCCGGGCGCGCATTTTGGCTACACAGCTGGAGATGTTGAACCAGGAACGCAAGCAGCTCTGCGAAGCGGTGACGCAGGGCGCGGAAGCGCAACTCGCGCGCGATCCTTCGTTGTTAGATTACGGCGTGCTGGTGCTCTCGCATCCCCATTGGCATCCCGGTGTCCTGGGCATCGTCGCCAGCCGCCTCGTGGAGCGCTACGACCGTCCTGCGCTCCTCCTCGCCACGTTTGAGGGGAACCTGGCGCGCGGCTCGGCCCGCTCGGTGGCGGGCGTCCATCTCACCGCAGCGCTGGCGACGCAGGCGGACTTGCTGGCGGGTTTCGGCGGACACGCGATGGCGGCGGGATTGGCGCTCTCGCCGGAGAACATCTCCGCTTTGCGGCGCGGTCTCTCGCAGGCGGTGTTGGCGCAGCGCGGAGAGAGACCCGCGCAACCCACGTTGCACATTGACGGCTATCTCGCCCTGGCCGATCTCTCGTTGGAATTGGTCGCCGATCTGGGGCGACTGGGGCCTTTTGGGGCGGGGAATCCAGCGCTGACTTTAGCGACGCGGGATGTGACCGTGCAGAGTCACAGCAAGCTGGGCCGCAACGGCGATCACCTGCAGTTGGTGGTCGAGGACGCGGCGGGCACGGCGCAGCGCGTTCTGTGGTGGCGCAGCGCTGCGGCGGATTTACCGGAGGGCCGCTTCGATCTGGCCTACACCGTAGGCGTGAACAACTTCCGTGGGAACCGCAGCCTGCAGGTGACGTGGGTGGATGCGCGACAAGCGGCCGCGCCCGCCGTGGTGGAAGTGGTGGAGCCGGCTCTGGAGGTAGTGGACTATCGCCGCGAGCCGCATCCCCTGACGCTGCTCAAGCCGCTGCTGGCGGAGGAGGACATCCAGGTGTGGGCGGAAGGCGTTCAGGACGCGGTGGGGCTACCACGGCACGCGTTGGAACCCGCTGCCACATTGGTCATCTGGACATCACCGCCCGGTCCCGGCGTGTTGCAGGCCGCGCTGGAGCGGGTCGCTCCCCGGCGAGTGGTGCTCTTCGGGGTAGACCCCGGCCTGGATACCCTCGAAGCGTTTCTCAAGCGGCTGATGGGATTGGTCAAGTACGCGCTGCGGGCCAATGGCGGGCGGCTTCAAGTGGCGGCGTTGGCCGAGGCCACCGCTCAACGCCAGGTCACGGTGCGCCAGGGGCTTGCCTGGCTGGCGGCGAAAGGCCATCTCACCGTGCAGCATGAGGCAGGTGATGAGGTAAAGGTCAGCATGGGTGGTACGGCGTACCCCGGTCGTGCTTCCGGTGTGGTCACCGAACTGCGCGCGCTGTTGGACGAGACGGCGGCCTATCGCCGGCATTTTGCTAAGGTCGAGAAGGAGCGGGTATGTCTGTTCACGGACACCCGCGTTAATGAAAGCTGGGTCTCTGGGACTTTGCATGGTGGGTGTACCAAGAGGTGAATTTTTCACCACGGATTAGTGGGCACTGCTTGCCCACACTACGCACAGATTGCACTGATTTTTTATTTTTTTTTCGCGTGAATTCGCGCTATTCGCGGTTGATTTTAGCTCGACCATGCGAAATCCCAAAGAGCCTGAAAGTTAGGTTTGTATGTGTTCATAACGTCCGTCTAGTCAACAACGTCGGATGACATCAATAGCTGTGGCCGGCCGCAGGTCAGCCAGCGGTCAGCAGACCGCATGGTCTGCGACAGACCTGCATGTCTGCGATCTCCCGACCGAGCCACAGACGGGCACGGTCAGCGCAGTTTGGGGCAGAAGGCCCCAATGAGACCCTCGGGCTAATTGCCCTTAGGGCAATGCCGGCCCGAGCTCCCCCGGATTATTGAGTAGATATGTCCAGTCAACA
>Ga0190316_1000770_pt1 | contig 9951 bp, 10 predicted proteins | sample 48701112_MG_FD_161663 | JGI IMG/M metagenome (GOLD analysis project Ga0190316, IMG submission 161663) | Hydrothermal vent sediment bacterial communities from Southern Trench, Guaymas Basin, Mexico - 4870-11-1-2_MG | ecosystem: Environmental > Aquatic > Marine > Hydrothermal vents > Sediment ... | reverse complement strand
CGCCATCATCTGGGGCTGGGTCCCCGCTGTGACATGGGTGATTGTAGGTTCCGTTTTCATGGGTGCTGTACATGATTTCGGTTCAATGGTAGTCTCACTGCGCAACCAGGGAAGGTCTATTGGCGACATCGCATCCGATGTCATCAATAAGCGGGCCCGGGTCCTCTTTTTGCTTATCATTTTTTTTGAGCTCTGGATTGTAGTGGCCATCTTCGGCGTAGTCATTGCTATCGTGTTTAGCATGTTCCCCCAGGCAGTAATCCCGGTCTGGCTGCAAACTCCTATTGCATTATGGCTGGGCCATATGGTCTACAAAAAGGACGCCCCTCACCTGCCACTGAGTATTGTGGCTGTCATTATGATGTATATTACTGTGGTCATCGGCGCTTATGTACCCATCAAAATGCCTGCCATGTTTGGCTTAAGCCCGCTGGCGCTCTGGGTAATCATTTTGTTGATATACGCCTATATTGCATCAACACTGCCTGTACAGGTCCTTTTACAGCCAAGGGATTATATCAATTCACACCAGCTCTTTGTTGCCTTCGTCCTGCTCGCTCTAGGGATACTTTTCGCCCATCCTGCCATGGTGGCACCGGCAACGAATTTTTCTCCTGAATGTGCGCCACCTATCTGTCCTATGATCTTTGTGATCATGGCCTGCGGAGCTATCTCAGGATTCCACTCCCTTGTTTCGTCCGGGACTTCTTCCAAGCAGTGCGACATCGAATCAAGTTCTCTCGCCATAGGTTATGGTGGAATGCTCATGGAAGCAATGCTTGCCATCTTTGTTATTATCGCTTGCGGTGCAGGGCTTGCCCTCGGTCTGACAAAAGATGGCCAGACATTCACAGGGCTGGCCGCCTTTTCTCAGCACTATGCCAGTTGGAGGGCTGCAGCAGGTCTGGGCTCCAAGATTAGTGCATTTGTGATGGGCTCGACTAACATGATTGATAAAATCGGTATCCCCCACCGGATCACATTAACCATCATGGGTGTATTCGTGGTCTCATTTGCTGCCACAACCCTTGATACCGCTACTCGCTTGCAGCGTTATATCGTGAGCGAGCTGAGTATTGTGTGTAGGGTGCCGGCCCTTGGAAAAAGACATCCAGCTACTCTTATAGCCGTGATAACAGCTCTTTTTCTTGCCTTCTACAACGGGAGTGGAAAAGGTGCCCTCACTCTTTGGCCACTGTTTGGATCTGTGAATCAGCTGTTGGCCGGTCTGGCACTTCTGGTGGTTACTGCCTACCTTGCCTACAGGAAAATACTTCTCCGCTATACGATGATTCCTATGCTATTTATGCTCTTTATGACCGGCTGGGCCATGATAATTAATATGGAAACCTTCTATTTAAAGTCTAACTGGCTGCTTTTTTCCATCGGCCTCGTGGTATTTGCTTTAGAGATCTGGATGGTCATTGAAAGTGTGCTCGTTTTACATAGAGTCTATGGCAAGAAATCAGAATCAGGGACTCAGGGACTAACATAAATTCTTGATATAGTGAGGCATGGGGGACGTCCGTGAAATTTGGACATTTTATGGTTCGGGAAGCATTTTTCCAACCATGTCGTCTTCGCGCATGATCTTTTCACCCCTTAGCACTGCCTTGCTTACCGTGGAAGGGGAAAGGCCAAGGACGCGGGCCACCTCGGCGCAGCTCAGCCTGAGCTTTCGCACCGCAAGACAGCAGAGAACCGTGCGGGCTCTTGCCGCAGTCCGTTCCTTGGTTCCGCTCTTGAGACCTTTCAGGCTCACATCGTATTCCGCTGCGACTTTCTTCATGAGTGAATCAAGGGTGAGCCCCTGCTGCTGAAGCCTTGTTCTCTCCGAGAGTTCTTCCTCGGCCTTCTTGAGAACGCGCTCGACAAAGTCACTGCTTCCGAGAATACGCTCATCCGCCTTCATGCGGAGACCCTTCCTGCGGAGAGCGGCAAGCGCCGCCCACCCGCCGGCGGAACGAACCAGACCGCCCCCCGTGAGATCCGCCCCTTTTTTCTGCTTGAGACCTTCGGCAACAAATTCCTCATACGCCCTTCGGGCCTTTCTCAGGGTGGGAGCGAAAAGGCTCAATACGCAGTCCGTGTCCTGCCAGTCGTTTTTCACCTTTCCCATGAGAACGGCGTGGCCGCTGTATTTGTACGATTTGAGCTTCGAGAAATCTTTGATCATCCGTGCCCGGATCGGATTCAGGTGAATGTACCGGACGAGTTCGAGTAGATACGGATCCTCTTCGCAGAGAATGCTCTTGTAGCGGTTCTGGAAGAGATGGCCATGTCGTCTATGCCTGCGGTTGAACTGCTGGGCGTAGCCGGTGAGCAGACGCCTCATGACCGTTGCAATGGGAACGGTTCCGGTTCGAAGAAGCAGGTGGATATGGTTATCCATGAGCACCCATGCATAGCACGGTGTCTTGGTGTTGGTGAGGACCTTTTTCAGGCGTTCAAGAAAGTTCTTCTTGTCGGAATCGTCTCGAAAGATTTTTCGACGCTCGATTCCCCTGATGATGATGTGATGGAGGGCGCCAGGGGCATCTATGCGGGAGCTTCTTGGCATGCTGCAAGGTTATCATACCCCTGCCGGAAAGGAAAGTCCAAATTTCACGGACGTCCCCAATAGTCCATAGGTTACGATTTTTGCATATCTGTCGATGGCCGAAAAGTAATGATTGAAGTGAAGGGTCATACGGGTAATCAGAACTTTTTTGAATTGGGTTCTACAGAGCTTGACGCGGCACAGCAGGCCCTGGAGGTGGGAGAGATATATCAGATTTGGGTCATCAGAAACATGGAGGGCGACCTTGATATTGATCGCCTCCCCAATCCCATGGTGATGGAAAATAGAAAATACTTCAGGTTTGAGGTTGGCAGGGTTTACTACCAGATTGAGGAGAACAGCGAGCTATGAGCCAATGAACTAGCCCGAGTTTCCTACTTAGGTTTTTAGACTAAGGCACAAACCCTGATATTTCACCAGGTTAGCATACTTTAGAGCGTATTACCCTTTTTATTTCAGGATCTCTGCCATCACAAGGTTCAGGCAAGGCGGGCGGGCATCCGGTCTGGCTTGTCCAGGCATAAAATTACCTCATGACCAATTATCCCACCTGTCAAGTCCATTCAGAAACAGCGTCTATCGGCAAGACATGCCCGTGTACTCGTGGTCTTGTTCATATTTTGTCTCTCCTACCGCTCAGCCAACGCGAGAGGGGTCACGGAGCACCCCATCCCATCCCCAGGACGTCCACCCGTTCCTCCAGAAGCTTTCATCTCACCAGGGCAAAGGCCACGACATAGGAGATCCATATCCAGAGCCCCTCCACCACTCCCAAAAGCAAGCCCATCCACCAGGGCCATTTCTCCAAACGCTCCACCAGCAGAACCAGCGCCCCAGCAATCAAAAACTCCCCCAGAATGATGTAGAGGGGTACCACTCCCCACATCCGGACATCCCGATAGTACCACCACATAGCCCCCTTAGCCCACCACTCGTAGAGAGGGATTGTCGCTGCCCCTAACAGGCCGGTAAGCAAGACTGCTCCTCCTCGTCCCAGGGACTCCAAAATCCGCCACCCCACATAGGCCGTCTGGATCAGCACCACCCCCCAGGCGAAGGGCATATAGAGGGGTGAACGTACAACGAAGGGGCCTCCCGGTTGGTAGACCAGCGTCCTGGTCACATCTACCAACCACCGATCTGCCAGCAACTCCACCCACCCGGCTATCCCACCCAGGAGCATAAGCCGCCCCACCAGCCGATCCCGGCGTGCGAGGAAGTACACGACGAAGACAAGCCAGTTGAGCCCCGTGATCACACTGGCTGCAATCCAGCCAGGAGCAAACAGAGAGCAGGTCCCGTTCCAGAGAAGTGTGAGGAAAAGAGTCCCCCCGATAACCAGATCGGAAGTATGCAGTTGCTTTGTCATTGTAATGATCCTTCTTTTCCTCTCAGGTAGCCTCTGCCTCGGCCGGCGCCAGGTAGACGGAGACCTGGGCCGCCCGCAAGACCTGGCCCAACTCCTTGTCCGCCGTCTGGAGGATGGTGTCCATATCCATCGGAGTGCGAACCCTGGCCGCAATCTCACTGAACACGTGCTCCCAGGCGGCCCGCTGCCGGGTCTCCTCCAGCAGGCGGGCTTTCTCCAGCGCCAGCCCGATCTGGGTGGTCAGCTCTTCTACCAACGCAACCTCCTCCGGCGACCAGGGCTCCTTGTTCAGGATCCTGCCGCAAGACGATAGAGCCGATGTTCTGCCCGCGCAAGCGGAAAAGAGGAGCGATGAAGCTGAAAGAACATCCATGACATGCATAAAATATTGACATTCAGTAAGGTTGAAGACTTTATTGACTGTGTTGAATAACTTTGATGCAAAGATTTTTTTTGGGGGGGGGTTCCCTAAAGAATAAGTAGGAACGCCAGGAACAAACACAAAAGGGATAAATTGGGACCATGAAGAATCGTAACAGTTGGTGTCCCTTGACAACTGAAAGCGCGCTTTTTTTGGGATGGGTCCAGGAAGTCTGCTTTTTCCTCAGGCACTTGATATTGTTTCGGGAGAGGGTATGTGGGTCATAATATCTGATCGATACGAAGGACCTTACCCAACGGTTTTGCGGATTGAGACTTTCCAGCTAAACCCTCCTACGCAAACCATTAATAAACTGTTGATACACACTCAAATTGCCATGTAAAGCCGCAAAAACCATTTCTACTAAATGCTCAACGCGAGGTCTATGTTGCGAGTCGAGTCCATATTCATACAGTAATCCATCAATGTTATAGACATGCTTGATAATTTCATTAATGCGGTTCCGATCAACCTTTTCGGAAGTCGCCGTATGGTGATAAGACATCAACATCTTATGAAATCGTTTTTGTTGTTGCTCTTCCGCAGAAGACACCATTGAAGATAGATAATCAGATACTTTCACCCCAACGTGCGTTTCACACGCTGGGCAATCTACCGCTGGTGGCAAATACTCGTATGTCACTTTCCCTGTGACCATACCAGCACATCTTCCCAAGGGAGAAAGACGGCAAACAGTGGGTTTATCTTCCATCAACATACAGCCCCACGCATCTTTGCTGGCCCACAGCGGTAAGGCTCTTTTATGGTAAGAATAGACTTCATGGATTGGGTGCAAAAAAGGACAAATACTCTCTTCGGCATTTTCGGGTCGAGAATGTACATCAGCATTTACCGGCAAATATCGTATGTATGGAAAAAACATGCGGTATTCCTCGATATAGAATAATTCAACTAACGGGGGCTTCCGATCAAACAAATCGATAGTAGAATTAATGTCATAGAATTGGGCACCCTTCGACGACAAAATGCGAAATATATCATGAATATTGATCATCAGGTAATTCTTGTTTCTGCAGCACTCCCCTTTACAAGCTTTCAGACAGGCTTGAGGATCGAATCTAATGGTTCCATGATAGTCCACAGGAATACCGGTTGCCTGTTGAACACCTTTAGGTATTATCCCATATTCAGGATCACCTGACAGGTCTTGAGAATACTCCTCACTTATGTCAGCAATCAATTCCATAAGCTGGGGATCATTTTCAATGGCATCTACAAACTCTCCTAACCCATCTTTCCTCAAGGTTTCCGTTAATTCGGAATATGACAGGTCGCCATACTTTTCTAACAGCATTTCAAGTATTTGTTGATACATATACCGTATCCCCCTCTAATACAATTCGCTTCATGTTCGCAGCTATCTGATTTGAGAATAGTGAAAATACTAGTCAAAGGCAAGGGCATCATCGTGAGGTGTCGTCCGAAGAAAGCCCAGGCAGTAGAGTCCCCAAAGGACTTTATCCATAAGCTTCATATCACATTAAAGGAACTTAGGGAGATCCGGAGATGGTTAAAATTCATTCAGCGTGTATCATTAATTAAAAAAACCTAACCCGGACAAGCCGGAACCAAAAAGGCTTGAAGATAGAAAAATTGATCACGAAAGCACGAAAATACGAAGACACGAAGGCCTGAATGTTGTTTTATTTCGTGCTTTCAATCTTTCGTGTTTTCGTGATTGTATTTCAGAATTTTCTGCCAGAAAAAACGCGAAAATAATTACTGAGGTACTAACTTATTAAATGATATTTTAGAGAAAACTGAAGAATTAATTAAGATTTTCGTTACGAGCATCAAAACGGCTGAAAAAAGGTAGATCAGTGAATTCATTATATCTGGCTCTTGGGATCGCCATGCTTTTCCTGATTGCCTATCATACGTATGGCAAATTTCTGGCCCGCAAAATCTTTAGACTTGATCCAGACGCAGTCTGCCCGAGCAAAGAATTACAGGACAACATAGACTTCGTCCCTACCCAGAGACCCATACTGTTCGGACACCATTTTGCGTCTATCGCCGGGACCGGCCCTATCGTCGGCCCAGCGATCGCCATCATCTGGGGCTGGGTCCCCGCTGTGACATGGGTGATTGTAGGTTCCGTTTTCATGGGTGCTGTACATGATTTCGGTTCAATGGTAGTCTCACTGCGCAACCAGGGAAGGTCTATTGGCGACATCGCATCCGATGTCATCAATAAGCGGGCCCGGGTCCTCTTTTTGCTTATCATTTTTTTTGAGCTCTGGATTGTAGTGGCCATCTTCGGCGTAGTCATTGCTATCGTGTTTAGCATGTTCCCCCAGGCAGTAATCCCGGTCTGGCTGCAAACTCCTATTGCATTATGGCTGGGCCATATGGTCTACAAAAAGGACGCCCCTCACCTGCCACTGAGTATTGTGGCTGTCATTATGATGTATATTACTGTGGTCATCGGCGCTTATGTACCCATCAAAATGCCTGCCATGTTTGGCTTAAGCCCGCTGGCGCTCTGGGTAATCATTTTGTTGATATACGCCTATATTGCATCAACACTGCCTGTACAGGTCCTTTTACAGCCAAGGGATTATATCAATTCACACCAGCTCTTTGTTGCCTTCGTCCTGCTCGCTCTAGGGATACTTTTCGCCCATCCTGCCATGGTGGCACCGGCAACGAATTTTTCTCCTGAATGTGCGCCACCTATCTGTCCTATGATCTTTGTGATCATGGCCTGCGGAGCTATCTCAGGATTCCACTCCCTTGTTTCGTCCGGGACTTCTTCCAAGCAGTGCGACATCGAATCAAGTTCTCTCGCCATAGGTTATGGTGGAATGCTCATGGAAGCAATGCTTGCCATCTTTGTTATTATCGCTTGCGGTGCAGGGCTTGCCCTCGGTCTGACAAAAGATGGCCAGACATTCACAGGGCTGGCCGCCTTTTCTCAGCACTATGCCAGTTGGAGGGCTGCAGCAGGTCTGGGCTCCAAGATTAGTGCATTTGTGATGGGCTCGACTAACATGATTGATAAAATCGGTATCCCCCACCGGATCACATTAACCATCATGGGTGTATTCGTGGTCTCATTTGCTGCCACAACCCTTGATACCGCTACTCGCTTGCAGCGTTATATCGTGAGCGAGCTGAGTATTGTGTGTAGGGTGCCGGCCCTTGGAAAAAGACATCCAGCTACTCTTATAGCCGTGATAACAGCTCTTTTTCTTGCCTTCTACAACGGGAGTGGAAAAGGTGCCCTCACTCTTTGGCCACTGTTTGGATCTGTGAATCAGCTGTTGGCCGGTCTGGCACTTCTGGTGGTTACTGCCTACCTTGCCTACAGGAAAATACTTCTCCGCTATACGATGATTCCTATGCTATTTATGCTCTTTATGACCGGCTGGGCCATGATAATTAATATGGAAACCTTCTATTTAAAGTCTAACTGGCTGCTTTTTTCCATCGGCCTCGTGGTATTTGCTTTAGAGATCTGGATGGTCATTGAAAGTGTGCTCGTTTTACATAGAGTCTATGGCAAGAAATCAGAATCAGGGACTCAGGGACTAACATAAATTCTTGATATAGTGAGGCATGGGGGACGTCCGTGAAATTTGGACATTTTATGGTTCGGGAAGCATTTTTCCAACCATGTCGTCTTCGCGCATGATCTTTTCACCCCTTAGCACTGCCTTGCTTACCGTGGAAGGGGAAAGGCCAAGGACGCGGGCCACCTCGGCGCAGCTCAGCCTGAGCTTTCGCACCGCAAGACAGCAGAGAACCGTGCGGGCTCTTGCCGCAGTCCGTTCCTTGGTTCCGCTCTTGAGACCTTTCAGGCTCACATCGTATTCCGCTGCGACTTTCTTCATGAGTGAATCAAGGGTGAGCCCCTGCTGCTGAAGCCTTGTTCTCTCCGAGAGTTCTTCCTCGGCCTTCTTGAGAACGCGCTCGACAAAGTCACTGCTTCCGAGAATACGCTCATCCGCCTTCATGCGGAGACCCTTCCTGCGGAGAGCGGCAAGCGCCGCCCACCCGCCGGCGGAACGAACCAGACCGCCCCCCGTGAGATCCGCCCCTTTTTTCTGCTTGAGACCTTCGGCAACAAATTCCTCATACGCCCTTCGGGCCTTTCTCAGGGTGGGAGCGAAAAGGCTCAATACGCAGTCCGTGTCCTGCCAGTCGTTTTTCACCTTTCCCATGAGAACGGCGTGGCCGCTGTATTTGTGTAGACACATCCAGCGCCTCTATCTCTTCCGGCACTGTCGTGGAATCCGGGATGTCAGTCTTTAGTCCGGCCTCTTTACGCCGATCTCCCCGGCTGCGGTTTGAATACCAGCCATAATATCTGACCAAAGGAATCGTCTATCAACTCCTATGCCTTGACAGGAACAGCATATTTCGTGCCTCTGGCCGGTTAAAAAGCAATTTCTTATCACCTTGATGATCCGACTGCTGTAAAAGGGCCTCTTTCATGGCCTCAGAAAGGGCCTTTGGATAGCCCACAGGTACCAGTCGCCCGACCATTCCTCCCTGCAGGACCTCCCTGGGCCCGCCGGGGCAATCGGTGGAGACCACCGGGGTCCCTGCGGCAAGTGCCTCTATGAGCACAACCGGCATGCCTTCGCAAACAGACGAAAGGACAAAAAAGAGGGCTTGACCGAACATAATTCTTACCATATGTTACTATTGTAAGAATTTTTCAATAAGGTAAGAAGACATGCAGACCACGATTACCTCAAAATACCAGACCACAATTCCCAAAGCCATACGGCAAAAACTGGGCCTGTCAGTCCATGATACACTTGAATGGGATCTCAAAAACGGCACTATGGTAGTCAAGCCCAGGAAAGCCGGCTTCTTGCGTTTCAGGAATATCGTCAGAACAGGTCCGGGAGACATTAAACGTGATATCCATAAAGCAAGAAAGCTGAGAGCTACCAGGACAGGCACGGACATGAAACCGTGATGCAAAAAGTCGTAATTGACACCAACTGCCTGATTTCCTATGTAACAGATCGCAATCTCAAACAGCAGGAGATTGTCTCATCGGTACTGGAACAGGCAGCCGGCTTGAAGATATGCATTTACTGTCACTTCCATGTAATCAGTGAATTCATTTTCGTCCTGGATTCTGTCTACGGCATAAACCCAAAAGACATAAGAGTTATGGCCCAGGAATTTCTATCAATGCCGGGTGTAGAACTCATTTCCGAGGTCAACACAAAGACCCTGTTCACCTTCTGGCCAGAGCGCATCCGTGATTACGGCGATGCAATAATTGCCGCAACTTGCCGCCATATCAGGGGAGGCGCCGTGTTGACATTTGACAGCAGGTTCAAGGCTTCTCTTAAAGGACTCAGGCTGAAGATATATCAACCTTACAAAAATTTTTAACGGAGAGTGTCCAAAATTTGTTGACAGGTTCCGCTTTTTCGATGCGATTGAAAGACAAGGTGATTTCTGTGCCGAATCCATCGCACCAGTTCCAGGGCTTTATTCACATCTACCCGAGTTTTATCCCGAATTATGCAGCAGCCAAGTTTGCCAAAGATGCGAGGCGGAAGGCACGCAGACGTACTTTTGTACTTCAAGTGCCTGACAACAAAGCAGATT
>Ga0190316_1000769_pt1 | contig 9953 bp, 5 predicted proteins | sample 48701112_MG_FD_161663 | JGI IMG/M metagenome (GOLD analysis project Ga0190316, IMG submission 161663) | Hydrothermal vent sediment bacterial communities from Southern Trench, Guaymas Basin, Mexico - 4870-11-1-2_MG | ecosystem: Environmental > Aquatic > Marine > Hydrothermal vents > Sediment ... | reverse complement strand
ACAGGGGAGGCGGTTAGGCAAGCAGTGGAGAAGGCCAACAAGTGGGGGGTAAATATTGATTATATCCTGCAACCAGAGCCAGCTGGTCTGGCCCATGCTGTAAAGATCTCTAGATCTTTTTTGAAAGACAGTCCATTTTTGATGTATCTAGGTGATAACCTCATTGGTGCAGATCTGAGGCAATTTTATCAAAGATTCCTTAAAGAGATGCCAGATGCATTAATTTTGTTAAAAAAGGTCCCTGACCCCTCCCGCTTTGGTGTAGCTGAGATAGATGAATTGGGACAGGTGCTACGTCTTATAGAAAAACCAAAACAACCTCCCTCTGACCTGGCCCTGGTGGGCATCTACATGTTTTCCTCTAAGATTCATGAGGCCATAGAACACATAAGGCCCTCCTTTAGGGGGGAGCTAGAGATCACAGATGCCATTCAGAGGCTACTAGACTGGGACTGCCCTGTTTTAAGTTATATCTTAAAAGAGTGGTGGCTAGATACAGGGAAAAAGGATGATCTACTTGAGGCCAATACCATTGTTTTGGACAAGTGGATTGAGCGAGATGTTCAGGGGAAGACCAAAAATAGTGTTATTAGCGGGCGGGTAGTATTGCCTTCTTCTTCTCGGGTAATAAGCAGTCAGATAAGGGGGCCAGTAGTAATTGGAGAAGATGTCCTGATTGAAAATTCATTTATTGGCCCTTTTACAAGCATTGGCCACAGATCAAAGATTATTAATGCCTCCCTAGAGCACTGCGTGTTGTTAGATGAGGTTGAGGTAATCAATATTGAGCGCCTGGAGGATGCCCTTATTGGCAAGCACTCTAGAATTATCAAAAACTCCACCCCCCCAAAGGCATTAAAGCTAATGATTGGAGACGATAGCGTGGTAGAAATTCCATAAGAACTTAAATTCCTGATAAAATCTTGAAAAATTCAAAAATTTCATTTAAGAATACAAAAGGAGGAAGGAAAATGGATATAACTAATATAGTCAGGACAGCCCTTCAGGAAATGATTGTCCCTGAACTAAATAGCATTAAAAAGGAAAATGCTGAGATTAAGGCCTCCTTGGGTCTTATTAACAAGAGGCTAGATGATGTGAATAGCCACTTGGTGGATCAGAGCCGAAGGATTGATGAGACAAATAAGAGGATTGATACAGTAAGGGAGGAGTTGGGGCAGAGGATTGATGAGACAAATAAGAGGATTGATACAGTAAGAGAAGAGCTAACTAAAAAAATTGACACAGTGAGAGAAGAACTGGCCCAAGAGATTAGGGATCTAAGGATAGAACTTCGTGCTGAGATAGCAAAAACAAATAGCAGGATAGACCGCCTCTATGAGGTAATTGTTAGAAGAGATGAACACCATAAGCTTGAGCAGCGGGTAGCAAATCTAGAACGTGATGTAAATGAGCTAAAGCGTAGATTGGCTGCATAGTTTGTTAACGCAAAAAACCATATAAGCCATCCATCATGACGGTATTCATCAAAGAACAGTTAAGTTTTAATGCTTTTCATTAAAAGCAGATGCTCCCACTTAATAAAAGGATAACCCCTTAATTCCCATGAAAATAGCAATGATGATAGACTCTTGGTTTCCGATAATAGGCGGAGGTCCAATTCATGTATTGGAGCTGAGCAAAAAATTGGTTTTAAACTATAATTGTAAGATTGATATATTTACACGTGCCCTAAAAGATAAGACTAAAAAATTTGATAAAAATGAAAACCTTTTAAATGGAAGGATAAAGATATTCAGATTTGATCCCTGTCTTGATTTCTGGAATCCTATTGGTAGGTTGAGTTATTTATTTACTCCCTTATTAAAAGTCAAAGAATATGATGTTATTCATGCACATGCATACGAAGCGGGAATCCCTGCATATTTTTTGCAGAAAATAAGAAAGATACCGGTTGTATTCACGGTTCATGGCACTGGCTTAGGGTGTTGGGAGGATTTGAGTTCAGGAATAAAAAAGGTATTTATGAGAAAATTAGAGGAGATTATATTATTAAAGCTCAAATATAACCATGTTATCACAGTTAGCAAGGATTTTCTCAATGTTGCAAAGGGGTATCATGAAAACATTACCTATATACCAAATGGCATCAATATAAAGAAATTTTGCAGAAAAATGAAAAAAACTAATGACTTATTATTTGTTGGAAGATTTACAAGGCAAAAATCGGTTGACACATTGATAAATGCCATGAAATACGTAGTAATGGAAAGGCCAAATACAAAACTTAGGCTTATTGGATATGGACCTGAAGAAGGTAAGTTAAGAAAATTATCAAGGCAGTTGGGATTAAATAATATAATTTTTAGTTATACTAGCGGAGATGATTTAATAAAAGAATATCTTTCAGCAAAAATCTTCATACTCCCTTCGGTATACGAAGGATTTCCTTTAGCCTTACTAGAGGCATGGGCGGCTAGCCTGCCAGTAATTGCAACTAATGTCCCTGGCATTAGAGAGTTAGTTAAACATAAAGAAAATGGCCTCTTAGTAAGACCTAAAGATCCAAAGGATTTAGCCCAGGCTATAATTTATACCTTGAATAATCCGCAAGAGGCAAAAAAGTGGGGCAGTAATGGGAGAAGGCTCTCTGAGGAATTTTCATGGGATGAGGTCTCTAAGAAGACATTTGAGATATATGAGAAAGTTATAAGTGAATCAAGTTAAAACATCCATTATCATTTTAAATTATAATGGCAGGCGTTTTCTTAAAAGGTGTTTAGATTCAATTTTCAAACAAGATTATAAAAATTACCAAGTTGTCTTTGTTGATAATGCATCTAGTGATGACTCTGTTGAGTTTGTAAAAAATAGATATACTCAAATGATAATATCTAAGAGACTAAAAATAATCGTAAATGATAAAAACTATGGGTTTTCAAAGGGAAATAATATTGGAATCAAGGAATCCTTGAAAGATAGGGAGGTAAAATACATAGTAACCCTAAATAATGATACAATCGTTGATAGGAATTTTCTAATAAAACTTATTGATTGTGCTAAAAGATATAAAAATGCAGGAAGTATAATGCCAAAGATGATATGGAGCCGTAACCCAAGATTAATAGACTCTGCTGGTATTATATATTCAAAAAATATTCTGCCATTTTCTAGAGGAAAGTTTGAACCTGCTGAAAGATATGATAAAGAGGAAGAGATATTTGGTTGTTGTGCGGGTGCATGTCTATATAAGAGAGAGGCACTTGAGGCGATAGCAGCAGGTGATGAATTTTTTGATGAGGATTTTTTTAGCTATTGTGAGGATGTTGATTTGGCATTTAGGCTAAGATGGGCTGGCTGGAAAAGCTATTTTTGTCCAGATGCCACAGTTTATCATTATGGCAGTGGGACATGGGGTATGATTGGTAACCCTACAATCTATTACAGCCTAAGAAATAATACCTGGGTCATGTTCAAGAATTTACCAAAAAGCTTTATATTAAAAAATTCACACTGGATTATCATTTCTGAAATTGGTCAGGTTATGTTTAATCTGATTTTTAGGAGAAAAAAAATAGCGATTAAGGCAAAAATTGATGCATACAAAAATTTATATAAAATGCTAGAAAAGAGAAGAAGAATTAAGAGGATTGCCAACTTTGAGGAAATAGAAAGGTTTTTCATACTAAAATGGTTAATCTGACTAAATAGTCTTTCCCAAATCTTCCAAATTTTGGATAGTATTTAGGCTTATGAAAGGGAGATAAATCGAACTTTTCTCTTGACTCAGTAGATTTTTTATGATATCTAAATATCTGATTTAGTGTAAGGAAAATAAAAATGCTGAAAAAAACAACATTTTTATTAGTTGTAAGGGTATTGTTAATTTCTTTTCTGGTTGCTTCACTGTTATTATTTTTTGAAATCAGACCCTCACAATCTGAAAACAGATTTAGATTTAAAGATCGAAAAAAGCCTTTTTATATTTTACCAATGGTGGAGGGAATTTATAAATTTTGCAATACAAAAGTTTACATAAACAAAAATCTTTCAATCAAGCTAAAAGAATTGACAAGGCGATTAGAAGAAAATGGACCCAGTGGCAAGATTAGGATAGGTTTTACAGTACCCCTTTCTCCACTAATGTTTTTTTGCAAAAACAAAGATGGTGAATTAAGATATGATTTCTCTTTATTGAATAACCTCTTAATAGCAGTAAAAAATACTAATCTGCCTGTAGCATTTTATCTAATCTTAAATCATTTTTTACCCTCTACACCTTTTTTAATAAATCTGGCTAAGGACACCAAAAATCTTATGAAATATCAAGACAATTCTATTCCTAAGGAGACATATTTTGAAACAAAAATTATGCCTTTTTCATATGACCTCTCCCAGGAACTCAGCATAAATCAATATCGTTTTAAGGCCCTTAGATACACATGTGAGATGTTGGCCAAATTTATTAAAAATAATCCAAATATGGTGATTGGCATAACCATTGCGGGAGAGATTCATCATCTATTTCCTGATTTTATGAATGGAATGGGAAGATATGAAAATATAAAAATAACAGATTATAATGAAGCGTCAATCAAGTCTTTTAGAAAATGGCTTAAAGAAAGATATAGCTCGCTAGAGGAACTTAATAAATTTGCTGGAACTCCTTTTAAATCTTGGGAAGAAGTTGATCCTCCCAGGCATGATATAAGAAAACAGATTTTAAGAGGTTTTTGGGATCATTTTGATTCATATGCATCTGGCATTCTTCCAGTATTTGGATGGATATACCATCCTAACGGAATTAAAAGAGTTAAGATTTACATAGATGGGAAGTTTATAGATAATGCCGTATATGGGTTAAATCGCATGGATGTTTATGAAGTATTAAATTATGTTAGAAGTCCTAATGTTGGCTTCAGATATAAATTGGATTTTTCAAAATTAAAATATGGAATCCATACACTCGATGTAATAGCAACCACAGAAAAGGGTGAAAAAATATTTGTAGGGAGGCGTGACTTTGTTTATGTTGACCCAAAACAGTCAAAACCTTTAGACCTCCGGATTGGACTAGATGTAAGTAAAATGCTTAAAATAAAGAGTTGTTGGTTGGATAGCCCCAGGCAGCTTTTGGATGTTTACTATAATCCTTATGCCAAGATTTGGAATAAATTTCGGAGTTATCAGTTAAAAAGATATCTTAATAAAGTAGCTAGAATTTGTATAAAAAGTGGAGTACCTCAAAACCTACTTTTCTCCCACGAGCTTTGGCCTTACTCTTATGGTAGCTGGAATAGTGTACTTTTTGCAATACCAAAATCTATATTTAACTCCAAACTATATAACCCTGGGGTAACTCTGTATGGTGGAGAGAATTTTAAAATAATTAGGGAAATTACAAAAGGCAAACCCTATGCAGTAACAGAACTTCACCCTCTACAGGCCGACAGAGATAGGATTTACAATATCATTGTAAAACATTATAATGCAGGAGCTGTCTTTATAACACCATACTATATGAGCTTATTAAAAAAGAAATTAAGCACAAAACATGAAGAGATGCTCATAGATCCCAGGAACTCTAAGAGGGGATCAAATATTTTTTTTAATGTACTTAAAGAGCTCTCTAGATATTAAAATATTTCCTTTTCACAATAATCATCACCCAATAATTCTCTAAGTAGCTTTTTTTCGCTCTCAGGGATTGAACTTAACAATTCTCTAATAGCCTGTACAGTTTTGTTATCTAATTTTTCTTTTATATTCTTTGAGTTTTTGTATGCTTTGTCATATGTATCAATGGTCTTTCTTGCTGTTTTCTCCCACTGAAAATTTTTCACCCTTTTTAGACCCTTTTCAATTAATTCATCTTTTAGTCTTTTATCATTTAGTACACGGTACATTCCTTTACACAACTCATCAACATTTCGGCTATCCACCAACAGTGCAGCATCGCCAGCAACTTCCGGGATAGATGTGGCATTAGAGGCAACAACGGGGACCCCACACGCCATGGCCTCTAAAATCGGAATCCCAAATCCTTCATACAGTGAAGGATATACAAATAATTTTGCTCTGTTATACAAATACACAATATCTTGGTCATCAACATAGTCTAATAACATAACTCTATCTTTAATATCATGTATAAGGGTCTCTATGTTTTTTCTCCTCGATATAGAGGTACTAGGACCAGCTATTATTAAATCCAAATCAATATTATCCATTTCTTTAATCAATTTTTTATAAGCAGCTATTAAATTCTTGTGATTCTTGTGTGGAAAATCCGTTCCCAAATAAAGAATGTAGTCTCTTTTTATATGGTATTTATTTTCAAATTCTTTTAATCTATCCTCATCGTATATTTTTTTAAACTTATTAGTGTCTAGGCCCTGATATATTACATCAATTTTGGTCTCTGATATCCCTAGATTTTGAATTATATCCTTTTTATTATGTTCTGAAATAGCTATGACTCTATCAGCCAGTTGAGCTGAGAGCTTCATAAGTATTTTATATTCTGAGGCCTTTTGTGGTGAATTAAAATAAGAGGGAAAATGATATAGGATAAGGTCATGAAGCGTTATAACACTGCTTTTTGCCTTTAACAAACATAACAAATCATAAATAGAGAAACACTGAAATGTTCTATGAAAAACATCTATAGATTCCGAATCCAACAAAATATCCTTAGAATCTGTTGCATATTTTCTCATAAAGTTACTATTTCTGTAATAAAAGGAATCAATCATGTTTGTTGAGGTATAAGTTATATATAGATTATTGCTATCTACACCTAATAGATTTTCTAAAAGGCTATATATATACCTCTCAGTGCCGGTCCTTTTATTACGAACTAATAGTTGAGCGTCTAATCCTACAATTATACGTGCGTTTTGACGCCTTATTCTGCTTTTAATACTATTTTGGATCTCTTGGAGAGGATTTCTTTGGACAAAATCTTGAACTAATTCCATATAATAGGGATATCTCTTTAGAAGCAATTTTGAGTTTATCTCTTCAAGCATACTTTGATCGTCCATAAACGAGGCTTTTCCTTTATGATATACAAAGGTGGACAAATCCGCGACATGATAATATCCCTTTTCACGGGCTCGCATACAAAAATCATTTTCCTCATTATACCCCCTTCCAAAAATCTCATCATAAAAACCAATTTCATTAATTACATCTCGTTTGATATATAAACAAAATCCGATACCTACTGGTATCTTGATGCACCTTTTGCCCAAATCCTTAGATACCCTTTCAACCAACAATGCAAATTCTTGTATGCTATATCCTTCTGGGATATCATTATATTGGCAAAAATTTGGAATTGAGCATATAGTGGCATTATTTGATAAAGGGGTAACTGTAGCAATCTTTTCATCACTATATGCACATTCTACTAACTTTTTTAACCATTTATATGATACTACTGTATCACTATTTAGTATCACCACATCACTATTTGAAAAACGCATTCCCTTATTTACTGTTTTAACAAACCCCATGTTGCTCTTATTAGACAATATAATTACATTAGAAAAATTTTTTCGCTTTAAATGTTCCAAGTAGCTCATAATCCTAGGATCTGTGCTTTTATCATCAATAATAATTAAGCGATATGGAACATCATCTGTGAAAGAGAGCACCGATTCAATGCATCTTTTTGTACAATCAAAGGCATTGTAAACTGGTATTATTACATCAACAGTTTTGTCTTTGATGTTGTGAAGTTCTCTTCCTATAGAAAAGGCCTCTTTTTTTATTTTTACAGGTAAAATCTTATTTTTAGCTGCCCTCAAAAAAGCCTTTAAACCTTCATTACTAATAATTTGTAAACTTAACAATCCCAGATCATACCACCTTCTTCTCCTCGTTCCTATCGGCATTATTTTGTCAATTAATGAATGCCATTTCATTACCATTTTCCAACTTAAACTGATCCTGATGGCATTTAGGTCATTGTTAACTCTTAAATTTTCATTCATTAGGCTCTTCAATTCGGCCTCAAGTCTCTGTATATGCCCATTTTTATTCTCTAAATCTAGTTCTAATTCGCCAATTCTTGCATTTTTCTCAGAAATGGAAGTCCTTAGAATTTTCAATTCAGTCTCAAGTCTCTGTATATGCCCATTTCTCTCTCCTATTATTTTTTCCTTTTCCCCTACTGACCTCTTTAAATTATTAGTTATTACCCTAAGCTCCCTCTCTTTAGTCACTGCCTGCCAACTGTGGAACATGACATCTGGAGTAATCTTATTTTTATGCTTTTGCATAAGCTTGATAAAGGAAGGACGAAAATACATGCTATTTGCTGTTATCTGTTTTACTTCCCCCGAAAGATCTTGATTATATTTGGCAGTAACTTTTTTAATATGATAAAAAGGGTACCTTTCTGCAATCTGTATGAGTAGATCCCAATCTTCGTATAAATCAAATGTTTCATCAAATTTCACATATTTCAGGACTTTATTGTCAAAAAGTAAACACATTAACGGTATGTAATTCCCAAGCAATAATCTTTCAAAAGAAAAGTCTTCAGAAAAAAGAACATACCTCTCTTTTTCTACAAACTCCCCTTTTTCTATCTCGTAATCAAATTTGACAATCTCACTGTCAGTATATGCTACATAATAGTCTCCCTGCATCAAAAAATTCACAAGTATACTGACATGCTCAGGATAAAACTCATCATCGTCATCAAGAAACCCTATGTAATGCCCACTTGCATTCTTTATCCCTACGTTGGCGGCATGCGCCCTCCCTGTATTCCTCTCAAGCCTTATATAATTTAGGGATATATCTTTGAGAATCCCTTTCAATTCTTCAATATCGAGTTCGCAGCCTCCGTCGTTGACAAGGATAACCTCTATCGGTCTATAGGTCTGGGCGGCAACACTCTGAAGTGCCCTCTTTAAAAGCCTTGGCCTATCCTTTGTCCTGACAATAATGGAAACCAGAGGTTCTCCTTTGCTCATGTCTAATTTAATACATCTTGAGTTATTTATGTCAAGACTGTTTAGAAATATTTGTCTTGACTAATTGATTCATGGTATCATATCCTGTTTAATCCTGAATAACTCCTTGATAAAAGCAGAGGCTATTAGTGATGAAAAGAGCATTTGTAAACCAAAAAGGATAAAAAATATTGAATGGATTACAGACCTTGTTTCATAGAAATTACCAAATCCAGTATGTGCCCATTTGTTGAATAAAAATAATCCCTTTGTCAAACCAAACATAAAAAATAATGTACCAACAAGGAACAAAAACCGATAAAATACAGGTCGTATAAACTTTGTTATAATACTGGGTTTCTTAAATTTATGGGTTATAGAGTAAATTTCCATAAGGAATCCATAAACGATGAGCTGAAAACCTGCCAAAATTCCTGTTTCGCCAAAGGTGAGTGTATGAAAATCTAGAGAAATATTTGATATTTTAAATGATCCTTGAAATGTCAATCCCGTTAAGATAGTACTAGCTGCAAAAAGGACAAGACCTGGTAAGATAAAACACAGGAGGGGATTGTACCATATAAGTAAAGCAAGTATCATTTTAAGGATCTTGTAGCCATCCCTAAAAGACTTTAGCTTGGATTTACCAATCCGTGGCTTATATCCAATAGGAAACTCGGTTACTTTCGCCCCCATGTTTGCTGTTTTTATGGCTATTTCGGTCTCGATCGTAAAACCATCTGACTCTAGTTCTATCTGGTTTACTACGTCTTTTCTCAAGGCATATAAACCAGATAAAAGGTCAGAGCAATAAGAATGGCAAAGAATCTTGGCTAATAAGTTAAAGATTCTATTCCCTATTCTATTTATAAAATAGATATTTTTCTTATCTCTAACTGTGAATACTGCATCATATCTATCAAGCAACTCTATCAATTTTAGCACTGATTCAGTAGGGTATGTCCCATCAGCATCGATAAAGACAATTTTATCCCCCTTTACATTCGCTATTCCAGTTCTAAT
>Ga0190316_1000768_pt1 | contig 9956 bp, 7 predicted proteins | sample 48701112_MG_FD_161663 | JGI IMG/M metagenome (GOLD analysis project Ga0190316, IMG submission 161663) | Hydrothermal vent sediment bacterial communities from Southern Trench, Guaymas Basin, Mexico - 4870-11-1-2_MG | ecosystem: Environmental > Aquatic > Marine > Hydrothermal vents > Sediment ... | reverse complement strand
TGAATACTATCAGCATCAAGGGTACTAAAATTATGGCTATGATGAAGCTGAACATTATACCTGCGCCGGCAGACACGCCAAAGTGTTTTATGGCACCTATCGGGCTGGTAATGAGTGATGCAAGGCCAAGGGAGGTGGTTATACTGGCCACAAAACAGGGTGTCATTATATATTCAAGAGTAGAAACAAATGATTCCTTTTTGTCCAGTTTTTCGCTCACCTCATCAAAGTACTCAATTATGTGGAGTGAATTGGCGACCGAGAGTATGGTTACAATTGGAACAATCATGCCTGTTATAGCGTTAAAGGAATACCCCAGTAAACAGTACAGACCTATTGACCATACAAGGGACACGACCACGCCCACAAGTACTATGCTCACCTTGAGTATCGACCTGAAAAGGAAAAACGAGACAAATACGGCAAGGATTATACCCAGTATAGGTAGTACTGTCTCGTCCTGCCTCGTAATGTCGTTGAACTCGTAGTTCAACATGACATCACCGGTAAGATAAATGCTCACCCCCTTTGGTTTACCAGTGTTTAATATCTTTTTAACCTTTGCTATCACCATGTCCATCTCGTGTGTATCCATTTCGTCAAATGCAACGATTATAGACGTTATCATGCCGTCGGTTGATATGAGATAGCCCCTAAAGAGCTTATCATTCATGGTATAGTGCTTTATGTTCTGAAGTCTTTCTTTTTTCAGGTTTTCCAGAAGCGGGCTTATCTCTATGCCCTGTTTTGTCCCTATGACCTTGTTTGAGTTGGCAAGCGAATGGACCTTTTTTACCTGGCGCAGATCCTCGAGCACTGATGTCTTCCTCTTTATGTAATTAAGGACATCCATGGAGAATATCCTGTCTGACTTTATCGCAATAATCAGGTACCTGTCCCCTTCAAAGGTATCCCGGAAGCGAGAATAGGCCACGTATACTGGATCATCTTTTGAGAACCATGCTGTTATGGTATTATCAAGCTTACCGTGTATTGAGAGACCAAAGAATATAGTGAGTACAAGCACGCAAGACGCCAAGATGTATCTTAATCTATATATAACCTCTGCAACTTTCCTCATTAATTTCCCCTACCTACACTACACAAGAACGTATATAATACTACAGAACACGATGTATTTATCTCCATGTCCAACCCTTAAAACATGTTGCCATCAAAGAACACATACATGGCCAAGATGAAAAAGATATGGCAAAATCCCTGTTCCTTAATCTCTCACTCTGTTTTAGGTATAAGCATAAGCACGTCTGTATACTGATGTACTATTTTCTGCATGCTAAAAGGGAGACTTACATAACTTCCACGAAGCCATGCCCTTATACCGTCATCGTAGTGAATGCTCACAGGGTTACCTGACTGCCCGGTACTGTTAACCGCATAAAGGGGATCTGCTTTACTGAAATCAACAATAATACGCATCTCAGGTATGAGCCACACGTCAAAATCCTCTGCCAGATGATATGCTGCCACGTTTATGGTTGTATGGTCCCCTGGGGCAGGGTATGGTCCCCTATTGAAAAAGGGCGAAAGCAATCTCATTCCTATCCTCTGAAAGAATCCCATGTATTTAGACATCTTGTACCCCTCGGTCTTCCAGTAATATGTATGGAGCCTGCCCCATCCCCACCTTGACCTGTCTTTGCCTAGCCTGTGCTCCAGTAGTTCTATGGCATCCGCAAGCGAGTTTGCCACTATTTTTGCCTTGTTCTCTTTCTCAGGTGTGTTTATGTTGTCCCAAAAGGGACTTTGATCTCCTCGCATGGTAATGTGATCCTCTACTGCCGAGTATCCAAGATCACCTTCGTGTATAAAGGATTTCCACTGTATGCTGTCCTCTGGACCAAGCTCGTCAAGGAATGTATTACGTGTGTACGTATACATGAGTGCACCAATGAGCGAGGCAGATACTGAATCGACCTCCACCTTTCCATCAGAGTGCTCCAGCATATACAGTGCCTCATTTGCCTCTGCCTTTCTTGAAGCTTTATTCCAGCTATCTATCGTACTCACAATACCTTCATAGGTCTTGCCTTGTAACAATGCATGCTTTAGCTTTGCAACAAAGGGTGAGTATGTGTCCAGCTGCATGTTCATGCTTGACTCAAGCGTATGGTTCCTGGTCGATGAAATAAGCTCCCTGATACGCTCTGCCCTTTCAGGAGAGTACCAAGAAGACGAGAGTATATAAGGATAAGAAAATCCAACTGTACGGTTATTTGCGGTGCAAACGAACCCCTCAGGGGGATTTAATTCATGTGGCTGTTTTGAGACATCCAGCAAGCCTTCCCAGTCGTATTCACCGGTCAAACCAGGCGATGGAAAGATACCACGTCCTTTTTTTCTCAAAGGAAAACAACCGGTCACCTGCCAGGCTATATTGTCATGGTCCGCAATAACCATGTTCAGCGCTATGGACCGTATTTCTTTTACCATGGGTATTGCCTCTTTCACGGAGTGTGCCGTCACCAGTGACAAGAATGCATCCATGGTCCTGTCATTCGGGGCATATGCAGCCCAGCTTACGGCTAAATCGTATCCTTGAGATATGTTCAAGGGCATTGCCTCTATTTCGTTCTTGCGCTCGCCCCTCAATGCCTCGCCAATCAGGGGCCCATGAATTGTCTTGTATATGATCCTTGTAACCGGCTTGTCACCCTTTATCCTGAAGACCTCCCTGGCTCCAGTTGCAGGCACCCATTTACCTTTATACAGGTAAAGAACCTTGCCGTTTTCATGCCTTAGTCTTTCGATGAACACATCCTGGTTGTCTCCCATTACCATTGTCATGCCACAGGCGATATGCCCGTTGTAACCGGCCACGATCCCTGGGATACCGGCTATGGCTATACCCGCGGCCTCGTAATCCGGACATTTGACATGCATGAGATTCCATATGGACGGCATGGAAAGGGGCAAGTGTGTATCGTTTGCGAATATACAAGCCTTCTCGAGGGTGAGCTTTCCTGATATGGCCCAGTTGTTAGATGCCGGAATTCCTAGCAAGCCAACTTCTCTAAGGACGTCCTGCACTTGAGCTAACCTACATAACCTTTCTTTGCTTGCCTTGTCCATAATTCCATGGCCTCTAGCTTTTTCGCCTCGTCAAATGGCAGTGGTTCGTCCGGGTATATGGGGAACAGCCAGGTTGTCTTTTCAGGACCGACCACGCTCGCAATGTTCAGAGCGTCTATCTCCTCCTGAAGGTTTACTGCAAGTCCAAAATTCAGCAACACGAATATGGATACAGAATCAATAGGTCTCCATTGGATCGGAACATAGCCCGAGAGCTGTATATCAGGGGGTAAATTTGCGTGGTACTTATGGATGTATGCATTCACACCTTTACTGTAAGAATCAAGAACGTGCTTGAGCCTAGCTGAAAGACTCGAGTATATGGCACTGGCTATCTGATTTACTCCCTGGGAACGCATGTATATATCGATATCAAGAGCTGATAGCCCTATCATCTCGGATAGCCTCCCCTCTGCCATGAGCTTGTAACCAATCATCTGGGATAACCTGTCACTGGCATTAACATAACCTATGGCAAACGCAAGGTCATCGGTATTTTGAGCATTGATAAACGGTATACCCATGTGATCTCTTCTTATTATCACGGGACTTTTTAAGCCTTGTACTACCTCTGTGCCCTTGGTCCTTGCCTTCGTGTACCTGTAATGATGCATAAGAAACGAGGTGCAGCCTGATGCAAGTACACCTGTCATAACATATATGCATATAAGCAAGATCGACGCATGGCTATGTATTACCCTTACAGAACCCCTGTACTGCAAATCCATGCCTCCTATATCAACAATCTAAAGGTAACAATTCTATCAATTATGCCTTAATTTATCCAGAAAATCAACATGATAATAACGGCTTACTATCAGGCTCTAACCCGCAGAAACTCAATGATGCTGAAGAGAGCGGACACCATTTATGCAACAAGCCAACTGTATTGACTATGCATTAAATCTTGGACTATAGTAATTGACCTGGGTCAAAACACGGGTCATGAGCAGAAATAAGATAAAGTTCTTATATCTCTATCTCGCAATAGCCTTGGCTATATCTATTGCATTCTGGCTGGCTTACATAGTTAGAGGGCCTAATACTCCCGATTCCGTTGTGTCCATGAAGGGAACAACAAGCTACACCAATCCACCGGCATCTTCCAAACCAAATGCAGGGCATGAGAAGACCGGCCAGGTCAACGGCAATACACTAATGGAATCAACAGGTGGGATCAGCCTTGAAGACACTGCCATTGCTGGTGCACTCAAGGATAAGTACGGGGCAGGTATATTTAACATGAGGGTCCAGATGTATGCCATGGAAAAGCTCATGGCATACATGAAAACAAGGTATCCTGACAAATGGCAGGAACGTATGTTCAGCATCCTAAGGATTGCCTTTCCAGAGCTGGCGGAAACCATGATAGATAGATTTAAAATGCTACTTAACTACAAAAACTGGCTACTTGACAACCAGGAGTACTTGAGGTCCCTCTCGCTTAAAGAAAGGCAGGACATGCTCTGGGAAAAGAGGAGAGAAATCTTTGGTAGTGATACTGATCTTATCTGGGCTGAAGAGCTAAAGGCTGAAAAGATCCTAGGTGCCCTTGATACAGTGAGGCATTCGCAGGATACCAATTTATCGGAGAAACTGTATATTTACAAGGATGCCATAGACAAGGCCTATGGAGAAGAGGCAAAGAAATTCATGCAGGAACACGCCCAAGAACTTGTCGGCGCATTCCTTGAGACAGATCCGGTCCAGGAAGACCTGAGTAGCATGACCCCGGAAGAGCGCGAAGCCAAGCTACAGCAAATACGCAAGGCCCTGGGAATGGACGAGCCCAGTATTGAGAGATGGCGCTCTCTGGACAGGCTCAGGGATAATATATGGCATGCCAGTGCCAGTTATATGAGAGAGAGGGAAAGCCTTGTCAAGAGTTATAAGGGAGACGATCTGGAAAAAAGACTGGATGAACTGAGAAAGCACTACTTCGGGAAAGAAGCAGAGACCATAAAGCACGAGGAGGCATCCGGGTTCTTCAGGTTCAAGCAAAGACGTTTATTTGGCCTGAATTAAAAGAGAACTGCATCTTTACCTTATCCACCACAAAGTACTTGATAAATTATCCCATGTTTCATTATAACAAATTCTTAATACTAATCACTCGGAGGTAAAGAATGAGCAGACCATTTCTTAAGATAGGCGAGATCAATGACCCTAAAAGGGACTTCACGGGAACGATAGACTACTTGAGGGACACATTAAAAAACCTCAAAGGCTTCGAACTAGGTGGAATTCATAGATGGTCATCCCATGCATTCACATTTGAGTTCCATCTCAAGGAACTCTCTCGCGTGGTCATGGAAACCAGGTGGGAAAATGTCTATGCCCTACCCATGCTTAAGGTCGGCGTGTACGAAGAAGACGGGGCTGCCCATATAAATACAAGGTACCCCTACTATTTCCTTGAATCTATTGCCGAGGACGTAACAGGGGAGCAGGCGTTAAAGGTCGACAATATCTTCAGCAGGTTCAAGAAGACAGTGATAGACTTTTTCAAGACTGCCTCATCTGAGCTTGGCGGGTTCGAGCTTATACACCGACTGGACGGATTCGACATGGACGAGAAGAAGATGGAGTACCTGGGTAGGTTAAAGAAGACAAAGGACATCTATAGAAAAAGGATAAAATCTGATACCCACGAAGAGGTAGTTGAACTCGCTCACCTGGTAACGAGTAGCTTCGACGAGCTGGAGGGATGGAAAATCATAGACGTAAGGGACTACAGCTTTGTAAAGGGGGCTGAAAACCTCATACTTATAGAATTCTGCACTCCCAAGTATGCAGGTATGGCCATGGAGATGAACAAAAAGTATAACCTTATATTACCTTGCCTTGGATCTGTACGCTCTGAAGAAGGTTATGCCTTCATAAACATGTTCTTGCCAACCTTCATGTTCAAACCTCTCTTCTATAGCGTTGATCCAAAGGTGAGGAGGGAGTACAAGGACTTCCCGGAGATAGTAACTGGTATAATAAAGGATACCTGTCTTAAAAAAGTACGATAGGTGATGTCATGCCTGGCCTCACCGGTTGAGACCAGGCCAACTATAAATTCTTCTGCGCGACCTAAAAGGTACTGATGAAAAAGGCACCGTGTGCATTGGACGTACCTGATGCGGGCTCACCATGTAGCGGCTGCATCAGGCCCTGAAGTACTGCATGGTGCCATCCGGTACAACGACTGCTTTACCTCCATCTGGAAACGCGTCTGATATTATCTTCAGCACATCATCCCATGTTGTAACAAACTCGACCTCTCTTGGGTCAACAAACCAGTCAGTGCTTGTCCTGTCCGGGTATTCCGTAAAGACAACCAGCTTTATGCTCTCCAGGAACTTTTCCTTGTACTGGTAGCGCTTACCACCGTAACGTTTTCCAAAGCTCCTGAAAAGATAATGGGTTATCTGACCTTCAGGTGCATTGTACACAAATACGACTATCGCCTTTTCAATCTTTATGCAGGAAAGCGCTATCAGTCCGGCTATGGCCATCTCGTTCGCCTTGCCATACGCATTGACAATGGCAACATCGTTACCAACCGACGGCGGGGTTGCGTAATGGTCAATGGCATAGCTGCAACCTTCCAGGTACTCTACCGTGGGATCACCTGCAAAGAGCTTGCAGATGTCACCCTGCAGGTTGAATATAGCATCTACCTTAAAATCCAGTTTACCTATCACCACGGCCTCTGAGAAGTCCTTATTCATAAGGTTACCCTTGTAATTTCCAAGACCAAGGTGTTCTGCGTTCCTTTCCTCAACCACTGTATGGAAGTAGGTTATTGCATCTATGTGAGAGATACCTGGCAGAATTATCTTGCCACCCCCGCCAAAACCGGTTTGTACATGGGGCGAGATACCACCTATGCCTATCCTCAAATCACAGTTCAGGTACTCGTTGTTAAGCTTTATTGGCGTGCCCCGGGACGTGACACCCACTTGCGTGCAGTTCTCGTAACAATTATGGTTATATACAGGATAATTTCTTACAATGTCGTCTCCAAGCTTTTTTCTCAGCATGTTCATGTCATGCGCACCGTGTGCCCCCAGTGCACAGATAAACCTTACCTGATCATCCACCACCCCTGCTGCGTGGAGTTCATCAAGTATGTGCAATGCAATCTCGCCCACAGGTGTAATCCTTGTGAAATCGTCGAATATAATGGCTACTTCCTTGCTGCCCCGGGCAAGTTCGCGAAGCGGCTCAGTCCCGATGGGATTCCTCAAGGAAGAAACTATCTCACTATCTGTGAGTGGTTTCTTGTCTGCCCCCCTGGGCAGGAGATAGTCTACCTTCCAGTTGTCAGGGAAGTTTATATCTAGACTTTTTCTACCATACCACCGTAACTGCGGCAGAGAAAACTGTTTCATAAGACCTCCTCCTTTGCATATACCCTGGATGCTAAATTAAGATAATACAGTGTTAGAAGTATAATAACAAACTAATATACAAGCGCCAAGTCTCTTTCTTGATTAAGGTCTTTTTTAGGGGTAAGTCTCAATACTGCCCTTCATAAGTCTCTCATCCCTGAGCACTAGTTTGACATTCTTTACTGTCTCTATGTCTTCCATAGAGTTACCCTCTATAACAACCAGGTCGGAGAGCTTTCCTTTCTTTATGCCCCCAATGCTGTCTGTTATGCCCAGAGTTTCTGTATCACCCGACGTCGTTATAGAGGCATGTCGTTATAGAGGCAATGAGGAAAGAACTCTACAAAAATGAACCACCATTGTGGGAGAACGTACACACCCAAGGTACATCTTGAAAATATAACACCATCCTGCTATATACTAAGCATGCCTATATACGAGTACAGATGCTCTGAGTGTGGAAGCATTACAACAGAGTTTGTACAGGGATTTAATGACCCCGAGGGTCTAACATGCAAGGTTTGTGGGTCCAGGAAGCTAAAGAGGATGGTCTCCAAGGTAAACTCTATATCCTCCCAAGAGGAAAGACTTGAATCCTATAACCCTCTTGCCAGGCATGACGATAGCTTCTACAGGGATACCAGAAACATAGGCCTTCACGCAGAGTACATGCTGAAAAAGGCTGGCATTAAACCTACCGAAGATTTCAAGTCAAAGCTGGAGAAGGTACGCACTGACCCATCAAGCGTGATAAAGGATTACGAGGGCTAGTCCCAGGTCTCCATCCTGTCTCCCTGGGCCGTGGTATAGACTATCTCCCTCTGCCTGGAAAGTAACCATACTTTCCTGAAAAGTTCTCTATGGTCCTCATGCACCAAGCCTGAATATGCCTTGATAAACCGCATCCTTGCTGCCCTTGAAACGCTTAAAGGTATGCTTGTATTCAATTGTATAAGGTTTTTAAGCATCCTTCTCATTGATATCGCCCTAGATTGTACCACCCTGTCCGTGTCCACGAGGAATAACCCCTTGTCCTTATCAAAAAGGAAGTTACATGTCTTAAGATCGGCGTGGTATATACCTTTAGAATGCATCAGCCCCGCCAACCTCCCCACATCATCCAATAGCTTTACTTTCTCTTCATAGTCCATGTCCTTGTAGTCATGGTAGAAAACCTTGTCCAGGGTCATGAAGTCAAGATACCTCGTTATCAGCATGCTTGATTTATCCCTGAAGACAACAACAGCCACGGGTTCTGGAACAGGTATATCGTTGAAATAAAGGGTAAGAAGGCCTTTCCATGCCCTTAGCGCGTATGGCCCACTAGAGAACTTGGGCCTTGCATAGGTCTTCACGCAGTAGCTATCTACCTTACTCAGCTGTGTCTTATCCTGGAGCTTGAGTATGTTTACGCCCCTCGAGATATTCTCCCAGTGAGAGGCTATTGTATTGTCCAGATCAATTCTCACCCCTCTTTTTACAAAAGCATTGTAATCGCTCGTGCCTATTTTATCTGAAAAGCTACCTCTACGAAGGGATCGTCTTACATTTCCCCTGACCCAGCTCTTCCTGTTGGCCTCTGCGAGGGTCCTTGCCCTTTTTATAACGGCCTCGGTATCCTTGATAAAGGGAAGTCCTCCCAGATAATCCGTCAACTCATCATCCTGAGAGTCGTGCGCCATCAGTACCTGGGAAAGCATACCCAAGGCATGTTTCTCCTTGACTTTTTTCAGCCTGGATACACTGTAGACGTCCACGAGATAACCATCACCTTCTGCATCCACCATGATATTACCTATATGCAGGTCCTGGTGGTAGAAACCCCTTTGCAGCAGCAACAACACCATGTTCAGCATGATCTTTACCCTCGAGGTCTCGTCCATCTCCCACAGTGGCCTTGCACCTTCTATGCCCCTTGTAACGAGAGCGGATACACTACCACACTTCAAGTGGTTTACCACAGAGGGTACATTTATACCCTCTTTATAGAGCATGTATAGCATACGCGCCTCTTTCTGTGTCTTTGCTGCCAGTAGGTTCCTGAGCATCTGAAGGGGTGAACGTGGGTGGTAAATCTTCAAGTATAGTACATGATGGCCTTCCCTGGTGAGCCTGTACACGCTTCTCATATGCCTCTGGGCTACGGGTTCCCAGTTATACTCTTCATATCTTTCACGAATACTACCTATCATATAAAAACTCTCAAGGGTAAGCCGTCCCGGTGAGGCATAAAGGGCATCAGGTAATAAGCGCTGGGTAAAAGAGCTATTTGGTGAATAGTTAGCCTTGTTGGGTCTCTCTAAAGCTCAACACAACCTACAATCGGCACCTGATACCCGATACCTGACACGCCAGGTATTTTACTTGCTTTAGCCATGGACCTTACACATCATCAGAACATGGGAAATTTTCTCTTTCGCTTTGTATGATCGCTAACATCGTCATTCGTAGTAATGGCGAATTGCCGGAGTATATCTTCTT
>Ga0190316_1000767_pt1 | contig 9960 bp, 7 predicted proteins | sample 48701112_MG_FD_161663 | JGI IMG/M metagenome (GOLD analysis project Ga0190316, IMG submission 161663) | Hydrothermal vent sediment bacterial communities from Southern Trench, Guaymas Basin, Mexico - 4870-11-1-2_MG | ecosystem: Environmental > Aquatic > Marine > Hydrothermal vents > Sediment ... | reverse complement strand
GAACACCTTAGGTATGATGAAGTTGAAGCCCATGGTGGTAGATGTCTTAGTGGATCTTTTGAATCCAAGGGGAATATACGAGAAGAGTGATTCATCATCTTTGAAGAAGGAAGGCGTGAAGGAGGAAAAGGGATGGATATACCTCGATGGACCATCCCTCATACCGTTCGAATACGAGGGTATAAAATTCTTTGCGGATGTGGAGAAGGGACAGAAGACCGGATTTTTTCTCGATCAGAGGGAAAATGCTCTTCTGCTCAGAAAATACGCCGAATCCAAGAGATGTCTCGACGTGTTCAGTTACCATGCGAACTTCGCCATGAATATTCTGAAGGGTGGAGCGATACACGTTGAACTCGTTGAAACATCGAAGAGGGCGAACGATAATGTCGAGTTGATGATGAGGATAAACAATTTTAAGAATTTTAAGATAATCGATGAGAACGCGTTCGATTACCTTCGAAAGCTCGACAGAGAGAAGGAAAAATACGACATAGTCGTTCTCGACCCTCCCGCGTTCGCCAAATCCAATTCGAACAAGGAAGACGCGCTCAGGGGATACAAGGAAATAAACCTCAGAGCGATGAAGATATTGAGAAATGGTGGAATACTCGCGACATCTTCTTGCTCACAGGTTGTTAAAAGGGAGGAGTTTGAAGGTATGCTGAAATCCGCAGCGAAGGATGTCAAAAAGAAGCTGATTCTTCTGCACAGAGGAGGACAACCTCCAGATCATACGATCCTCCTCAACGTCGATGAAACTGAGTATCTGAAATTTTACATATTCAAGGTTGTGGATCTTGGATTTTGAGGGGGAGTTAGAGATGGATGGTGGGGAAAGAAAGGGTGATTTTTCTACCGTTCTGAAGGATCTCATAGATTACGAAAAGAAGGCGAGGGAGAGGATAGAACGAGAGAAGAAAAGGTTGAAATCTGAGTTCGAGTTTGAGAAGATGAAGATAACGGAAAAACTGAACAGGGAATTTGAGGAGACGGAGAAGAGATTACGAAGCGAATTTGAGGAGTTCGAAAGGAAGATGAATGCGGAAGAGGAGGACATGAGAAAAAGGATGGAGAAGAAGATGGAGGATGTGGAAAAATTCGTCGATGAGAGGATGGAGGAGATACTCGAAGAGATTCTGAAAATCTTGCTGAGGTGAGTCATGAGAAATGCTGTTCTGATAGGAAAATCACTCGGAGCGGTTGCAAAACTGCTCAAAAGTGAGGACTTCGTGGAACTTCTGAAGCTGGACTCCGTTCCAGCCATAGCTGGTTATTTGAAGGACAGAACATCGTATGGTGATATCTTGAAACCGATCGACGTATCCGAGATACATCGAAGGGAACTCGAGGTGCTTCTGAGAAAGAAGAGTTTGAACGATGTGTACAGATTCTACGGTTATCTCGACATGAATTCGAGAAAAATAGCGAGGATGATGGGAAAGAGATTTGAGATAGAAAACCTGAAGATGATCTTGAGATCCAAACACACCAGAACCGATATATCGATGGAAAAATTCTATCCCGTGCTCCATCCGGAGCTGGATTTAGAGGAGTTACTGAAGATCGAAACGATGGATGAGACGATCGAGAAACTGAAGGGCACATCGTATGGAAGGATCCTCGAATCTTCCATGCACATGTACAAGGATTTGAATCTGGTATCCGTTTTCGAAAATGCACTCGATACATGGTATTTCACCGAGCTGGAGAGGATAATGATGGTGAATCCACGCTTCTCAAGGGTGAGGAGATTTCTGAGGATGCAGAAGGATCTTTTCAACATCCAGTGGATCTTCAGAGCGAGGTTGATATTCAAGCTTGGAAGAAATGAAATAATGGGATTCCTCATACCCACGAAGGATGCCGAGATGCTGGAAATCTTCGATGAGTTGTCCAAGGCGAAGGGTATGAATGACTTCATCGAGAAACTCTCAAGAACGAAATATTCAAGGATCACCGATGTTCTTAAAAGTTCCAAACTTCCGATCGATTTTCTATTCAGCAGGGTAATATACAGGTTCATGTGGGAGGAAGCGAAGAAATTACTGCACGACATGAACGACGGTTTGCATTCGTTCATAGGATACGCGCATCTCAAGGAGTTTGAATTCATGGATCTCGTTTCGATCATAGAAGGTATCAGATACCGCATGGAGATGGAGTTAGTATCCGAATATCTAATAAATCCGATCGGATGAAGAGGTGTTGTCATGCATGAGAAGATAAGATCGATCGGTTTGATAGCTTCGAAGATCTACGAAGAGGAGATCGCGAAATTCTTTCTCGACGTGTCTGCATTTGAACCGCTGAAACTGAATGAAATTTTGGATCTTGAGCTGGACACCGGACGGGGAGAACACAATCCCTACGATGAAATACTCAGGGACACGCTCTACCTTCTGAACAGGGTGGGAAAGAAGGTGAAACCTTACACGGACAAGGTGAGTTTCCCCGTAGTCATAGATATAGAAGAGTTGAAGAATTTTTACTCGAAGATAGCGGATAGAATCAGGAAACTCGAAATGAGGGAGAAGAAAATATCGGAGAAGTTGAAGATGATCGAAGACAGGATGATGGTGGTGGAGAAGCTGTCGAAGTTCAACGTGGAATTTCAACTCTCGAGGTTCGGGGAAACGAATTTTTTTGGCTACAAATTCGGTCGAATACTGAAAGAATTTTCATCGAGGGTTGTCGAGGGATTCAGAGAACTACCCATAGTGTATCGAGGAAAGGAACTGGATGAGAATTACATCTGGATCCTCATGATCTATCCCAAGGAACACGAGAAATCTGTCATGAAGGTTCTTTCGATGGCTGGATTCAACGAATTCAGCATCCCAACCGATGTCGATCTGACACCGAGGGAATACCTTCTCGAACTGCGTGATATGAAAAGAGCGATGGAATTGGAGATGATGGAGATAGAGATAGAGATAAAAAAGGTGTTCTACGAGAACAGAAGATACATATACGATTTCTTCGACACGATATACGTTCTCAAGAATGTTCACGATTTCCTCAGGAATGCTGGGACAACCGAGAATTTCTTCACGCTGGTTGGATGGATGACGGAGGAGAGTCTGAGAAAGTTGAAATCAAAGTATGGAAACCGCGAAGATCTGATGATCTTCGAGGATGTGAAAGTGAAGGATGAATTCGAAAAGCCCGTTCTTTTGAGAAACAATGGATTCTTCAAACCTTTTGAATCGATAGTCGAGATGTATGGTCTTCCATCCCCGAGTGAGATCGATCCGACACCCGTGGTATCAATACTGTTCATGCTGTTCTACGGCATGATGTTCGGAGATGTTGGACATGGTTTGATCCTATCCATCTTCGGTTTCCTCATGGCGAGAAGATTCAAATCCGATATATACAGGGTGATAGGCTTTGGAGGTCTGGCATCCATACTGTTTGGGTTTCTCTACGGAAGTTTCTTCGGTTTCGAGATACTCCCAGCATTGTTCGCGAGACCGATGGAGAGGACAGATCTTTTCATAGAGATATCGATAATCTTGGGAGTGATATTGATAACCTTCGGAATGGTTCTAAACTTGGTGAACAAGTTGAAGAACTCAAAATTGCGTCATCTCTTCTTCGATCACAACGGATTCCCCGGGTTGTTCATGTATCTGTTCTCCGTCTTTTTGGTGTTCGATTTCATGAAAGATTCCGCGATATCCATACCATCTTTTCTCATATATCCAGCCTATCTGATCCCCATATTGCTCATATTTTCAAAGGAAATCGTATTCGGTGATGGCAAGATATCCGACAGAGTCATCCAGTCTTTCTTCGAAACATTCGACCATCTACTGTCGTATTTCAGCAACACCCTGTCCTTCATAAGGCTCGGTGCATTCGCCATGAACCACGCGGGGTTGTTCTTGGCTTTCATGATTATGTCGGAGATGATGAAGAATGGATTCTCCAAATTCGTGATCCTACTTCTCGGGAACATCCTGATAATGGGTTTAGAGGGGTTGATAGTCTTCATACAAGCTTTGAGGCTCGAATTCTACGAATTCTTCTCGAGGTTCTACGAGGGAAACGGAAGAAAATTCAAACCCGTGAAATACTGCGAGGTGATGAAATGAAGGTCGTTGCAACGAACAAAAAGGCTTTCACGGATTATGAGATTCTCGAGAAGATAGAGGCTGGAATACAACTTGTGGGAACGGAAGTCAAATCCCTGAGAGAAGGCAGGGTGAATCTCAAGGATTCCTATTGTAGGTTCATAGATGGCGAACTGTTCCTCGTGAACGCTCACATAAGTCCATACAGACACGCGAAATTCTTCAACCACGATCCGGAAAGGCTGAGAAAACTCCTCCTGCACAAGAGGGAACTGAAGAGATTGTTCGGAAAGGTATCCGAGAGAGGTTTGACGATAATACCGTTGAGGATATATTTCAACGACAGAGGATACGCCAAAGTCGAGATAGCTCTCGCCAAGGGAAGGAAACTCTACGACAAGAGGGAAGAGATAGCCAAAAGAGATCTCGAGAGAAGATTGAGGAAAGAGGAGAAATACTACCTGAGATGAGAGACAAACGTGACGGAAGAAAGAAGATCATAGTGTATTTGAAATTGAAGCCGGATCTTGCCAAGGAGCTCAACCTTCCCGTCAAACTTCCCGTTCTCCTCGAGGATTTTCAGAGACTCGATCCGAATTCTCCGATCCCCTTGGAGGTAATCTTGAGAGGTCTGGAAGCTCAAATATCGGTCGATCCGAAGGATGATTACTACAGATCCTATCTCGTTTACGTGTACTACGAAATGTTGAAAAAATGTATGAAAGATGGGAAATTCGATGAGGCTTTCAAGTATCTCGAAAAGGCGGGAAAACTTCTGAGAGATCACAGGTATCATTTCTACAGAGGACTTCTGTTGAGGGAGATGAAGAACTTCGATGATGCTGAGATAGAGTTGAGGAGATCGATCGATATGAAGAAGGACTTTTCGATCGGTTATTTCGAGCTTGGAAACCTTTTGTACGCGAAGAAAGAATACGATGAGGCTCTCAAGATGTATCTCAAAGCCTGGGAAAGTGAGTCAACATTTCTTCTTCCGCTTCTGAAGATGGCAGATCTTTACATCGAGACGGGTGATCTGAAGAGTGCCAAGGATGTCCTTTTGGAGTTGACGAGAAAAGATGAGAACTTTTCAATCGCCTTTTCGAGACTCGGCGTGATAGAAAATATAAGGCAGAACTTCAAAAAAGCGGTGGAATATTTCAGGAAAGCTCTCAGCGTTGAACCGAGGGACTGGGAAACGAGATACAACCTTTCGTATTCACTCATGAAAATCGGTGATCTCTTCGGTGCGATGAGGGAACTTGAGGAGATCATCGGTGCCGGTGTGGAAAGGGCGGAAGTGTTCAACGAACATTCGATAATATGCAGGAACGTGGGGCTGTATGAAAAATCTCTCGATAGCGCACAACGAGCGGTGGAACTCGATGAGGGTGAACCTTACAAGATCACGCTCGCGAGATCACTTTTGATCTTCGATGAATACGAGAGAGCTTCCAGCATCCTCAGAGAGATATCGAGCACAACCGAGGTTGGAATATTAGCACTGAAACTATTGATGCGTGCGAGTTTCGAGTTTGGAGATATCGAAACATTAGCGTGGTCGTTGGATCTTCTCAAGAGATACAACGCTTGGTCACCCAAGGTGCAGGCTTTTGAGAATTCCCTGGAAAAAGTGGTGTCGAGGGGATCTGGAGAACCATTCGAAACTTTTTCGATCGATCTGATCGAGATCGCATCCGATATGTTGGAAAATGAGGAACTCGAGGGATCAACCATCGACAACCTTAGGTACATAGTGGAAACCGGGGGATTCAATCCAACCACCTTGAACGAGGGAAAGATCGACATAATACCTTACATTTCTTCCATACTTTCAGAGATGAAAGGACAATTTTTGAGAATCGAGAAGGAACTGAACAGAATAGCCATCGCATTCCACGGATCGAGTGAGACCCTTGCATCCCTCAGGATATTGCTCAGATTGTACGAATATTTCTACTTGGATGGGGATTTCGAGATTGAGGAATTTCTCGACGAGGTGATCCCGGAGATAGGAGATCTGAACTGGTATTTCGCGAGGAATGTGGTGAGAAAGATCGAGAACATGGGATCTGAGATGGAATCTATACTGGATGATGCGTCGCATGATCATCCGAAGAAACTTCTGGATTTTGTCATCGATCTCATCGTGCTTTCAACCTTCAAATCGAAGTTCAAATCGATTGAACAATTGAACGACATAGAGGATCCGAAGTTGAGAAGAACTCTTCAGAATCTTCTATCTGTATCTGATGAGAACATACAAAGATGAGAGAACCAAGTTGATCGCCAGAACGAGCATACCAAATTTCAAAAAGTTCAGAAATGATATTCTGCGTGATCCGTAATAATCGTGGAAGATGGCGAGACCAACAACGTTGGCTGAAGCTCCGACTGCCGTTCCATTTCCGCCGAGACATGCTCCGAGTGAGAGCGACCACCAAAGTGGATTCAGATTGTGAAATGTCACCGGATCGAGTTTTTTCAGGGATTCTATAACCGGTATCATCGTCGCGGTGTAGGGTATGTTGTCCACGAAGGCGGAAATCAAACCCGAAAAGTTGAGGATGAGCATCTCGGTCATGACGTAATTGCCCTTCGCCAAGTTCATGAGAAACCTCCCCATCCTCTCCAGTAAACCGACCTCTTCGAGTCCTCCGACGACGATGAACAATCCCAGGAAGAACAGTATCGTCTCCCATTCCACCTCCTTCAGAATCTCTTTGACCCCTTTTTTGGACATCAAAAGAACAGACAAAAAACCCACGAACAGGGCTATGACGGAGCTTTCCGTTCCAAGCTGATGCTGAAATGTGAACAGGATTATCACCATAAGGAGCAATGAAAGTGAAATTTTGAAATCTCTCATGTTGACTATCGTCTTCCTGAGATCTATCTTCAACGCTTCCCTTATGTCCCTTCCGAGTTTGAAACTTTTCCTCGAGATGATCAGTATGATGATGTCCACGACCAGAAGGTTCAGCAGAGCTATCGGCGCGGTGTTCTTCAAAAAATCCATGAAGGTGAGACCAGCTGCCGATCCAATCATTATGTTCGGTGGATCCCCAACCAATGTCATCGTTCCACCTATGTTGGATGCGAATATCTCCCCGAAGACGAAGACAGTCGGATCAACCTCTATGGTGTCACATATCGCGAAGGTCATGGGAAGGGTGACGAGTATCGTCGTGACGTTGTCGAGTATGGCTGAGAGGAAGGCGACCATGAATGTGAGGGAGAAAAATAGAGAAACGAGGTTTCCACCGGATATCTTCAATGTCAAAAGCCCAAAGAATTGGAATATACCACTTCTCTTTATGGTGTTGACGAAGAGCATCATCCCTATGAGAAGATATATGGTGTTGTAATCCACGTATTCTGTGTAAGCTTTCAACGGATCCTCGAAAACGCCAAAGAACAACAGAACCGTTGCACCCAGTATGGCGACTATTGATCTATCCACTTTCTCGCTGATTAGAAGTGCGTAAATTGTCAGGAAGACCAAAATTGCCAACAACTCTTGCACATCTCACACCTCGATTCCTGTTATTCAGATTTTATCACAAAAGGGATATCATGTAGAATAGGTTCAGACAGGATCGAGGGGGTGATGGAGATTCGAATCCTCGGGAAGATCGTCGCGATTTTTCTCATATTCTCAACATTCGTCTCGATGATCCCAGCCATGCCTCCACATCCATCCGTCATGGACAAAGTCGATGTGGAACTTTTGAGAAAATTTCACATACTTCCGATCGAAGAAACGGATCTCAAGGTAGCCGTGGAGAAGGTTGGGAACTTGGCGATACTCAAACCTTCGAGATCATACACGGGAACGATAAGGGGAATAATGCTACTCGTCGATTTTCCGGATAAACCTCACATCGTCGATGAAAGTTACTTCGAAGATCTGGTGAACTCGCTCGGACTCAATTGGTCGGTGAAATATCCGGGAAACACGAATGTTGGCAGTGTCAGAGAGTACTACAGATGGATGTCGAATGGGGAGATAGATATGGTCATAGATGTTGCTGGATGGTTCACACTACCGAATACTTACGATTACTATGTTAGAGATGATTACGGATTTTCGATGGCTTGGAAGTTGGTGCAAGATGCGGTGGATTGTGCAGATCCTTCCGTGGACTTTTCGAGGTACGACAACGATGGAGATGGTTACGTCGATATGCTGATCGTTGTTCACGCAGGTAAAGGAGCTGAGCTGACGGGAGATAAGAACGATATATGGAGTCACGAGAGTTCGATAACCCCAAAACTTGTCGATGGTGTCAGGGTGAAAAACTACGCCATGACACCGGAATACTGGTTCGAAAAGGATGATATGACGATAGGGGTTTACTGTCATGAGATGGGACACGTCTTCGGATTGATAGATCTGTACGATATAGACTCATCATCCTTCGGTCTCGGGAAATGGTCACTGATGGCTTATGGTGCGTGGAACGGTCCTCCCGGACCGGATGGTAAACCACTCGGAGGAGGACCAGCCGGATTGGATGCGTGGTCGAAACTCATGATGGGTTGGTTCGACGTGGAGGTTGGTGGAAATCAGACAGATTTCATCTTGGAACCTGTCATGGATTCGAAAAGGATCATCGCGCTTTACAAGAATGGAAATACATCGTTGAGAGAATACTTCCTCATGGAGAACAGAGGTCATGATGGATTCGATCAGTACATACCGGGATATGGCCTTCTGATATATCATATAGATGAAGACAAAGGAGGCAACACGCAGGAATGGTATCCGGGCATGGATCCATCGAAACATTACAAGGTCGCCTTGGTTCAAGCGGATGGAAGATGGGACCTGGAGATGAAGCAGAACAGTGGGGATGATGGTGATCCTTATCCAGGCTCCAGCAACAACAGGAATTTCAGGCATGACACGATGCCGAGCAGTGATTACTATTTCGGCAGTTCGAACATCTCGGTGGAGAACATCAGGAACCTTCAAGAAGACATCATTTTCGATCTGAAACTGACTCAGGAGAATTTGCCACCTTCCAAACCTTCCTCACCCTATCCTCCGGATAAAAGCACGGTGAATCCAAGGGATGTTGTCCTCTCATGGGAATGTGAGGATCCGGATGGAGATATTCTGAGTTTCGATCTTTACTTTGGGGAGAAGGGGAAGATGGAACTCATAGCGAGTGATTATGGAAACAAAAGTTACGATGTGGGTGATCTGGATGAGGGAAAAGAATACGAATGGAAGGTGATTGCGAAAGATGGAAGGGGAGGAGAAAGTGAGGGAGACACGTGGACTTTCAGAACTTCCTATCTCGACAACACGCCACCTTCGATAAGACCTATCAGAATATTCGATCACGTCCTTGCAGGTTCTCCGACAACTTTCATCTTTGAGATCACGGATGATTCACCTGTGGATGTATCCCTTTCCTGTTCCTCCACATGCACATACAATTACAATGATGACAAATTGTTCGTTCATTTCACACCCGCCTTTGAGAGATTCCTCCTGTCCATAATCGCGACCGACTCCAACGGGAACAAATCGAGTTGGAGCAGGGAAATAAAATCATTCCACTACGCCATATTGAAACCCAAATTCGAAGATTCCTCTCTCCTCATCATCTTCGAATACGGTTTTGAGGAATCACCCGGAACCGGATTTTCCAGTGAATCGGGGGGAGTGTACTGGAAAACTTTCAAGGACGGTATCTCCATCTTTGATGAATACACGATACATGAAGATGGTGGTTTGAAAGTAGGTGAGAACAGATGAGAAGGTTCATTTTGCCTTTGTTGTCGATCATCGTGCTGATGGTGGTGATGAACGGTTGCGTCGCGGTTAAAAAATACGAATTGAAGAATGGGTACGATCGTCTCAACTCGG
>Ga0190316_1000761_pt1 | contig 10014 bp, 9 predicted proteins | sample 48701112_MG_FD_161663 | JGI IMG/M metagenome (GOLD analysis project Ga0190316, IMG submission 161663) | Hydrothermal vent sediment bacterial communities from Southern Trench, Guaymas Basin, Mexico - 4870-11-1-2_MG | ecosystem: Environmental > Aquatic > Marine > Hydrothermal vents > Sediment ... | reverse complement strand
CCATCTCCACCCTATGGAAAATCGCCCAAGCCCTAGATGCAAAGCTCGCCTATTTTTTCCAGCAAAGCCCCATCGAGCAGCAGGACTATTTCATAGTGAGAGGGGGCCAAGGGAAACCCGTATTCCGCCAAGAGTCCCGTTATTCCATCACTTACTTCTCCCTAGGTTACGGAAAAGAAGGACGGAAGATGGACCCCTTCCTCATTGAGTTTTCAGGAAGAGAAGAACCCACGGAGCCTTTGGGCCATGAAGGAGAAGAGTTCTTGTACGTCCTCAAAGGCAGAGTGGAACTCACCTATGGAGATAAAACCATCACCCTGGAAGAGGGTGATGCCATCTACTATGATTCCAGGGTGATGCACAAGGCAGAGGGTGCAGCCGGTACCGTATTGCTGGCGGTGCTGTGCATCGGCAAACCAGGCAGCAAAGAAGACCCCCAAAATTGATGGCTTGAGGAGGTATCTAACGATGAAAGGAAAGAGACAGTTAGGAAAAGGAGTTTGCATAGTGGGTGCGGGGATGTCGAAGTTCGACATGTATAGGGACAAAGATTCTAAGCAGTTGTTCGCCGAGGCCTTCAAAGAATGCATAGACTCTGTGGACAAGGGTATGGATCCAAGGGATATTCAGGCCTTATGGTTGGGAAACTTCACCAATGACTTCTTTATCCATCAGGGACACTGGGGCCCCATCATCTCAGACCTGTTAGGACTCCCTCCGAAGCCCGCAACGAGGACAGAGGGGGCTTGCGCATCGAGCACACTGGCGGTTAAGGATGCCGCCTATGCCATTGCCTCAGGTATGTACGATGTCGTCTTGGCAGGTGGTGTGGAAGAGATGTCAAAGATCTCTACTGAGGCGGTATCCGAAGGACTGGCATTAGCAGGTTCACCCTACGAAGTGTATGAAGGCTTCACCTTTCCCGCTGTATTTGGTGCGATAGCTACGGCGTACTTCGCCAAGTACGGGGCCACATGGGAAGACCTCAACTATGTGACAGTGAAGAGCCACGAAAACGCCAAACTCAATCCAAAGGCCCAATTCAACATGACCATTAGGGACATCATGGGCATGAGGATAGAGAAGTACAGAAAGAAAGGGCAACCTGTGCCAGAGTGGAGGGACGAGTTTGAGGCCCTACGCGATCCCAGGTTCAATCCTGTGGTTGCATGGCCTATGCACCTCTTCGATTGTTGTCCCATAAGTGATGGAGCTGCCTGCGTGCTGTTGGTGGCAGAGGAGATAGCAAAGAACTTCACTGATAACCCCATTTATATCATTGGCATGGGGCAGGGTAGTGGCAGGGCCCTGCATAACTGCCCCAGCCTCACGTCTCTTGAGGCCAACAAGTACGCTGCAAAAGAGGCATACGAGATGGCAGGGTTAACGCCAAGGGAGATACAGTTTGCCGAGGTGCATGACTGCTTCAGCATAGCTGAGCTCATCCACATAGAGGACCTTGGCTTCTGCGAAGAAGGTACAGCGTATAGGTTTGTCAGGGAAGGGGGCACAAGGCTCGATGGCCCTATGCCCATCAATACCTCAGGGGGGCTCAAGTGCAAAGGGCATCCAGTAGGTGCCACTGGCGTGGCACAAATAGTGGAGGTCTGGCTCCAGCTGAGGGGGGAAGCGGGTCCAAGGCAGATCCCCAAGAGAGATCTCCACATAGGGGCCTCTCAGAATCTTGGAGGAACAGGAGGCACTTGTACCTTTATGATCTTTTCTAATGAAAAATAGGAAAGGAGAGGAGACCATGGAAGAGAGACACTTTAACGATATTTCTTACAAACAGTTCCTCAACGAAGAGAGGCTCATGGGATCAAGATGCAAGGAGTGTGGGACCCTATACTTTCCACCTCGACCCATATGTGTGAACTGTCACAGCACAGAGATGGAATGGGCCGAGCTTAAGGGCAATGGGAGGCTTGCAGGCTTCAGCTCCATATTCGTCCCCCCAGCGTTCATGGCTGAGGAGGGCTTTGACAGAAAGCACCCTTATGTTGTGGGGGTTGTAGACCTGGAGGAGGGAGTGAGGGCAGTAGGTCGCATCGTTGGCGTGGATGCCAACAGGCCAGAGACCATAAAGATTGGAATCCCCGTAAAGGCGGAGTTCATTCACCTTGGTGAGGGAGAGCAGATGAGGACACACTTGGCCTTCAGGCCGGTTGAAGGAGGTGGATCATGAAGCTCGAAGACATCGGAAAGATTGGTGTGGTGGGTGCTGGCACCATGGGCAATGGCATTGCCCAAGTGTGCGCCATGGCTGGCTATCAGGTGGTCATGGGGGATGTGACCATAGAGCTAGCCCAAAAAGGCCTCAACACCATTAGCAAAAACATAGATCGCCTAGTGAAGAAGGAAAAGCTCACTCCTGAAGGGAAAGAAGAGATCCTTGGGCGCATCCAACTTACGGAGAAACTGGACGACCTGGCCGACGTGGACCTCGCCATTGAGGCTGTCACCGAAAACATAGAGATCAAAGAGGAAGTTTTCAAAACCCTAGACAGCCTTTGCCGTCCCGAGGTGATCCTAGCCAGCAATACCTCCTCCATCTCCATTACCAAGATCGCCACCTTCACAAACCGCCCCGATAAAGTTATAGGCATGCACTTCATGAATCCTGTGCCTGTTATGAAGCTTATCGAGGTCATCGAAGGGCTTCAGACCAGCAGAGAAACCTCGGAACTGGTGGTGGCCCTCTCGGAAAAACTGGGCAAGGTGCCCGTGGTCATCAAAGACTCACCTGGTTTTGTCTCCAATAGGGTTCTTATGCCCATGATCAACGAAGCCATCTTTGCCCTTTACGAAGGGGTAGGCTCCCCCGAGGCCATCGATACCATCATGAAACTAGGAGCCAACCACCCAATGGGTCCCCTGGCCCTGGCCGACCTCATTGGACTGGACACCACTCTTTACATTCTCCAGGTCATGTACGGCAGCTTCGGCGATCCAAAATACAGACCCTGCCCCCTGCTGGTGAAGATGGTGGACGCCGGATACCTGGGAAGAAAAGTAGGCAAAGGCTTCTACGAGTACACCAAATAAAACCGATAAAGGCCAGGATTCCTATCCCAGAATCCTGGCCTTTGGAACGCCTACAAAAGGGGGTTAAAAGATGAAGTTCGAGTTCACTGAAGAACAGAGAATGGTGCGGGATATGGTCCGCCGTTTCGCAGAAGATGAGTTAAAACCCAAAGCTGCTGAAATGGACAAAAAAGGCGAGATCTTCCCCGAAATCTACCAGCAGTTGGCAGAACTAGGCCTTTTTGGCGTTTATGTGCCCGAAGAGTACGGCGGAGCAGGCATGGACGTGGTCTCTTACGCCACGGTAATAGAGGAACTGAGCCGGGGTTGCGCCTCCACAGGCATCCTGGTGTCGGCCCATACTTCCCTAGTGGTTGACCCCATTCTCCACCACGGAACGGAAGAGCAGAAACAGAAGTTCCTGGTGCCCCTGGCCAAGGGCGAAAAGATCGCCGCCCACGCCATGACTGAGCCCGGCGCTGGCACCGACGTGGTCTCCATCTCCACTACAGCCAAGAGAGAAGGGGACCACTATGTCCTAAACGGCACCAAGCACTTCATCACCAACGGAAAAGAGGCCGGCATTTACCTGATCTTCGCCATGACCGATAAAGAGAGACGCCACAAGGGCATGAGCGCTTTCATAGTTGAGAAGGACACCCCCGGCTTCTCCATTGGCAAGTTGGAACACAAGTTGGGCATCAGGGCGACCTCCACAGCAGAGCTAATCTTTGAGAACTGCAAAGTGCCCGCTGAGAACCTACTAGGCCAAGAGGGGCAAGGCTTCTACATCGCCATGGAGTGCTATGACGGAGGCAGAATTGGCGTGGCCGCCCAGGCTGTAGGCATCGCTCAGGCCGCATACGAAGAGGCTGTAGAGTTCGCAAAGACCAGAGTTCAGTTTGGCCAGCCCATAGCCAACTTCCAGGCCATTCAGTTCAAACTGGCAGACATGGCCACCATGATTGAAGCTGCCCGACTCCTCTACCTCAAGGCCGCCTGGCTGAAACAAGAGGGCAAGCCCTATTACCAGCTCTCAGCCATGGCAAAGCTCTTCGCCTCCGATATAGCCATGAAAGTGACCAGGGAAGCCATCCAGGTTCACGGCGGTTACGGTTTCACCGAAGAGTACCCAGTGGAGCGCCACTACAGGGATGCCAAGATCACCGAGATCTACGAAGGCACCTCAGAGGCACAACGCCTCACCATCGCCAGGAACCTACTGAAGGGATAAGGAGGAATACGGGAGGGAAGGAAAATTATCTTCCCTCCCGGAATTTTTGGGAAAGGCATGTTGACAAATTCACAAGGTGATATTTGATATTAGAGGAAGTAGGAGCAGTGAGTGAGCACTCATTCATTTTTATCGAGGAGGTAATTCCATGAAAGTAGTGGTATTCTGCAAATCCGTCCCCGACACGGAGACACGGGTAAAGCTCAAGGACAACCGGCTGGACAAGAGCGAGATCAAGTACATCCTCAACCCCTACGACGAGTACGCCGTGGAGGAAGCCGTGCGCATGAAAGAAGCTGGCAAAGTAGACGAAGTGATTGCCATCTCCATGGGACCCGAGAGAGCTAGAGAAGCTCTACGCAGTGCCCTGGCCATTGGTGCCGACAGGGGCATCCTTGTTAAGGACGACGCCCTGGATGGCTCCGATACCTACGTCACAGCTAAGGTCCTGGTGAAGGCTCTGGAGAAGGACGGAGTGGATTACGGGATGCTACTCTTTGGCCAACAGGCAATCGACGGCGACACCTGGCATGTGCCCGGCCAGGTGGCCGAGATGCTGGGCCTTCCCCAGACTGGCTCCATCATCAAACTAGAGGTAGACCCCGACGCCGGTAAAGCTGTGGCCAACAGACTGGTGGAAGGAGGAGAGGAAGTCCACGAGATGAGCCTCCCCTGCGTGGTCACCTGCCGCAAAGGGCTCAACGAACCTCGCTACCCCTCCCTTCCCAATATCATGAAGGCTAAAAGGAAACCCATCCAAGACTATTCCATAGCCGATCTGGACCTCTCCCCCGAGGAAGTGGGCAAGGCTGGATCTTTCACTGAGGTCCTTTCCTACTCCCTACCTCCCAAGAAAGAGGCAGGGAAGAAAGTGGAGGGAGAGCCTGAAGAGGTAGTCCAGGCCCTTGTGAAGTTCCTCAAAGATGAAATCAAGGTTATTTAGGGGGTGATAAAATGAGCGTATGGGTGATTGCAGATCAGAGGAACGGTGCTCTCAGAAAACCCGCTTTTGAAGCCCTCTCCGAAGGCAGAAGGCTGGCTGGCGAACTGGGAACCAACATGGAAGCAGTGATCGTAGGCCACAACGTAGAGGGACTATGCAACGAGATCGCCTCCTACGGCGCTGAGAAGGTCTACCTCATAGATCATGAACTGCTCGCCACTTACAACCCTCTCGCCTACGCCAGAGCCATTGGCGACCTCGTCAAAGAGAAACAGCCTCAGATCGTCCTCATGGGCGGTACCATGACGGGAAGAGACCTCATGCCACGCATAGCCGCTAGGGTGGGCGCTGGCTTGGCCCCTGACTGCATCAAACTGGAGATCGTGGACGGCAAATTGAAAGCCACCAGGCCCGCTATCGCTGGCAAGGTGAGGGTGGAGATAGGCTACAAATCCGATATCCAGATGGCCATCCTCCGACCAAACGTATTCGAGAAACTGGAGCCCGACAGCTCCAAATCGGCAGAGGTGGAAAAGGTGCCCTTCGAGCCCACGGATCTAGACACCAAGCAGAAACTGGTGGAGTTCATCTCCAAGGAAACAGGCAGACCCGAACTCACAGAGGCCGAGGTTATCGTCTCCGGTGGCAGGGGCATGAAGGCCCCCGAGAACTTTGCAATCATCGAAGAACTGGCCGATCTCCTGGGCGCTGCAGTGGGAGCCAGCAGGGCTGCCGTAGATGCCGGATGGAGGCCCCAGAGCGATCAGGTAGGCCAGACGGGTAAGACCGTATCCCCCAACCTTTACATCGCCGTGGGCATCTCGGGCGCCATCCAGCACCTGGCAGGTATGTCCTCCAGTAAGTTCATCGTAGCCGTCAATAAAGACCCCGATGCTCCCATCTTCAACGTGGCCGATTTCGGCGTTGTTGGAGACCTGTTTAAGGTAGTGCCTCTACTCAATGAGGAGGTTAAGAAAATCAAGGCCCAGGAGGGTTAGCGGGAGGATAGCATGATCAATCCCCAAGAGATCACCCGGCACGTTTGCTGGAACATACCACTTTTGTTCAAGATACTGGTCTATGTAGGTGGCTTGGGTACCATAGCTCTGGCCGTCTGGTCCGTCTACCAAAGGGTTCAGATCTGGAAGAAGGGGAGAGAAGAGGACAGAAAAGACAACCTGAAGGAGCGCCTCATCTTTGCTGCCAAAAACGTCTTCTTCCACACCAGAATCCTCAAAGACCAGTATCCAGGCATCATGCACCTGGCCATCTTCTGGGGATTCTTGGTCCTCCTTATAGGCACCATTTTAGTTGCCATCGAAGCAGACGTACCCTTTGTCCACTTCTATTACGGCGCCTTCTACCTCCTGGTCTCTCTGGCCCTAGACATAGCCGGTCTGGTCCTCATTATCGGCATATGCATGGCCCTTTACAGGCGGCTCAAGGAGAAACCCGATAGGCTCCAACCCGAGAAAGCCGAAGACAACCTCATCCTCTATCTCCTCCTGGCTGTGGCTGTGACAGGCTTTTTGACAGAGGCCGTGCGCATCGCGGCCCAGGGATTCCCCAAATTTGAGCTATATTCCATCGTCGGTTTCATTCTGGCCATCCCTCTGAACATTGTAGGGATCAATGGCACTTTGGCCCATCGCTTCTTCTGGTTCATCCACATGGTCTGTTCTTTCGCCTTCATCGCCTATATAGGCTACTCCAAGCTCCTCCACATCGTGGTCACCCCCGCCAGCATCGTCTTCAGGGATAGAAGATCCTACGGAGTTGTAGACCCTATCCCCGACATGGAAGAAGCCGAGAGCTTCGGCCTCACCAAGATAGAAGAGCTCAGCTGGAAGCAGCTCATGGACCTAGACGCCTGTATGAGGTGTGGTCGCTGCCAAGAGGCCTGCCCTGCCCACAGCACGGACAAGCCACTGTCTCCCAAGAACCTCATACAGGACCTGAAGGAGCACATGAACGACCGGCTGGCGAAGGGCAAAGACCCTGAGGAGTGTACCCCTTATCAGAAGATCTCCGACGACGTGCTGTGGGCCTGTACCACCTGCGCCGCATGCATGGAGGAGTGCCCTGCCTACATTGAACACATCGACAAGATCGTCGAGATGCGCCGCTATCTGAGCCTCATGGAAGGCCGCATACCTGAGGAGCTGAACCAGACCTTCCGCAACATGGAGAACAACTATAACCCCTGGGGTGTAGGCTTCGCCAACAGGGCCGACTGGGCCGAGGGCTTGGACATCCCCCTCCTCTCGGAGAATGGGTCGGCAGAGTACCTGCTGTGGGTGGGATGCGCTGGTGCCTATGACGACCGCTACAAGAAGGTTCTTAAAGCCCTGGTGGAAATCCTTAAAGCTGCCAACATCGACTTTGCCATCCTGGGTACTGAGGAAAAATGCTGCGGCGATTGGGCCAGAAGGCTGGGCAATGAGTATCTATTCTGGATGATGGCTGTGGAAAACGTGGAAGTCCTCAATGGCTACAATGTCAGAAAGGTTATCACCGCCTGCCCCCACGGCTACCACACCCTCAAGAACGAATATCCCCAGTTCGGCGGCAACTACCAAGTGATCCACCACACCCAGCTCATTGCCCAACTCCTGGAAGAAGGTAAAATCTCCCTCAAAAAGAGCCTGGAAGGGACCTTCACCTATCACGACTCCTGCTATTTGGGCAGGCACAACGGCATTTACGACGAACCCAGAAAAATCCTCCAGAGGTTAGGCTTGAGCCTCAAAGAAATGGAAAAAAACAGGGAAAAAGGCTTCTGCTGCGGCGCTGGCGGTGGCCGCATGTGGCTGGAGGAGAAGACTGGCACCCGCATCAACTATGTCCGCTGTGACCATGCTCTAGCCCTGAATCCCCAGGGCATTGCTACCGCCTGCCCCTTCTGCCTCACCATGTTCGATGACGGCCTCAAGGCCAAGGACAAGATCGAAGAAATCCAGTTGAAAGATATTGCAGAATTAGTGGCCGAAGCTATAAAGTAGCCAACTGGGGGAGGGGAAAGCTTCCCTTCCCCCAACTCTCTCGAGGCTATGAGGAGGCCGAGCCATGAGCGCTGAGCTGAACTTGGACAACCTGGAGCCCGTGAAAAGGTTCATGGATGAATTGAAGGAGCTCTACCCCGCCCCCTGGCACTACCACGAGGTAAGGATCCAGGCCCCTGACGGGAAGGAGTACGTAATCTTCCCCCCCGAGGGCAGAGCCGACACTATCACCGTACTTTGCGAAGAAACAGGCCACGCCGAGTGGTTCCACCATCTGGATGAAGTCTGCGAATACCTCAGAAAGATAGGCATCGCCAGGCTCCCATCGGTAGAGCACTAAATAGAACCCAAAGCCCAGAGACGATGCCACGTCGTCCCCTCCAGGGACGGAAGGAGTGTTGTACATTCTTTCCTAACCCTGCACACACCGCTTCGCAGTTGAATCATTGACAAGAGGGGACAATGTCCCCATAGTGTTTCCACAACAGACTCCAACAGGAGGAGGACATGAAGTACTTCTCCCTGCCCCTAGGCATAGCCATCCTCACATGCCTCCTCTTCCTATTCACCCTCAGCTGCCAGAAGGAATTGAAAGCCCCCAACGGCCTCTCCTTCTCCTACATAAGAGACTATAAAAACTGGCCCCTCATCTCCCTAAACTACCGCCAAGACCTTGAAGAGCTACATATGATTCTCGGTAACCGCACGGCCCTAGAGAACTACATCCATGGCACCCCTCAAAACGGAAAGTCATTCACCGATGGAACTGTACTAGTGAGGCTCATCTTTGCAGCTCGCCCCAACCCCAGCTTCCCACAGTCTCTGGAGCCCGTCGGACTCCAGAGACTGGATTACATGCTGAAAGATGTCGAGCGCTTTAAAGAAACCGAAGGATGGGGATACGCCAATTTCATCTACGACGCAAAAAACCAGAGCTTCAAACCTTACGGGAAAGATGCCTCCTTTGCCCAGGAGTGCTGCAATTGCCACAGGCTGGCCAAATCCAGAGACTGCGTTTTCACCTCTTACACCACCAAAGCCACCAAGTAACCTCCCAAAACCTCCCCCCTCAATTTAGTGAGGCCAAAAAGGTTTTGACCTGAAAAGACCTAAGGTCTATAATACCCACAGCAAAAGACTGCCATCCTGGGGAGGTGCCTAAGATGGACTTTGAACTTAAAGAAGAACATAAACTTCTGGTGGAAATGGTCCGGCACTTCACCGACAACGAACTCATCCCCATGGCTCCTGAAGTGGACGCTAATGAGATCTTCCCAAAAGAAAACCTGAAAAAGATGGCCGAGCTGGGTCTTATGGCCATGACAGTACCCGAAGAGTACGGTGGTTCGGGCATGGACACTGTGTCCTTCGCCATGGCCATGATGGAAGTTGGCAGAGGATGCGCATCCACGGCTGTCACCATGTCCGTCACCAACATGGTGGCCGAGGGCATCCATCGCTTCGGTAACGAAGAACAACGCAAAAAGTACATCCCCCCTATAGCCACCGGCGAATACGCTGCCGCCAGCTTCGCCCTGACAGAACCCTGGGCAGGCTCCGACGCTGGGGCCATCAAAACCACGGCCGTTAAAGACGGAGACCACTACGTCATCAACGGAGAGAAGGTGTTCATCACCTCCGGTGCCTATGCCGGAGTTACTATGGTGGCAGCTGTCACTGACAAAAGCAAAGGCAAACACGGTATCTCCGTCTTCTTGGTGGAACAGGGCACTCCAGGCCTCATCATTGGTAAGGCTGAGGAGAAGATGGGCCAGAAAGGCTCCAACACCGTCTCTCTCATCTTCGAAGAC
>Ga0190316_1000760_pt1 | contig 10020 bp, 9 predicted proteins | sample 48701112_MG_FD_161663 | JGI IMG/M metagenome (GOLD analysis project Ga0190316, IMG submission 161663) | Hydrothermal vent sediment bacterial communities from Southern Trench, Guaymas Basin, Mexico - 4870-11-1-2_MG | ecosystem: Environmental > Aquatic > Marine > Hydrothermal vents > Sediment ... | reverse complement strand
CCCCCAGGATCTCTGGGACTTTGCATGGCGGATTCACCGAGAGGTGAATTTTTTCACCACGGATTGGTGAGCACTGCCTGCTCACACTACGCACAGCTTGCACTGATTTTTTTTTATTTTTTCGCGTGAATTCGCGCTACCTGTCCTGAGTCTCCGAAGGATTCGCGGTTGATTTTGGCTCAACCATGCGAAATCCTAAAGAGCCTGCCCCCAAAGGCGGTAGAAGATGCCTTGCACATTGCGGTGGCAACGCTCAACGGAATGGATTACTTGCTCACGTGGAATTTCAAGCATATCGCGAATGCGACGATACGTTATAAAATTGAGCGTATGTGCCGTTTAGCAGGTTATGAACCACCGATTATCTGCACACCACCAGAGTTATTGGAGGAGTAGGAGATGTGGCAAGACCCAATAGTCGCAGAAGTACGTCGAGCACGCAAAGCCCACGCAGCGCAATTCGGCTTTGATTTGCATGCTATTTACCGGGCTTTGAAAGTGCAAGAAGAACGAAGCCAACGCGAGACAGTCTCCTTTGCGCCTAAGCGTATTCCATCCGTCAAAGTGGAGATGAAGCCAGTTTTAGCAGTTTAAGGTTCGGTAAGCAGGGACGGGAGCCAACTCGCGAGCTGTCATTTCGATTATGTAGCGGTTTAGCCATCGGCTAACTGCTCCAACACAAAAACGCCCCCGTCCCTGGCCGGGACGAGAGCGTGACTCCCGTGGTACCACCCCGCTTGCCCTCTGTCATCCAGAGAGCTCTTATTCCCACTGCCTTCTCAGGCGCTGGGCTGCCCCGATAACGCCGGGCGGGCGGAGCCGTCTACTTGGTCGGATAGTCTCCCCGTTCAACGGTCGGCTCAAGGGCGAACTTCGGTGGGCTTGTACCGGCTGAGGCTCTCAGTCCACGGCCCCAGCTCCCTGTCGGCTTCCCTCCACGTACTTTTCCCCGTCACAGCCTTTAATGAATGCTATTATCCCCAGGTGGGGCGAATTGTCAAGTGGCGTTACTCCGAGAATAACCCGGCTTGTAGTAGACGATTCCCGTGGGCCGTTGGCCTCACAGACCATAAGGCCTGCCGACCGTTGGCCCTGGGCCATGGCATCGCCGTGGTTCGGGGAACCACAAGGGTTCCCCCTACATTCAATACGGTTCAGTTAAACGACGTCCAGACCTCCGAGGTCTTACGGATCTTTTGGGCGACAGTTTTTCGCTTAATATGGCATATCAATAGTGCCCCCCTTGAGTATTGGTAAACATGGAGGCCGCAATTTGAACCGCCAAGACGCCAAGGCGCAAAAAAACTCAGGAAAACTTGGCGTTCTTTGCGCCTTTGCGGTGAATTTTTCACTCAAAAGGATGACCAACACGCTACAGGGAGACCACCGGCATATCATTGCGTCTACAAAGCTCTTACCGAAGACCTCGGAGATCTTAACTAAACCGTATTGCCCCTACATTAGATTCCCAGGGCTTCGCGGGCCTCTTCCTCCATCATTTCGGGCTTCCACATCTCCTGGCCTATTTCCATTTGCACGGTCTTATCCGTGACCTCGGCCGCGCGGTCCTGCACCTGCTTCATGATGAAAGAGGCCATCGGGCACATAGGCGAGGTGAGAATCATGGTGATTTTCACCACGTCATCTTGCACCTTGATGTCACGGATCAGTCCCAACGAGACTACGTCCAACCCGATCTCAAAGTCAATCACGTCCCGCAACGCCGTGCGGATTTTATCTGCTTCACTGTGCATGGTATCCCTCCCGATTTAGATTCTTGCCCTCACGCCCCTGTCACGGCCGGGGAAGTTAGTGCTTACCAGCATAGCATATTTCAGGAGATAAGCAACGACTAGGAGACACTGACCAACCTTGCGGCTCGGTCGGAGCGTGGCACGGTCGGAGACCGGTCACAGCTGAGGTGGAACCGCAGGTGTTCCCGCGCTGCACAACAACGCTCGCCGGATCGGGCTGCGCAGTCGCTAAAACGCTGGGACGCTGAAACGCCAAGCTGTACCAGTCACCAATCCTCAGTTTCGCCGCCGGCAACTCTTGACAACCTCTAAAACTCCAATATAATAGTTATGCAGACGTGTGCATTCCTCGAAATAGCCACTTTTAGCCAACAGGGAAGGGTGATTTTTTGAGTAGGTCTTGTGTCTCCATCAAGGATATCGCAAAAAACGCGGACGTCTCCCATTCCACCGTCTCCCGCGCTCTACACAATAGTCCGTTAATCGCCCTCGAAACCAGGCAGCGCATTCAGCGTATTGCCCGCGAGATGGGCTATACGCCCAGTGCCATCGCGCGCAGTCTGGTGACCAGGCGCACGCATACCATTGGCCTGGTCGTCACCACCATCTCGGATCCCTTTATCTCCGAGGTCGTGCGCGGCGTTGAGGAGACGGCTCTCAATAACGACTACAGCGTTATCCTCTGTAATTGCAATGCTGAACCGGAGCGTGAATTGGCCAGCGTGCGCGCTCTTCAGGAAAAACGGGTGGACGCTATCATTGTCACGGCCTCGCGGGTGGGAAGCCTCTACGTGCCGCGCTTAGAGAAATTGAATATCCCCATTGTCCTGATCAATAATCAGCAGGCTGGACGTTACCTGCACTCTGTCAGCACCGACAACTTCGTGGGAGGACGATTGGCCGGCGAGTATCTCCTATCCCTCGGTCATCGCCGGATCGCCTACTTAGGCATCGTTCCTGATGCATACGCCAGCGTCGAGCGTTTGGAGGGCTGCCGTGCCGTGTTGCAAGAACACGGTTTGGATATCCATGATGACTGGCTCCTTTCTGCCAATGGTCGCGCCGACGGCGGGCAGGCCGGCGTGGCGCGCTTGCTTCGATGCGCCACTCGCCCGACGGCGATCTTTTGCTACAATGACGTGACCGCCATCGGCGCGTTGCAGGCTCTCAAGGCGGCCGGTCTGCGCGTGCCCGGCGACATATCGCTCATCGGCTACGATGATATTGCCTTCACAGTTTTTATAGACCCACCGTTGACCACTATCGCCCAACCTAAATACACGCTGGGCCAGCGAGCCATGGAATTGACGTTGGCCCTGCTGAACGGACAGGAAGAAGCAGGAGATATCGTGCTCGTGCCGCACTTGATAGAGCGCGCTTCGTGCGCCCCGCCGAGGAGTTGAAAAGGAGGTGATGCAATAAGACGATATAATAGATTATTTTCCACGGCTCGCGAGGTCTGGGTCAAGTAGACCCGATGACAGTTTCAAGATTAAACTTTAGGAGGAAAAGATGAAGAGGTTTGGATTGTGGAGCGTTTTAGCAGTACTGCTGGTGTTGAGTATGCTACTCACGGCTTGTGGCCCTACCGCTACACCGACCGAGACAGAAGGAGAGGCCGCCGGAAACGAGAGCATCCATCTCGTGGCCCGCTGCAAGGCCTCGCCCCCTTACGAGGAGGGACGCTGCAATAACCTGACGGCTGCGGTAGGTGCGGCCAACGCCGCCCTGGCCGAGAAAGGCGACAATCGCCGGATTGACCTGGAAATCATCCAGGACGACGCAGACTGGGGTGACTACAAGACCGAGTTCGAGCTCGCTTCCGAGGCAGGCGAGGCCCCGGACATCATCTGCTCCGGCCACGAGCACATCGGCGACTGGGCCACAGCCGGATACATCACCGACATCACCGACATGATCGGCAACTACCCCGAGTTCTCCGACGTGATCGACAGTCTGTGGACTGCCACCGAGCTGGACGGCAAGACCTGGGGCGTCCCGCAGGACGCCGAGGCCCGTCCGATGTACTTCAGTAAAATTCTGCTAAAGGAACTTGGTTGGAGTGACGCAGAAATCGAGGGGCTGCCGGCTCGTGTCGCCAGCGGCGACTTCACCATGCAGGACATGTTCGATGTTGCCCAAGAGGCTGTGGACAAGGGTGTCGTTGCAGAGGGTGATGGCTGGTGGCATCGTCCCTCCAATGGCCCTGACTTCCTCTACTATTACTACGGCGCTGGCGGCCAGGTCCAAGAGGACGGCTTTGACGGCTTGGTCTTCGACAAAACAGCCGCTCTGAAAGTCTACCAGTTGCTGTGGGATGCCGCGCAAGTACGTCACATCTTGCGCCCCAACAAGTTGGATGGTGACTGGGATTTCCACAAGGAATACACCAGTCACTTCGATAAAGTTCTCTTCGTGTTCGAGGGGACGTGGCGTTGGGCCAGTTGGCACACCAACTACCTCCAGGACGTCGGCGGCGAGGACTACCTGTGGGAGAACGTGGGCTTCGCTCCAATCCCGGCCAACGCAGAGGGTACCGACAAGCCCGTCACTCTGACCCACCCGCTGGTTTACATGGTCAGTTCCCAGTGCGAGAACCCTGACCTGGCATTGCTGCTGATCTCCAAGACGACAGTTAAGGAGCTCAACACCACTTACGCCGTCGCCAGCGGGCACTTAGGAGTTCTGAAGTCCCAGGCGGACTACCCCCCCTATACTGCCGCCAAGTTCTTGAGCGCGACGCTGCCGTTGCTCCAATACACCACCTTCCTGCCTAACAGCCCCTACTGGAGCGCTTACTCTGAGGCTTACTACATGGGCATCCAGGCCGTGGAGTCCGGTGACTTGGAACCGGAGGAGGCAGTAGACACCGTTGTGGAGCGACTTCAGAACGAGCTCGGCGACAACGTGAAGATCGTTCCCTAAGGCTTGAATTGGAAGCTGGTTGCCGGAAGCTGGAAACCCGTCCGTGGCTCGGTCACGTAGTTGGGGGCAGCAAGCCCCAATGAGATAATTGCCCTTAGGGCAATGCCGGCCACAGCTAACGAGCAACCAGCAACCAGTAACCAGCTTCCAAATGTGAGGAAAGGAAGGTCTCTTATGGCTGCTACGAGTCAAGAAATTAAAGCATCTCAGGAACAGCTTTCGCGTTGGGCGCGGTTCAAAGGCACGTTGGGCGCGTGGAGCTTTATGAGTCCGGCCGCGCTGTTGATTTTGGTGTTCTTTTTTATTCCCGCGATTCTTCTCTTAGTTCTCAGCATGACCGACCTGTCTAGTTCCAATTTCAGCGATCCCTGGACTTTCATCGGCCTGGAGAATTACCGCCGGCTGTTCGCCGATAAATTTTTCCCCAAGATTTTGGCTAACACGGTTCACTACGTCGTTCTCACGCTGGGGCTATTCAACGTGGGGCTGGCACTGGTGTTGGCCTTGTTGACAACTAATATCAACCGTCAGGCAAGTTTCCTCTTCCGACTGGTGTGGCTACTGCCGCGCATCACGCCTTCGGTCATCTACATTGTGATGTGGCGGCGTTTCACCCAAACACCCCCGTATGGCATCATCAACTGGTTTTTGGGACTGTTAGGTGTTACCTACCAGCCCTATTGGCTCAATGAGCAACCGTGGCTGTTCGTTATCCTGGTAAACGGTCTCGTTGGAGCGTCCTTTGGGATGATTATTTTTACTTCGGCCATTGAGGCGATTTCCAAAGATCTTTTCACGGCGGCGAAGGTGGACGGCGCTTCGAAATGGCAGATCGTCCGCGATATTACCCTCCCCATGCTCAAGTGGCCGCTGCTTTTCGTGACCACTTACCAGACTCTTTCATTACTCGTCTCTTTTGAGTACATCCTGTTGTTGACCGACGGCGGGCCGGGGCTGTTCACCACCGAGGTGTGGTCACTCACGGCATACCACCGTGCTCTGAAAACCTATTTTGGCAGCCATGCGTGGGGATATGGTGCAGCCTGGGGATTCATCCTGGTGGTCGTTGGCATTATCATGTCCACAATCTACCTGCGCGTTTTCCACTTCGACGATCTGGTGCAGGAACCCAAGATTGACGTGCTGTAGGAGGAAAACCAATGACTGCGACAACCTTTGAAACTGAACGCAAGTCTGGCGTGTGGCACACTTTAGGTCGGGCCATCCCATATATCCTGCTGACCATCAGCATCCTACCCATCGTCGTCGGCTATGCGTGGGTGATTATCGCCACTTTCTCCGTGCGTACCGAGGGCCTGTTGCCGGTAGATCGCGCCGGCCACATCGGTGGATTTACGCTGCAGAATTGGACTTTCCTGAGCGACCCCGAGATTTGGAAGGTCACTCTGAACACCTTCGGGATTGCTATCGGGATGGTCATCGGTGTCGGGTTTGTCTCATCGCTGGCCGGCTACGCGCTCTCGCGCATGAACTTCGCCGGACGCAAGGGCTTTTTAGGGCTGACGTTAATCCTGCACGCTTTTCGCCCTGAGATGTTGCTCATCGCCATCTTCCACGTGTTATTGTTCATCGGCGGCATCCCGTTGATCGGTAAGTTTATCGGCTTCAACACCGTCGGCGGCGTGGCCCTGGTAATGATCAGCCTGGAGCTGCCGTTGGGCATCTGGCTGATGAAGGGCTTTTTTGACAACGTTACCTGGGATATGGAACGCTCTGCACTTATTGACGGGGCCTCGCGCTTTCGCGTGTGGTGGGAGATCATCCTGCCCCAGGTCAAGCCCGGCCTTGCCGCGCTGGCTATCTTTGAATTTATCAGTGGTTGGAACGCCTTTTTGATCCCCTTCACCTTCACGCTAGGTTCAAAGGTCTCCAACTTACCGGTTTATCTGAACCGGTTTTCGGGGGACACTTCCCTGGTCGCTTGGAACCAGGTCGCTGCTATAGGTCTCTTCAGCCTTATCCCGGTGCTTATCTTCTTTATCTTCACCCAAGAGTCGCTGCTCAGTATCTACGGCGGCGGAAGCAAGGGTGGCGTATGATCGTAAAATGTGAAACGGGCCACATCTCACACCTTACAACTCACGTGTTCCCGAAGTGGAGGAAAGAAAAGAAATGAAAGTCGAACTCGAAAATCTTACCAAGCAGTGGGGCAATGTGATAGGAGTTGACCACATCACTTTAGATGTCCGGGATGGCGAGTTTGTCGCCCTTCTCGGCCCCTCCGGCTGTGGGAAGACTACCACGCTGTTGATGATCGCCGGCATCTACAAACCTACGGCGGGCTTCATCCGTTTCGACGGGCAGGTCGTCAACCGCGTCGAGCCTAAAGATCGGAACATTGGCATGGTTTTCCAAAGCTACGCGCTTTACCCGCACATGACCGTCTTCCAAAATATCAGCTACCCCCTCAAACTCAAGAAAACCCCGAAGGAAGAGATGCACAGGCGCGTGCAGCAGGTGGCGGATATGATGGACATCGGCCACTTGATGGACCGCAAACCGGCGCAACTTTCCGGCGGACAGCAACAGCGCGTGGCGCTGGGCCGGGCATTGGTCAAGGAACCACAATTGTTGCTCTTCGATGAGCCGCTCAGCAACCTCGACGCCCGCCTGCGGCTATCCATGCGCGGCGAGATCAAACGGTTGCAGATGGATCTGGGCGTTACCTCTGTCTACGTTACCCACGATCAGGTGGAGGCGATGACCATGGCGGATCGCATTGCCGTCATCAAAGGGGGGCAGCTGCAAGCTTATGACAACCCGGAGGCACTGTATGATCGCCCCCGCACGCTCTTCATCGGCAGTTTTGTGGGTAATCCACCGATGAACTTCCTGGAAGTGGCTGTCACGCGCGAAAACGGCGAGTATCACGCCCGCTGCGCAGGGTTGGATGTGGCGCTGCCTCCCGACCGGGGTGAGAAAGCCGCCGGCAAGGGCACTCTCATCTTGGGCATCCGTCCCGAAGACGTGACCTTGGCCGAGCAAGGCGTTGCGGGTGAGATCTACGTCGTCGAGCCGCTGGGCCGCGATGACCTACTGGACGTGCGCGTTGGCGAAGTTAGCGTCCGCCTGCTGGCTGACCCCGCTCTGGGGCTGAGGATGGGAAATCACGTACACTTGAACTTCAACACCCGCAAGGCACAATTCTTCGATCCGCAGACCGAGAAATCGCTGCTCTGGACGGACTGACGCTATGATCCACAACATCGCCCACCGGGGCGCGTCGGCCTACGAGCCGGAAAACACCCTGCGCGCCTTCGACCGGGCCATCGCCATGGGCGCGACCATGTTGGAACTGGACGTGCATCTCAGCCGGGACGGCCGGCTCATCGTCAGCCACGCTGCCGAGCTGCCCCGGACCGGCGGTCCCCAACGCCGGATCCGCGATATGACGTTGGAGCAGATCAAGCGGCTCGACGCCGGTCAGGGAGAGCAGGTCCCCACGCTGCCCGAAGTCATCGAGTTGGTGCGTGGGCGTGCTGAACTGTACATTGAACTCAAGGGGCAACGCACGCCGGAACCGGTGGTTAAAGCCCTCAAAGCCCTGAACTTTGCCGACCAGGTCATCACCGGTTCTTTCTACCTCTGGCTGCCCCAGCGGGTCAAATTCTTGGCCCCGGCCATCCGCACGTCGGCGCTCATCGGGCAGGAGAACCGGCAAGCGGATTTCGTGGCGTGGGCCGAGGCGGTCGAGGCCGACTACGTGCATCTCTGCTGGGAGAAAGCCTCCCCCACGCCCCATGAATTGCTCACCCCCGGGCTGCTCGCCGGCATCCGGCGACACGGCCTCGGTCTGATCCTCTGGCACGAAGAGCGGCCCGCCGAACTGCGCGAGCTCGTGAAACTCGACGTGGATGGCATTTGTACCAACACGCCGGACATACTATCAAAGATCCTGCAGGAGAAAACGACAGAATGACACACAGTAACGCTGTAGACATCATGATGATCGGCCATTTTTCTAAGGACCGGCTGGTGATTGACGAGCAGGTCGAGATCTGCTCCGGGGGCGCGATCTACTACGGCAGCATTCCGCTGCGCCACCAGGGGCTGAGCGTGGCCGTGGTCACCCGCATGGCCGAGACCGACGTCCACTTTCTCGACGAGATGAAAGAGGAGGGCATCAAGGTTTTTGTCAGCGAATCGCCCGTCAGCTCCAGCATCGAAAACATCTACCACTCCGCCGATATGGAACGGCGTATCTGTAAGCTGCGGAGTTTCGCCGGGCCTTTTCAGAAGGAGGACATCCCCGACATAGCAGCGCGGGTGATCCTGGTCGTGCCCGTCATCGCGGGCGAAGTGGATCTCGCGTTGCTCCAATGGCTGGCGGAACGCGGCCCGGTGGGCTTAGATGTCCAGGGCTTCGTGCGCGTCCCGGAGGGCGGCGATCTTGTCTTCCACCAGTGGCCCGAGGTGGCCGAGGGGCTGGCTTGCGTGACCTATCTCAAGGTGGATCGCGCCGAGGCGGAACTTCTCACCGGCAAGACGGACCTCCGGGCAGCGGCCCGCGAACTGGCCGCCTACGGCCCTCGCGAGGTCGTCGTCACCCAGTCGTCAGGCGTCACCGTCTACGCCGGCGGACAATTCTACGAGGCCCCTTTCACACCCCGCTCGTTGGCCGGGCGCACCGGGCGCGGTGATACCTGCTTCGCCACCTACGTCGGCCAGCGGTTGAACACGTCACCTGAAGAGGCCACGCGCTTTGCTGCCGCCGTCACCACGCTGAAGCAGGAAAAACCCGGCCCCTGGCGCGGCACGCCGGATGACGTAGCGGCGTTGCTGGCGGGCCAGCGCCCATAATTTCGAGCACGGGCCGAGAGATAACGCTTATGGACTCAAAAACAAGTACCTCGAACAGAATTCTGGTGATTGGCAGTATCCTGGCTATTGTGTTCGTTTCAGCCGGTGTGTGGTGGATTCAGCATCATCTGACCAGTGATCAAGAATGTGAAAATATTGAATGGCCTCTAAAATATGGATGTCGTATTGTAGCGGAAGGGCAGCAGTGACCATGTCATCGTTCAGCTATCCGACCAGCATCACAGGGTTGATCTTGACACTAGCGGTGATGCTGGCACTCGCCGGTTGCGGGTCGCGTACACCGGCGAACCGCTCCGGTTCCCCGGCCTCTCACGAGGAGCTGGCCTATCACTATGCGCCCGTCATTCACCAGGGCGTCGCCTCCGACCAGGACTTCATCACCGCTGTGGACTTCGACGGCGACTGGATCGGCAACGACAACTGGGAAAACCAGCCTACAGGCGATCTCTCGGCCCATGTTTACTACTCGGTGATAGAGACGCAGACTCACTGGTTCCTG
>Ga0190316_1000758_pt1 | contig 10034 bp, 9 predicted proteins | sample 48701112_MG_FD_161663 | JGI IMG/M metagenome (GOLD analysis project Ga0190316, IMG submission 161663) | Hydrothermal vent sediment bacterial communities from Southern Trench, Guaymas Basin, Mexico - 4870-11-1-2_MG | ecosystem: Environmental > Aquatic > Marine > Hydrothermal vents > Sediment ... | reverse complement strand
CCGACAATAGATAGTATGGCCAGCGCAAGGTGTATCCCAAGGGCCCCTATGAAAGCAGGCTTCCAGTCTCCGTTAAGCCGGCCTGTTATTATCCCCTTTGACATTTTTCTCTGTCTTAGATCGTTTATGTATTGTTTTAGAGGGTTTCAGGGGCTGTGTCACCAGGCCCAAATCCTCTATTCCCGCTTCACGAATTGCGGCCATCACTCTGGCAACGGTTCCATAGGCAATGGCAGCGTCTGCCTTTAAGAGGACCTGCCGGGCCTGTCCCGTCTTTTTCATCTCGGCAAGGTGCCGTTTCAAAACCGCTTCGTCCACAGCGACCTTGTTCAGATAGATTTCCCCCTTTCTATTAACCGTGATGATTATATTCTTCTTCTTTTGGGGAAGTGGCTTGGCCGTGGTCTTTGGGAGATTAATATCCAGCCCTCTGGTCATCATCGGTGCTGTGACCATGAAGATGATCAAAAGCACTATGACTACATCTACCAGGGGTGTCACGTTAATTTCGGACATGTAGCGCCGCTTGCCGTTTCTCTGCCCCGGATTGTCAGTCATTCAGTCCTCTCCTATGTTGGTTCCTGAGAATTTTCTTTGCCGTGAAGGAGTTGCCTTTCCACTGTATTTAAAAAATCGTTCGAAAATCCCTGGAGTTGCATCTCCAGCCTGCCCATCCAGCTCATAAAACCATTAAATGCGATGACCGCGGGTATGGCGGCTGCAAGGCCTGCGGCCGTAGCAACCAGGGCCTCTGAAATACCAGGGGCTACTGTAGCAAGACTTGCCGAGCCAGTGAGACCGATACTGTGAAAACTTCTCATGATCCCCCACACAGTACCAAAGAGGCCGATAAAAGGAGCGGCATTACCGGTAGTTGCCAGAAACGGAAGGGTACGTTCCATGGCTGCCAACTCCTCCTGGATACCCTTTTCAAGGCTTCTCTCCAGGGTCTCAAGCCATACCCTCAGGCCAACAGCCACATCCCGGGATCTTGGACATTTCTGAAGACGCTTCAATTCTTTATATCCTTCGAGAAACACTCCTGCCATTGGGGTATTCGACATTTTCCTTGCGTGGTTGTATGCATGGGTAAGGCTGGGGCTCTCCCAAAAAAGCCTTTCAAAATCCTCATTGCCGTATCTTGCCCGACGAAATTGCTTTATCTTTGCCAGTATTACGGTCCAGCAAAGGATTGAAAAGACCACCAGAATTATGAGAACCAGTTTGACCACAGGTCCTGCACCGATAACCATGGTCCATATATTCGCTGTTGTCTCAACTGCCATATTTGATGTCCTCCGGACAGATAATCATTTTTTAACCTAAAGTGAGCGGTTCCAGGTTCAGGGTTTAAAGGTTATAGTCTATTGATATTCTTAACTTTATTTATGCCGCCTGAGGCGTGACTCAGATTAGCCTCTTTTACCCATTGGGTGAAACATAATATTTGAAACTACCAGTAAATATCCGGTGAACCCGTGGTCTCACGTAACCGTTCACAGGAGGGGATATTTCTTTTCACTTCCACCATTCAGCCCCTTGTTTTCTAAGGCTTTTGACATGGGGGATGTCCTGCCCCCTCTGCATTCGCCTTACGCTGCGCTCAGGCGATGCAGTTTCCCCCACAGCAAAAGCCAAGAAAACTACGGGAGCTTCCGTTAAACCGTTCAAGGAAATATCCCCTCCAGTGAACGGTTGCCGTCCGTGCCCTGCCGCAGGAGCGGTTTGCCTTTTGCAGGGTTTCGATCGCGGGCCGGATTGCACTGCCTCTCCGGTCCGCGATGAGTGAGCTTTGAAACCCGGAAAAAGGTAACCGCTCCAAGGCAGGATATAACGGGTTCACCGAATATTTACAGCTATCAACGTATTTTCCTTTTGTTAACAGCCGGTCAGGGCGTCAACCCTGAACCTTGAACCCTGAACCGCTCAACCCAGGTTTATGGGCCTTCCAGGGCCTTTTGCAGGTCCGTGCCGGGCCTAAAGGAGAATATCCCCTTTTTTTGTCCTTGCTTCAAAAGAAATTCCACTGCCCTTATACCCTCTTCACCAAGATCCAGTGTATATTGGTTTACATATAGGTCTATGTGTCTTCTCACAACCTCGTAAGACATCTCCTGTGCATGCTCCATTACAAAGTCCCAGGTGGCTTCAGGATTCTCAAAAGCCAGCCTGATACTCATTCCAATGGCGGCATCTATTGCCTGCAACAACTCAATGCCCAGGGAACGCCTGGCGATGATTCCGCCCAGGGGGATCGGAAATCCGGTCTTTTCTTCCCACCAGGCCCCAAGATCCTGGATGCAAATCAGGCCGAGTTCATGATAGGTAAATCTGGTCTCGTGTATGATTATTCCTCCATCCACCTCTCCTTTGGCAACTGCCGGAGCGATAAGGGCGAAGTTCATAGGTACCAGCTCTTTAATTCCTGGGGCAAAGAGCTTCAAGAGAAGTGTTGCAGTAGTATATTCGCCGGGTACGGCAATCCTGTATTGCTCAAAATCCTGAGGATCTAAAGGTTTTCTTGCAAGGAATAAGGGCCCGCAGCCACGCCCCATGGCGCTGCCCGACCTGAGGAGCATATAGTCATCCAGGACATGCCCCAGCACATGATAAGACACCTTGCTTATATCAATAGACCTTGCAAGAACTCTTTGATTCAGCTCTTCCACATCTGCTATTAAAGGTGATAGCTTATACTTTAAATGCACCTTGTTGTGAAGCAGGGCATAGAAAATAAAGGTGTCGTTAGGGCAGGAAGAAAACCCCAGGTTGATCCTGTTGTTGTTCCCTACATTCTCCATAATCTACAATAGCCGGAGCCACTTGCAAAATAATCAGGTTTTGCGCATACCTCGCTAATCCAACAAAACCCCAAGGACCTTTTCCAGGACTCCGGCCGTTGCATCCAGGGCCTGGTCCAGCCTCCAGTTTTTTCTGTCAAGATCACCCACCCAGTTGCTTATACCCCTGATCTCAAATAGGGGGACCTGATAGAAATTGCAGACCTGCGCAGCCGCGGCCCCCTCCATGTTCTCCGCAATAGATTTGAAACGTTTGTGCAGATCCCAGGCCATCTCTCTGGTGCCTGTAACACAGGAGACCGTGACCATCGGGCCGCAGCGAAGGCCAAGCTCCTTCACAATATCCGATTTAATAATTTGGCACCATCCCGGCTCAAGAGCAAACTCTGTCCGCGTTTCGTCTCCCCCCAAGAAAACGGGCTCAATCCCCGAGGGACCGTAACGGCCCAGATCGCCATAGGCTTCGGAGCTTGCAAGGCATACATCCTCAAGCTCTACATCCGCCCACTCGTAAGCTCCTGCCACACCAGCCAGGATTACTGCATATGGCCTGCCTCTGCTCTCAATAAATCTCGTCAGCTCAAAAGAGGTGCTGCCTGTCCCGAGGCCGCACACCAGGTAAGGGCATCCATATCTGTGTACAAGGGGAAGAAAAGAGCCCATTTCTCTTTTTGTGGGAGATGCAATCAGGATCCGGGAAATGGCCATATTGCTCCTCGTCTCCATTCATCATTCCTGTCAAAGTAAAACCAGGCGCATAAAATCCTCTGACAGTATTATCGGCCCCTTATAGACCTTGCTGCAGGGTGTAATCAGGTCATGTTCATCACAATTCGGATAAAAATGGTTAAGGAGCAATCGCTTAACCCCGGCGGCCTGGGCAATTCTTCCTGCTTCAGATGGAGTCAGGTGCCCTGGGATCTTGTAGCCTTCAGGGGCTGCGCACTCTGAAACCAGAAGATCAGTGCCTTGAGCAAGCTCTATCAGTTCATCGCAGAAATCAGTATCTCCTGAAAATACCACTGATCTGCCACTCGATGTCTCGATTCGATAGGCCAGGCTCTGGGGAGTATGATTAGTCGGTGCACTCCGTATTGTAAGAGGGGGAAGCTGCATTGCCGCACTCATCTCCTGTGGGATCTCTTCGAAGAAGACCTTCCCGGGCTCAGGTTCCACCCACTGTCCGAATGCCTGTATCATGGACTGATAAAACCGCTTGAGCCCTTTGGCAGCCATGACCGTCACAGGAGAATTCCTTTTGTATCCGAGCGGATACCTTGTGGCAAAGATAAAGGGCGCCAGTTCCCCTATGTGGTCCGGGTGAAAGTGTGTATAGAGCAAAATGTCAAGCGTGTCATAGGATATGCCTGCCCTGACCAGTTGCCTTAAGGTCCCTGCAGCACTGTCTATGAGCAGGGTCTGTCCTTCGACCCTCAAACAGGTAGCAGGACCTGCTCTCCTTATAGAAGGGACACCTGTCCCGGAACCAAGTATGATTATCTCCATCATTTTCCCAACTCCTTCGAAGAAAGTTCAGGGTTCCAGGTTCAAAGGTTGGAAGGTTAATAAAAAAAGCAACATTGAACGGTGAACTCTGAACCTCTGAACGGTTACTTACAGATTTAACGGAACAAGCTCTATCTGTCCCCAGGCACCGAGTTTCGTCCCTTTTATAATCAATCCTCCCAGGATTCCCGGAATCTGTTTTAAGGCCTTGATTCCCCGGTCTATATCTCTTTCCGTTCTTACCATATTCCCCACAGATGTTGCAGTTGCATCTGCCAGGGCTACGGATTGAGAGACCACGGTCACTGCATCTGCCTTTCCAAAACTTTTTGAATGACCCACCGTACCTGATGAGGTACATATTCCCAAAGGCGTCAGGCCGGGAGCAATGGCGACGCCGACCCGTCCGCTGAGAGGTGAGGTGCCTGCCCAAACGGCTGAAGTAACCGGCTTGAAGACCCGGAGAAATATGTCTCCGCCATTTTCAACTACGATCTCTCCTGCACTAAGCTCCATGCACCTTTTGCCTATGTGCTGGGCTATAGCTCCGGCCACTGCAGCCATCGGGCCGACACCAGCGGCTGCAGAACTTTCTATCATATCCCTGACTACGGAAGGGGCAAAAGGGTCATCAGGCAAGGGGACATAGCTTTCGAGAAAACCGGGGTGACTGCGGGCATAATCCTCAATAGACAGCCGTATCTCTATGACCCATTTTGAAACTTCATCTTCAAGATCGCTCTCGGCCTGTATGTGAAGGTCGGTTTCCCGGTGGCGGACCTGAAAGCCGACCAGACCGTCTCTGGCTGTAAGGGAACGGTATGTGCGCTTTTCACCCACCGGCTTCAGGCAAAGATATCCCCAAGTTCCTGACGCGGAGGCCGCGCAAGTAACTCACTAACAGCATCTTTAGGATCGAGACCTTTGTACAGCACCCTGTAGACCTGGTCCGTAATAGGCATATCGACCTTGTGATTCCTGGCCATGGCATAGGCCGAATTCGTAGTCTTGACGCCTTCTGCCACCATGTTCGTTTCCTTAAGTATGGTGTCAATGGATCGGCCCCGACCCAGCTTCAGGCCGACCCGGCGGTTCCGGCTCAGGTCTCCGGTACAGGTGAGTACAAGATCTCCAAGGCCGGCAAGCCCTGTAAATGTCAGAGGATTTGCCCCCAACCTCATACCCAGGCGCGACATCTCTGCAAGTCCCCTGGTAATCAGGGCCGCTCTTGTATTGGTCCCGAATCCCATGCCGTCTGATATGCCGGAGGCAATAGCTATGACGTTTTTAAGCGCCCCGCCCAGTTGAACACCCATAAGGTCCAAGCTGGTATAGACCCTGAAGGTCTCTGTAGTAAAAAAGTCCTGGAGATCTTTACACAGTTTATGTTCCGAAGCCGCTATTGTAACAGCGGTCGGGATGGAAGATGCCACCTCCTGAGCAAAGCTTGGGCCGGAAAGGGCAGCCAACCTGCCGGACAGCCTTGAGGGAAGCACCTCCTTCATGATCTCCGTCATGGTGAGCAGTGTCCTGTTTTCTATGCCCTTGCTGGCAGAAACCAGGGCATAAGGTAAATCTGGTGATTGTGATAGATCGCTGAGGACAATCGAGGCCTTTTCGGCGACATCTCTGAGACCATGTGAAGGTACTACAAAGAGAATAATTTCTCTGTTTATTACAGCTTGAGAGATATCCGAGGTGATTTTCAGTGCCGCGGGCAACTCCACCCCCGGGAGGTACGATTTGTTTTCGCGGTCCCTGCGGATCTGTTTCGCAAACTCCTGGTCCCTGGCCCAGAGTACCGTTTCAACTCCTTTGTTGGCCAGAAGCACGGCAAGAGCAGTTCCCCAACTCCCTGCTCCCAAAACTCCCGTCCGTTTCATTCTTCGTCCTGTTCAGCCAGCTTTGCCACTGCTGCCAGGCGGTCTCCTTCCTGAATCCGTATAAGGCGCACGCCCTGGGTAGATCGACCGATTATACGTACGTCCTGAACACTTATTCTAATGATATTCCCGCTGGCACCTATCAGCATGACCTCGTCATGGCCATTTACAAGGATTACGCCCACTACATGGCCCACCTTTTCCGTGGTCCTGATATTGATTACGCCCTTTCCACCCCTTGATTGTACACGGTATTCGCTTACATGGGTCCGCTTTCCGTATCCGTTTTCAGTGACGGTGAACAGCGTTTCCTGGGCCTTTGAGATTACCACCATGGCAACCACGTGGTCTCCTTTTGCGAGCTTGATGCCCCGCACACCTGCCGCAGTACGGCCCATTGGCCTTACATTGTTTTCCGGAAACCTGATACTTTGCCCATGTCTCGTGCCAAGGAATATGTCAGCCTGGCCATCAGTAATAGCAGCCGCTATGATTTCATCGCCCTCTCGTACCGTGGCTGCGATGATACCTGTGGGCCTTGGCCTTGAAAACGCATCAAGCGGGGTCTTCTTGACCACTCCTTTCCTTGTTGCCATGATTACAAAATGATCAGGTTCAAAGGTACGTACCGGCACCACGGCGGCAATATGCTCATTGGCCTCCCTGTCAATCGGCAGAAGATTTACCAGGGCCTTGCCGCGGCTCATCCTGGATGCCTGTGGAATCTCATGGACCTTCAGCCAGTAAAGTCTCCCCAGATTGCTGAAACAGAGAAAATAATCATGGGTGGAGGCCACAAACAGATCGGCAACAAAATCTTCCTGCTTAGCGGACAGCCCGGTGATGCCCTTTCCGCCACGTCTCTGGCTGTGATACAGGCTCAATGGATTGCGTTTGATATAGCCATTGTGAGATAAGGTCACCACCATGTCTTCTTCAACTATAAGGTCTTCGATTCTGATCTCTTCAGGGTCTCCTATAATCTCGGTACGCCTGGGAATAGCGTATTCGTCCTTAAGGGCCTTGAGCTCTTTTTCGATAATTTCAAGGACCAGGGCATCACTTGCCAGAATTCTTCGATAGCTTTCGATATTTTTCAGGATTTGCCGATATTCTTCCAGGATCTTTTCCTGCTCAAGGCCGGTCAGGCGCTGAAGCTTCATGTCGAGAATCGCCTGGGCCTGTATGGCCGTGAGTCCGAAATTCTTAATAAGCCCTGATTTGGCCTCTGCAGGCGTGCTCGATCCCCGAATAAGGGCCACCACCTTGTCCAGATTGTCAAGTGCGATCTTGAGTCCCTTGAGTATATGGGCACGCTCTTCGGCCTTCCTGAGCTCATATTTGGTCCGCCTGATGATTACGGTCTTTCTGTGCTGGAGGAAGTGGGCCAGGACCTCTTTGAGGTTCAGGAGTTCCGGCCTGCCATTGACTATGGCGAGGAAAATCGTCCCAAAAGAGCTTTCCATGGCCGTATGTTTATATAGATGGTTGAGGATCACCTGGGCGATTCCCTCTTTCTTCAGCTCTACTACGATCCTCATTCCATCCCGGTCGGATTCGTCACGCACGGCATGGATCCCTTCAACCTTTTTATCGCGGGCAAGTTCGGCGATCTTTTCCACCAGCTTTGCCTTGTTAACCTGGTATGGAATCTGGTTAATGACTATGTGTTCCCGCTTGCCTTTGGCCTGCTGTTCTATTACAGCCCTGGCCCGCATTTTGATGATTCCGCGTCCTGTTTCGTATGCCGATTTGATTCCGCCCTTTCCACATATAAAGCCGGCTGTTGGAAAGTCAGGCCCCGGGATATATTCCATAATATCAGCTACGGTTATGTTCGGATTCCGTATAAGGGCGATCAAGGCGTCCACCACCTCACCGAGATTGTGGGGAGGAATGTTGGTGGCCATTCCCACGGCTATACCTGATGACCCATTGATTAACAAATTCGGCACTTTGGAAGGAAGCACCAGGGGTTCTAAAAGGGAATTATCGTAATTGGCGACAAAATCCACGGTTTCCTTGTCGATATCCGCCATGAGCTCATGGGCCAGTTTTGTCTGACGGATCTCGGTGTAACGCATTGCCGCGGGAGCATCTCCATCGATTGAGCCGAAATTTCCCTGGCCGTCGACAAGTGGATATCCCATGGCAAAGTCCTGGGCCATCCTGACTATGGTGTCGTAAACCGCCGCATCTCCGTGGGGGTGGTATTTACCTATTACATCGCCCACAATGCGGGCCGATTTCTTATACGGTTTATTGTAGTCGTTTCTCAGATCCTGCATGGCATAGAGGATGCGCCTGTGCACCGGCTTGAGTCCATCCCGGACGTCGGGCAGGGCCCTTCCGATTATCACGCTCATGGCGTAATCGAGATAGGACTTTTTGAGCTCTTCGGTGATACCGCACGACTTAATAACTCCAGATGAAATTTCTATCCGTTCCTGCATTTTTGCAGACTCCTGATCCTGACTCGTGCCGTTCTCATTGTAAGAGAGGGGTCGATGTGACGGTTAACTGAGGCTGGTTCCTGTTGTGGTCATGGTAAGCTGGCAGTGCTTTACACCCTTAAGGGCCTTTAGCTTGTAGGCAAGATTGCGCAGGGCATCAGGTTCCCCGCGGACAATAGCTACCTCCAGACAGTTATGATGATCCAGATGTACATGCTGCGACACGATAACATGGTCTGGAAAATTGTGCTGAATATCAATAATTGAATCTACCAACTCCCTCTTGTGGTGGTCAAATACATAGGTGATAGCGCCCACCACCACTTGTCCTTCAAACTCTTTTTCCCACTCCTGCTCTATTAATTTCTCCCGTATGAGGTCGCGAATGGCCTCTGACCTGTTACTGTATTCCCGCTCTCTGATGTATTTATCAAAGGCGCGAATCAGACCCAGAGGAATAGAGACACCAAATCTTGTTATTGACTTATTGCTTTCGATCTTTTTCATATTATTTCCGAGATATTTAAAGTAACCGTTCACGGGTTCAAAGGTTCACCGTTCAGGGTTACCTTTCTTCCGTTGACCTTGCGAATTAGCTCCCGGGCCAACTGCCATGCCTGCCTGTGCGTCGCACGCAGACAGGCCTCAATATCCTCAAATCGTTCCCTGTGATGATTTCTCTATTCAGAACTTATGAATTAACAGCTCGGACGCAACTGTAACAGAATCACAGCAGACAAATTTTCGGTAAACAACCCAGAACCTCTGAACCGTGAACAGTTATTATTTAAATATATTTCAGTAAAACATCGTGTCAATATATTGTCAAACATATGTTTTGCGATGATATGATCCTTATTGTAAAATTATATGCGCTGGTAAATATCCGGTGAACCCGTTATATCCTGCCTTGGAGCGGTTACCTTTTTCCGGGTTTCAAAGCTCACTCATCGCGGACCGGAGAGCCAGTGCAATCCGGCCCGCGATCGAAATCCTGCAAAAGGCAAACCGCTCCTGCGGCAGGGTACGGACGGCAACCGTTCACTGGAGGGGATATTTCTTTGAACAGTTTAACGGAAGCTCCCGTAGTTTTCTTGGCTTTTGCTGTGGGGGAAACTGCATCGCCTTAAGCGCAGCGTAAGGCGAATGCAGAGGGGGCAGGACATCCCCCATGTCAAAGGCCTTAAGAAAACAAGGGGCTGAAGTGTGAAGTGAAAAGAAATATCCCCTCCCGTGAACGGTTACGTGGGACCACGGGTTCATAAGAATATTTACTGCAATAAATATATGACGTTGAAGCCACCATTTGCAACGCTTCTCTCCTCTGATGGATCTGACAGGCGTTTTTTCAAGATCCGCCGGAAGGGCAAGCCTGCCCTGGCAATTGAACC
>Ga0190316_1000754_pt1 | contig 10048 bp, 9 predicted proteins | sample 48701112_MG_FD_161663 | JGI IMG/M metagenome (GOLD analysis project Ga0190316, IMG submission 161663) | Hydrothermal vent sediment bacterial communities from Southern Trench, Guaymas Basin, Mexico - 4870-11-1-2_MG | ecosystem: Environmental > Aquatic > Marine > Hydrothermal vents > Sediment ... | reverse complement strand
GGTATAGACGTGTATGGCTATGAACCCATGGGCGACATGGAGATAGTGGTAGACTCTAAAGAGATGGGTAAGAATGCCTATGTGGAAGGGGTTTATGCAAAGGCAGGTATTACCGCGGTGGGCTGGTCACATGGAGGCGTGCTTGCAAGGAGACTTGCACATGCATATCCTGCATCAATAAAGTCAATAGCACAGATGTGCCCTGCTGGTTATGGTACATGGACTACAACAGGGCTTTTGCTGAAGTTTTTCAGGGAGGCACTCTTTATATCAGGACTTACGTTGGAAGGATATACCACTGACGTGCTTGGCTCTGCCCTTGGTATAACAAGGGGCGTGGTGGGTGATATTGTGCGAGCCATACCATCAGGCATAATGCAGCGTAGACCTTATAAGATACTTAGGCCCTGGGTAGACATAAGCGATGCAGCTGTCCTATTGGACGATTCCAACATGGAGCTCAGGGGTGTGGAAAATATAGTTGTAATATTCGGTGCAGATGACAGCTTGATAAATGCAAGTAAGCAGGCAGGCATAAAAGATCCAATGAACCCAAAAGAAGATGAAGTAATGGCATTCTGGGAGAGATTTTACCCGGAGGAGCTCTCAAGGGGTGTAAAATTAAGCCTGAAGATACTGCCTGGTAATCACCTTGGACCTGCAACACATACTGATGTCTACCTGGATGCAGTGCTCAGGGGTACAGGGGACATGGTGGAGAAGACCTGATGTTCGTAAAGGGATTGAATAGAGGCCATGTATGAAGGACTACGTGCGCTGGCCACTTGTCATTGTGGTTGTCGTGATTCTAGCCTACTTGTTGCACGAAGCCGAGTCACTGGATGTCCATACCGTTACAAAGGTGTATGATGGTGATACAATACAGATAGAAGACGGGACCAGGATACGCCTCATAGGCATTGATGCGCCAGAGATAAACTCGCCTTATGGCAGGGCAGAGCCCTTTGGCTATGAAAGCAAGCGCTATCTTACGCGCATGCTCCTGGATGAGAAGGTGAAGATATCTGTTGGGCCTGAACCCTTTGACAAGTATGGCAGGACGCTTGCTTATGTCTACTTGACCGATGGAACATTGGTAAATGCCCGCATTGTGAAGGATGGCTGGGCAAGGGTATACCGCAGGTTTGACTTTAAGTACAAGGATCTGTTCCTGAGCTACGAAAAGGAAGCCAGGGCAAAGGGTATAGGCATGTGGCAAAGAAAAAAGTAAACACTCGCCCTTATGCCTTGAATACGTGTATGGCAGTTGCCTTTATCAGTACATGGCACCTCTTTCCATCATGCAGATCCATGCGCAATGCTGATTCCTTTGTGATAGTGACCGTGAGGTCAACGCCTATATCAACGGTTAGTTCCATGAGCATACCCTTATCTTCCATGTCCTTTACAATGCCTTCAAAGTGATTTCTTGCACTGGTCTCAGATGGCTCGATGGATATAATTACATCGTGTGCTGCTATTGTAGCATATGCATCTCCCTCACAGTCTGTTATCACCCTGAACTTGAGGTCACCTGTCTCGAATACAGGAACTCCGTCGTGGCTTCCGACCCATCCCTTGTATATATTCTTCAGCCCCACAAAGGATGCAACAAATGGGTCCTTAGGCTTATTAAAGACCTCCCTGGGCTCCCCTGACTGCAGGATCCTGCCGTTGTTCATCACAAGGACCTTCTCTGCAAGAGATAGCGCCTCATCAAAATCATGAGTAATATGTATTATTGTAAGTTTCGGACGAGACCTGTGTATGCGCTTTAGTTCTTTTATGAGCTGTAATGCCGATGCCTTGTCCAGTGCAGAGAGCGGCTCATCCAGCAACAGTATATCCGGGTCAATGACAAGTGCCCTTGCAAGGGCGACCCTCTGCTTTTCTCCACCAGAGAGGTCTTTCACATCTCTTTTTAGCAGGTCCTGAATGCCCATGACACGAGCTATCTTTCCGACCTTTGGCTTTATATCCCTATGCTTTCTCAGCCTCAACCCGAATGCTATATTTTCGAACACGTCCATGTTTGGAAAGAGGGCGTAATCCTGGTAGCAAAAACCAATGGAGCGTCTCTGAGGAGGGAGATCAAGTGCATCTCTACCGTTAATCCTTATGGTCCCTGAATCCAGGTCTGAAAGGCCTGCAATAATCTCCATGAAGAGTGTCTTGCCGGCACCAGACGGCCCAAGCACAACCGAATAACTACCCTTCTCAAGGTTTACGTTCAAAGGGCCCAGTGTGAAACTGCCCAGTTTCTTGGTTGCATCCTTTAGCTCTATCAATGCCTGCGCCTCCTGGTCATAAGCCTTAGGCTCGTGAATGCAACAAGTGATATTAATATGATAAGCCATGCAACGGGCCTTGAATAGGCAAGCCCGTAAGACTCGAAACGTTCGTACACGAGAACCGGTGCGACCATAGGGTGGTATGCGAGTATCACTATTGCTCCGAATTCGCTGATGGCCCTTGCCCACATCATTATGGCACCTGATACAAGGTGGTTCTTTGCTAGAGGAAGGGTGATGCTGAAAAATACACGGCTCCCTGATGCGCCAAGGGTATATGCCGTCTTCTCAAGCTTCCTGTCTACAGATGCAAAGCCTTCTTTTGCTGCATTTATGTAAAAGGGTACGGAAACAAAGGCCATAGCAGTGGTAATGCCTATGGCAGTCCCGGTAAAGTGTATGCCGATTACAGAGAACGCGTGGCCTATCGTAGTGTTTCTTCCCAGGACCGTGAGTAGGGCAATGCCTGCAGCTGAGTGGGGTATGACCACGGGTAGGTCTATTATGGATTCCACCACCTCCCTCATGGGGAATCTGTACCTTGCAAGTATGTACGCCAGCGGGGTTCCGAATAACACGGCAAACAAGGTTGCGAAAAGCCCGCTCAAGAAGGTGAGTTTTATGGAGTAGATCACCTCGGCATCCCTTGCAGTCTCAAGCAGGCTGTGAATAGGGGTCGCAATTCCTATGCCGAATATCGGCAACACCACAAAAAGCACGATCACCGTGCCCATTATGATAAATACGGCTATGAAGCCTTTGGCCTTGGTCATTTATTCAGGTTTACACAAGGGCTTGAGCTCCTCCGGCAGGTTCGAGAACCCTGATGCCAATGCTGGTGATATAGAACCCTGGCCATCCCTCATGATGATCTCCCTTGCCTGATTGCCCAGGAGGAACTTGACAAACTCTATCGCGTTTTCCCTGTTTGGTGCATTCCTAGGTATTGTAAGAGCATAGGTTATGGCACGGCCTCTCTTGATAATGAAGGAACCTGGTTTCTTGCCCGTGACCTTGACAGATGCAGTTTTATAAAAATCGTTGTGTCTGACATCACCCAGGTTTATCATGGAGGGCAGGCGGACAAAGGGCATGTGATGCTGCTCGCATACTGAACGATAGATGAAGACATAGTCAAGCTCTCCAGCCTCCAGTAGTGCAATAAGATCCACTTCCTTGGACCGTATGTTCTTTTTGGGGCAATGCTCCTCCAGCATCTTGTAGAGTCCCAGCTTCTTGTAATACTTCTCGGCGAGTTGCCAGACCATGAGCGTCCTGTACCCACAGGGGTCTGCATTGGGGTCAGAATGGGCATACTCCACGCCATCCCTCAGGATTATCCTGAACCAGTTAACTGGGGTGATCTCTTTTGCATACCGGGATTTACGCGTATACATGATTGCCATCTCGTTCGTGGCAAAGTTTATCCTGAAGTCCGCATATCTTGGCATGAGGAGCTCGTCTATTACAGTTGGATCTGCTGATGCCATTATATCGCATTTTCTGCCAAGATCGCATATCTTTCTTGCGGCTGTCCTGGAACCTGTGGACTCCCTTATGATCTTAAGGCCTGGATGTGCCTTCATGAATGCATTGCTTATATCCCTAAAGGGTATTGAGAGGCTTCCTGCATGAAATATAACGAGTTCTCCTTTTAAAGGACTTGACGCAAGAGCTGAAGGTATAAAGAAGAAAATAAGTGCAATTAAAACTATGTAACGCTTCATGTATGCCTCCTTGAAATAAAAGTGAGAATTACATTTTATGTATGAATTTGCATAATGTCAAATGTAAATCAGGTTCCAGGCAACTGAACCTTTTCCCCCTGGTGCCTGGAGCCTTAGCTTTGCCTTTTAATCTTGCGGCTTCGCATATTTTATGGATATAACCACTAGGATTATGCATTAACCCGGGGAGGGGAATCATGCCTAAAGAGGGGGAGGATAGCCTGTATACTGGCCTTAAGGATATTGTCGGTGAGGGTTTCGTGTCCAGAGGGCCGGAAGAGCTCTACATATACAGCAGGGACTCTAGTGCAAATCCACCCAGGCGGGTTGACTACGTAGTCATGCCATCGAGTGTTGAAGAGGTACAGGCAGTAGTAAGGCTTGCTTCGACCAGGGGAATACCCCTTGTACCCATGGGTGCTGCATTGAATCTGGAGGGGCTCACCATTCCCTTGAAGGGCGGCATTGTAGTTGACATGAGGAGGATGGACAGGATCATAGAGGTGAGCGAGATGGATAGGTATGCCCTTATAGAGGCAGGGGTGAGCCAGGGGAAGCTCATCTCCTACCTTAAGGAGAACCATCCCACGCTGCAGCACTCGGTACCCGATGCACCGCCTTCGGCCACGGTTGCAGGTAGCTGCCTTATATGCGGCTACGGTCATCTCTCCACAAATTACGGGACCCATGCAGAGATGGTAAATGCACTTGAAGTGGTGCTGCCCTCTGGCGAGCTTTTGAGGACCGGGTCTGCCATGCTCCCAACATCACTTTGGTTTGGCAGGGGGTCCTTACCTGATCTGACAGGCCTGTTCCTTGGCTGGCTTGGTACAACCGGCATTGTAACCAAGCTTTCCATACGCCTGTATCCAAGGCCGCCAATAAGGGACATGGTGATATACATGATGCAGGACTGCTCTATTGTGCCGGATGTCGTGTACAGGATAACGCATACCGAGATGGCTGAAGACGTGTCCATCGTTGGCCAGGAAAGGCCAGAATGGATGAAGGGCTACCAGATAATAGCTGCCTATGTATCCGCCCATACAAGAGAGGAACTCGCCCTGAAAAAGAAATACCTTAAAAGGATATCTGAAAAGGACTTCAAGGCCAGGGTAAGCTTCATGGAAAAAGCACCAGGGGACCTGAAGGAGCAGTTCATGGAACTCCCCTTTTTTGCCACAAAGGTGGCTGACTGGAAAAAAGGCGGTGGCTTTGAATACGTGGGCGCAGTAATGCCTATTGATACACTACCTGAAGCCTGGGAAAAGGGCATAGAGATAGCACACAGGTATAATATGCTCTATTCCTATGCAATACGCGTGGTGGAAGGTGGGCACCACGTGTTGTTCACCTACAGCTATCCATTTAACCGTGCAGACGAGACAAGCATGCAGAGTGCCCTTGCTGCGCTTAGAGAGACGCAGAAACTTAGCCTGGATCTCGGTGCCATACCATGGAAGCCAGAGGTGGACGGACAGAAGGAGATCATAAAGAGAATGGATAAAGGTACTTTTAGACTCATGCAGAGGGTAAGGAATCTGTTCGATCCAAAGGGGATCATGAACCCGGGAAATTGGGAGGTTGATTGACATGGCGCTTGATGATTTCAAGGATATAATCCACAGGTGTTTCAGGTGCGGGTACTGCAAGTTCACAAGTAATTACAGTGACTTCAACTGCCCGCCATACAACAAGTTCAGGCTCGAGACGTTTTCCCCTGGAGGTAGGATGTGGTTGATAAGGGCGATGATGCTAAAGGACATAGAGCCGAGCCAACACCTTGCAGACATACTCTACACCTGTACCATGTGTGCAAACTGCGTGGAAGAATGCAGGTTCAAGTTTCATGATAACATAGTTGACATCATAATGGAAGGCAAGGCCTCTCTGGTAGAGGCAGGGGTTGTGCCTCCAAGTGTGAGGGACTTTTTCAAGAACATATACACGAATGGCAATCCCTGGAAGGAACCCCAGAAGAAAAGGGGAGACTGGGCCAAGGATGCTGGTATACCCCACTACAAGAAAGGTGACGAGTACCTGTTTTACGTGGGGTGCATAGGCTCCTATGACCAGAGGGTACAGAAGATGGCAAGGGCCTTTGGGCAGTTACTCTTAAGGTCAGGCATATCTTTTGGTATCCTGGGCGAGGAGGAGTACTGCGATGGTAACGAGGTTTTGATGATGGGGGAGGAGGGGCTTTTTGAATACCTTGCACTAAAGAACATAGAGCTGTTCAAGGAAAAGGGTGTAAAAAAGATTGTAACCCTTTCCCCGCACGCGTACAACGCCATGCTCAATAAATACCCGGGCCTTGGCGGTGACTTCGAGGTGGTGCACTATACCGAGCTGCTAAAGGAACTCATTACCTCTGGAAGGCTTAAGATACCTGGTACAAGAAAGATGAAGGTGACATACCACGATCCTTGTTTTTTGGGCAGGTGGAACTCCATATACGACGAGCCCAGGGAGGTCCTGGATTCAGTCCACGGCATAGAACTGGTTGAGATGAAGAGGAACAGGGAAAATGCATTTTGCTGTGGGGGCGGGGGAGGTAATTTCTATACTGACATCATTGGTGGCGGAGAGCAAAGCCCGTCAAGGATCAGGTCAAGGGAAGCGGCTGAAACAGGTGCGGATATCATCTCTGTTGCATGTCCAACGTGCATGACCATGATGGAGGACGGTCTAAAGGGAGAGGACCTGGATCACAAGATAAAGCTGATGGATATCTCAGAGATCGTGCTCAGTGCAATTATAGATGCAGGGGAAAGCATATGAAGATGGCTGGTGATAAAGACCATGTCTACGAGGGGCTGAAGACAATAGTGGGCGATGCCTTTGTCTCCAGGGACATAGAAGAGCTTTACATGTACTCCAGGGACCCGGGTGCATCCATTCCAAGGAACGCAGACTGGGTGGTCCTACCCAACACCACGGATGAGGTCCGGGAGATTGTCGTCCTGGCAAAGGACATGAAGATACCAGTTGTACCCATAAGCGGTGGTCTCACCCTTTCAGGCCTTGCAGTGCCTGTAAAGGGCGGGATTGTCATGGACATGAGGCGCATGGACAGGATAGTAGAGGTCAACGAGATGTCAAGGTACGTGGTGGTGGAGTCAGGCGTATCCCAGGGGAAGCTCCTCTCATTCCTCAAGGAGAACTATCCCATGCTTAGGCACTCAATGCCGGATGCTCCACCGGCTGCATCAGTCGTGGGCAATACCCTCATCTATGGGTCCGGGCATCTATCCAAGCACGGTGCGCATTCAGAGATGATAAACGGCCTGGAGGTTGTACTTGGAGACGGAGAAATATTGAGGCTGGGGTCCTTGGCTGTGTCCCCTTACTGGTTTGGCAGGGCGCCTTTACCTGACCTTGTAAGCCTTTTTGTAAACTGGTTTGGTACAACCGGCATTGTTACAAGGCTTTCGCTGAAGCTCTACCCTGCCCATCCCCTGAGAGACATGCTCATATTCCTGGTCCAGGACCCAGGCACCATACCCGAAGCAGTATCCAGGATAACCGCTACTGACTTGATGGAGGATGTGCTTATAGTGGCATCAAGGCCACCGAAGTCACCTTCTGTTATCTCGCTCCTCACCGTGTACCTCACGGCAGAGACGCCCGAAGAACTTGACTTCAAGAAAGAGCTCTTTGTGGACATGTTCAAGGACTTTGGCAAAGAGGGATCAAAGATAGTCTTCACGCCAAAGGAGATGTTGCCACAGAAACTCGTACACGGTTTCATGGAAGAGCCGCAATACGCAGCCGCAACGGCTGACTTCAAGAAAGGCGGAGGTTTTGAATACGTGGGTGTTGTCCTGCCTTTAAGCATGGTGCCTGTTGCGTGGAAGAAGGGAGAAGACATAGCAAAAAAGCACGGGTTTGACCCGCTGTACACCGTGAGGAACGTGGGACTGGGTCATAGCGTTGTCTTTGCCTTTGCCTATCCCTTCAACAGGGCAGACGAGAAGAGCCTTAAGAGGTCAAGGGATGCACTTGCAGACACGAATGACATGGCACTTGAGATAGGGGGTACACCCTGGAAGTCTGAACTGGAAGGCCAAGCCAGGATCATGGCCAGGATGGATCCAATGGTGCTCTCTGTAATGCATGGCATAAAAAAGGTCATGGACCCCGAAGGCATCATGAACCCGGGAAACTGGGAACACGGATGATAACAAAGATAGCCATGTGTGTGGTACCCGCCCTTTCGGGTACTAGTCAGTGTCTTAAGTAGCCGGGTAACTGAACAGGGGATAGAATCCCAGTATCCTGTAAGTCCAGAACACGGCGTCCTTTCTTATTGGCACACGTTTATCGCGTGGTATTTTGGCCATGTTGATTCCCCAGTGTACGGGCCAGTGGTAGGTGAAGTCCGTCTTGGCGAGCATGCGTGCCGACTCAAGTGCTTTCTTGTAGTCTGTGGACATAAAGTGTATGCCCACGGTATTTTTCCCTATGAGGGAGAGCCCGCAGCCCGAGAAAAGTGACCCGGTTGGCCTGTGGAGGTAAGATGTATGTCCTGGAGTGTGCCCGGGCGTAGGTATGTATTCAATGTCCCACTCCGAGAGTGGATTTTCATCACTGCCGGGCGTAAGTGGGATGAACTCAGCGTCTTCAGGTGGTGGTGTTCTGCCTGGCATGTATGCTACGGGTATGTGTAGGTTTGGATGAATGACCAGCTTGTGTGGTTTTCTATCGAGCATGAGTATGATGTCCTTATCGCCCATGTATACCTTGAGTGGTTTAGATGCCGGGTCCAGCATCTTTGCAAGCTCTGCAAGTCCACCTGTATGATCTGCATGCCAGTGGGTTATTGCAACTGCTTTCAGGTCATCCGGGTTCAAACCATTAGCCTTCATGGCATTGTAAATAATACGGCCACTCCCGAGTCCACCTGTGTCGAACAGAATGATGCCAGGCGGGTCTTGCCTAACCAGTATAAATGCGTATACGCCTGGGAAGCGCGTATACGCCGCTATGGTAACAGGTACTGCGTATATGTTATCAAGTAGCCTTATCAGACTGGACTTAGCATGAACTGTCATGGTTGCACCTCCTTTACATCTTAAACCACCTGCCGCGTCTGGTTCTTGGATAATAGGGCTATAATGTAACCTTAATGCATGGCAGGCAAAATTTTTTATGCCTCTTACATGACTGCGTGTCAATGGGTATCTCTTTATAGCTGAAGGGATTCTGTGGTCCGGGCGACAATAACCAGTTGTTCAGGCCCTTCTAAAAGGTCTTGCAATCAAGGTAATACCTTGCAGTATCCATCTGGGCGAGCTGGTCCCCCCCTCGTAGAGCTGGCCCATCTTTATGTCCCTCCAGTGTTTCTCCACGTCCCACATGCGATTAGCCCCATAGGCACCCATTATCTCCATGGCCCTATTTATTGAGTGCAGGCATGTGTCCATGGTGGTGACAACATGGCTTCCAGGTATCTCTACAACCTTGAAGTTGAGGCAGGATGTTATCTCCTGCTTTAGCTTTTCGCTAGCATTTTTGTTCTCCATGACAAAGCCTGCTAAGGCCGTGTTGACGGCTGAGACAAAGCAACGATCTTGATAATAAACTATAGCATATTTTATGGGTCCTGGCCAAGCCTAACTTTTTAAAACAGGGATCCGGAACAACATGGTCCCCCTTGGGTGGTCATAGGAGAGCATAGTATTATAGAGTTCGTCTTCGATAAGTCGATGTGCGGTTTCCACATCTGCCTGGTAGGTATGTGCGCCAGGAGGGATGGTCTCATGTAACAGTCCTGGCACGGATTCTACCATCTTTGTAAATGAAGACGGGTTTTTTGCATTCCATGCCCCTATGAACTCTGAGCCGTTATCGCTTTGCAACATGGGGGGTCAGGTCTTGAATTGTGAATTAACAGAGTAAAAAGATAGGTAGTTATAATTCCCCCCAAAAACTGGACAGTGTAATAAGGTGCATTTATAGTCCGTAGTGGGCAGAAAGAGAAGGAGGGCACGGACACAATGGGAGGAAAAAGGAGAAGATTTGATGCTG
>Ga0190316_1000753_pt1 | contig 10062 bp, 17 predicted proteins | sample 48701112_MG_FD_161663 | JGI IMG/M metagenome (GOLD analysis project Ga0190316, IMG submission 161663) | Hydrothermal vent sediment bacterial communities from Southern Trench, Guaymas Basin, Mexico - 4870-11-1-2_MG | ecosystem: Environmental > Aquatic > Marine > Hydrothermal vents > Sediment ... | reverse complement strand
TTAAGGAAAAGAGAGGGGTAAAACATGAGGGGTAATTTCTGGAGAGGTATATACTTCTATATAGAAATACATATCTTGAAGATATGTACAATCTTTTTATATATAAAAGACCTGTATATATACAGGTAGGGTATAGGAGGGGGTATTTTTGGTTAAGGGTTGAATAAGAAAAAGGTAAAACTGGAGGTGATATAGAAAAATGGTAAAAAGTAAAGAAATTGCCGAAAGGCGAATGAGGGAAAGGATGCGTATAGCATCCGAAGCTTTAAAAGAGGGCATGAGAGAAGCGCCTGACCCTCTTGAAATACTGGCAAAAGACCCGGAAGGTTTCGCTAAGAAGTTAGCAGAAGGTATAGCGGAGGCAATAAGAAAGGGCAGGTGGCAGTTAGGGATAAAGATAGCAAAAGATAGAGATTCATGGAAAGGAGCAATAGATACAGCAGGTTCACACTATTCTGATAAGGTAGATGTTGCTGTGGAGCACGCTATGGAAGACTATGATGTAAGGGCAAAGTGCATAGAGGAAGCTAAAAAGGCTATCGAGGGTATGCCTTCCACCACAAGGGCTCAGAGGATAGCGAGGTCAGCGAAGTATCAGGAGGTAATGGGTGAGTGCATGGATAGGGCAAAAGGTTTAAAGAAGTAAGGGGTGTGAGAAGATAATATGGGTATAAAGGCACGTGACCAGGTTAAGTGGACGTCCAGTGCAAAGACATTAGAATTAGAAGCGGATACTGGTGAAGCTTTTTTAATCAAGGATGTATTTGCTCAGATGGCTACGGATGACTATGCTGAATTCTCGATAGATAAGACTACAGTGGGTTATTTCAGAAATGCTAACAATAATCTGGGCAGCCATATACATTATGCCATAACTGATAGTGAGAAGAAAACCCTGTTAGGACTGTTATGGAATAAAGGTATATTCAAAGGTTATCCAGTAGCTGAAGGACAGACATTTACGGTAAAAGTAGGTACTTCGCAATTGATAGGGATAGTATATGATATATATGAACCTGGCGACATAACTTCAGAGATGGAGAATGGAAGCGAAGCAAAGGAGTATATGTTGATTAACTATGGAAGGAAGGCATCAAGCGGTAATCTTGCAGACGGTGATAATGAATATACATATTCAAAACTTCCAAGTGAGTTTCCGGAGTTTCCTTTCGGTAAGGATGTACCTGCAAAGACTACAATAGACTTATACGGGATATTAGCAAGTGATGTAGGTAAAACTTCAAGTAGTGGTTCAAATAAGCAGGTAACTTACTACCTGAAGTTAATAAAAGAGCGAGAAGTGTTGTTTAATGAGGATAAGTATGGACTACTCCTGTGTGGTGTGGCGCCCTCTTCCGACGCTACTGATATAGGTAAAGGATACAGTCAGATAGGTAACTATTCGTATGTGGATAGAAGGTTACCGTTTTTCTTCAGTGAACCTCTCAGTTTCAGCGCAGGTGAAGAGCTTTCAGTGGTATTGAATACATACGTTTCAGCGGGGAGTGCGAATATAACAGTGGCAGAAGGTGAAATAGCTTTCATTGAGAAGATAAGGAGGACAGAGTAAGGGGGGAGGTAAGATGACTAAATACTATAAAGGATTTAAACATACGAACTCTTCAGATGATGAAGAGAAGGTGGTAACTTTAACGAGTACTGAAGAAGAGAAGAAGAAGCTTAATGCGGTGGTAGTAACACAGAGGTTAAGTAACGATACGCTACTGATAGCTTACTTAGAGCGAGAAAAGATAATTGATAATATACGGATAGAAGCTTCACCTGTGGGTGAAGACCCGTACAGGTTCAATGTAGATACAGAAATACCGGTAGGGCAGACTTTTACACTGATGTTGAAGAATCAATCAGCAGGTAACAATGGTGGTGTGGTGGGTTACTATGAGTATGAGATAACAGGTTAAAGGAAAAATAGAGAGAGTATAAAATGGTGAAAGATGCGAGAGTTGATGTTGTTGTACAGAGGATAGAGGAAGACATAGGGGATGAGATAAACGTTATACCTTCTCATGTAAGGAGGTACGGGATAAATAACATATTTCAGCGTACGTTCTCGTATTTACTTGCACGTAAAAGTAGTGGTAAGTATGTACAGTTACAGGCTACACAGGCAGGTGCTCTGAAAGTAGCTTCAGTAGGTGCAGGACTGGAGAGGACTGAACGTAAAACTGGAGTAGCTACTGATACTCTCAGTAGTGCGGTATTTTTTACTAATACTGTGTCGAGAGTAGATATAATAGCAGTAGATTACGATATATATTTTTATCCTTCTCCAGACGGGATAACCTTTTACGATGGTGTACGATGCTTAACGGGTGTACGAAATGTCTTCGATTTATCGGTAAAAGCTTTTAAGGTACAGAGAGCAGATATAAATGATAGTGATTATGAAGTAGTGGGGATGTGGTGATAAGATGACGAGAGAATTAATAAGGAATGGAGGATTTGAACGTGGTAATTTAGATTTTTGGAGGTATATACATGGTAGTGCGGAGGTAGTAACTGATGTGAAGAAGCGAGGCACCTATGCCACTAAAATTACTTCGGGAAGTAGCGGTTTAGTGGAGTTACTGCATAAAGACTATGTAGAAATAGTACCTTATGCAGTCTATAAACATACAGGATGGTATAAGAGTGCTTCGTTCAATACTCTTAAAGCTTTAGTAAGTTATTATGATAGCTCAAAGGTACATATACAGGGTGGTGATATAGCAATATGGCAAAAAACCGGCAGTTTTGACTGGACTCCTGTTGAGGTGTGGTTTATTGTACCAGAAGAGGCATCATATTTGTTATTTGATATTGTAGGGTTAGGTTCAAGTGGTACGTATGGGTATGTAGATAGTTTATCACTACAGGAAGTAGATTTAAGTAAGATAGCAGTATATCCGAAAGAATTGTTAAGTGTAGAGGATTTACCGTTACCGGGTACATATTACAGTGATGAATATTTCAGTGGTGTGTGGAAATATGCAGAATTCTATCTTAATGTCACTTCTATAAGTGGTACTGACCCAAAGATAGATATAGTAATACAGGCTTATGACCCGTCCACAGGTTTATGGAAGAATATAGTAGAGTATGACCAGGTTACTTCCACAGGTTCACAGCTAAAAGTAGCTACTGCCGGTCTGGGATGGAAGATAAGAGTAAAATATACCATCCATAGTGATACTTCTGATGCTGACTTTGTTGTGGGTGCTGTGTTTAAGAGATGATAGATCTGGATAACTGTGTATTGTGGCTGGATTCAAAGGTATTTAGTGAGTCTTACTGGTGGGATATTTCACCTTATCGTAATAATGGGGATGTTTATGGTGCTGTGTGGAAAGGAAACGGATTTTATTTCGATGGTATTAATGATAAGGTATTATGTGGAAATAATCAATCGTTGCAAATTTCCGATGCTATGAGTGTTGAGGCATGGATTGAAGCAGGTGAAGATGATAGTTATCTTGGTATTACATCAAGGAACTTCTGGGATGGATGGATGATGCGAAGAGAGGCTAATAATAAGCTTATGGTGCGATTAAAATTTACTGATGGAACGAACTCTGGCGAAATTGAGGGAGGAAGTATAACCGTAAATAAAGGAATATGCCAGTGTGTTTTTACGTATGACAGAGTTAATGATGATGTTATACGGCTGTATATCAATAAAGAGGAAGTTAAGGTTTCTGACTCAATGAATAATAAAGCAATAAAAACAGGAGGATATACTTATATAGGATTAGTAGATGATAAGTATTTCAAAGGAAAAATATTCAGGATTCGTATATTTCGGAAACTATTAACCAGAAGCGAAATACAAATTCTATATGATAGTGAGTACAGGAAGGTGTAAAAATGGAATATATAAGAGAAGTGGCAATAGCAGGGATAGTAATACTGGAGGCAATAGCATTATATAAGGGTATTGATGGACAGGTATTATCGTTAGTAATAGCTACAATAGCAGGGATAGCGGGATACACATTAAGGAGAATACGAGAAGATTAAGAGAAGATGATAACGTGGGGAGATATTTCAGGATTCATAGACAATATCAAAAGTGCTTTATGGAGCTGGGTAGATGATATCGCTCGTTACTGGGTGCAGCGTGCTTATGAATTTTATGATATTCTGAAACATACGTGGGATGATGTTTTAGATGCAGTAGAGAATGCAAAAGCTTATGCAGAATACCTGCTAAAGGACGTATGGAGTGAATTTGATAAAGTATGGACACGTATAAGTGCTATACCGGTTTTAACATATGATGTTATAATAGATTGGGTAAGACCGTTATTTGAGAATGCGAAAAGCTATGCAGAAGATATTGTTAGTGATGCTTTAGGTATAGTGGATAATCTGGTAAATGATATATGGAATAACATAGATAACGTGTGGGACAGTATCAATGATATTTTTAACGTGCAAATACCTGATTTAAGAAATAGTATCCAGTCAGTGTGGGAGTGGATTAATAATGCTGATAACTGGATAGATAATAAGATTAATGAATTTAAAGATAGAATTATAGACTGGATAAAGGAAAGCTTTATTGGTATTGTAGAGCATGTACTGGATATGGAAATAAAGAGATAACGGAGAAGAATAAAGATGGTTAGGCTATTCGAGTGGTTAGAATCATGGCGAGATAGAATAATAGAAGGTATAACAGCACCGATAAAGGAAGCAGTGGATAATATCCAGTCATGGTTCGCAGAGAAGCTTATGGAAGGTTTATGGAGTTTAATGGAGAAGCTTGAACCTGAAGCTGTGGATATGGTTAGTGATGCAGTAGAGGAGTTATTGGCTACAAAAGCTTTACCGGAGAGTTATGAGAAGATATTAAAAGAGATAACGAGTAAGAAACACGCAATAGGTCTTATGGGTGCTCTTTCGTTTGTAGGTGGTACAGCTGTAGGGTTTGCTATGAATCCCTTAAGTGTACTATTGAAACCTGCTACACACAAGCTCAATCAAGCTATTACACCTGAGATAATACCGGTGAATGCTTTGATTACGCTGCATTACCGAAAGATGATAGATGATGAATTTTTCTATTCCGAGATGGCAAAGTGGGGTTTCGATAAAGAACAGGCAAATAGACTTCTTAAATCCTATCTTTATTATCCTTCTCCCACTGATTTTATCCGGTTTGCTGTGCGGGATGTGTTTAGAGAGGACATAGTAAAGAAGTATGGCTATGATAGCGAGTGGGAAAAGATAGAAAAAGGTATAAGAGAGTATGTAGAGAAGGCAGGTATAGATTTGAACGTGTTAAAGTGGTACTGGCGAGCACATTGGGTCTTACCTTCGCCACAGATGGCTTATGAGATGTTACACCGTGGTATCATTACACAGGATGATATACGTGAACTACTCCGAATCAGTGATTATGCACCGGAGTGGATAGAGAAACTTATAGCGATATCATACTCACCCATTACTCGTGTAGATTTAAGGAGATTATACCAGATAGGTGTAATAGATGAAGAAAGACTGCTCCGGGGCTATAAGGAGCTTGGATATAGTGAAGAAGACGCAAAGTTAATGACAGAATGGACTAAATTAGAGTACGCACAAAAGGATAAGGACTTAACCAAGACCGAAATACTGAGAAACTATCGGATAGGACAGTGCACACGTGAGGAAGCGAAGAAGATGCTTATGGAGTTAGGTTATGATGAAGATGAAGCGGAATGGATACTTACGTATGAGGATTACAGGCTATACGTGGAAGAGATAGAAGCAGAAGCTGAAACGATAGTATATGAACTGAGTGAAGGTAATATAACGTATGACGAAGCTATATCAAAGCTGAGCGAACTTAATATGCCTGAACGTGTGAAGATACGTTATCTCAACAAAGCGAAACGTGAGGTGCGTAAAACCACAAAGCGTCCATCTACTGATGACTTAAAGCGATGGTTTAAGCTGGATATAATAGACGAAAAAAGCTTTAGAGAGGAGATGAGTAAGAACAAGTGGAGTAGTAAGTATATTGATAACTTCATTAAAGAGGTGAAAAGTAAGAAATGACGAATATACGTGATTTAATTAAGACGTATAAAAATACGTATCCGATACCTGAGAAGAAGCGAAAGCAAGAGAAAGAAAGCGAGAAGGGAAAAAGCGAGAAGTAGTATGGACTATAACTGTTATTCTAACTGCTAACAACGTGTCAATATATTGACGGTATCTTAAAGAATTCTTTAAGTGACCGAAAAGCATATCATACCTCATGATATACCTGTTATTGATGAGGTAAAAGATGGAAGAGATAGTAAATGAACTGGAGTATATAAAGAGAGAGATATTGAAAGAATCACGGAACTGGGAAGAAGATTCAAAGACCGAAGAGGACAAAGGAATTGCAGCAAGATACTTCTATATAGCAGAAGGACTGGAGAAGGCAGCAAGGATAGTAGACCAGAGAATAGATGCTTTAAAGGAGGTGAAGGAATAAATGAGTAACATAGAGAACCTGATAAGACAGAGTAGAAGAATGCCTGCGTTTGCTGCAATGAACTACCTTGACTACCACAGATATTTACAGGTACGAAAGTGCCAGCGATTAGCTATGGAATTAAAGAAGACAAAGGAAGCGATAGGGCTGTTAAGGAAAGAGATAGAGGCACGTAATAGAGAGATAGAAGAGAAGAAAAGAAAAGCACAGATGGAGGGATAGAACATGAGTAAGATGGAAGAAGAGAAACTGCTGGATGAAATAGATGAAAGCAGTACAATACTGTGGGCACGGATGGTAACATGGTTAGAAAGTGTTAAAGACAGGATAGAAACGTTAGAAGAGCGTGTAAAGAAGTTAGAAGATAAGGAGGTGAGGAAGTAAAATGAGTGAACAAAGCGAAATAATAGAGTGGGATAAGCCAGAAGAGCAGGTGGAGCGAAAGAATCTGGTGGATATAGCAGGCAACATAATACACATAAAGAACTTCCATGAAGAAGAGAGCGAGAAATACGGGAAATATATAGTGCTTGAAACTATAGAAGGAGAATATTACACCTTCTCGCAGAAACTACAGAGACAGACTGAAGACCTCGCTGTCCTGCTGACAAAAGCGGATATGGTGCGAGCACGGGTAAAAGTATCGAACCGGCAGGCGTATCTCACACCACCATAAAATAACTTATCTTTTCCCTCCTTTTATTTTTTCTCTTTGTGTCCATACATGCAGGAAATATAACAAAATATCACAATTTGGAGACTGTCCGAACTGTGGAAAGAGAAGCTTGATAATACTCTGTAAAGTGTATAATATAGTGGGTATCGAAATAGGTATTGAGGTAAAGTGTGTGAACTGCGGATATGAAAAAATTGTGGAGTATTAATATAGGACTTATAGTATTAACCATTACTCTTCCTTACTTTTTAGCTATGGATACTACTAACACTCACCCTTATATTAATGGTAGTTATGTATGCCAAGATTTCAGTAGAGACTTAATTTTGAATGCATCGGAATACCATATATATCTCGATTATGTATATATTCCAAAAGATAACCACATGATGGTAGGTATATACAATCCTCTAACTAAAACTATAACCATCATTGAGCCACAAAATGACCAGATTATAGGGACTGTTGAAGAAAGTAATAAAGACTATATTAGAATAAAGGTATGGTTTGAATATCAATACTGGTATAATGTTGGGAGAGTGAACTGATATGGGCTATTACTTCTGGAAAAAACTGGGGATTACGAAAGGATTGGAGTATGAACGTGAATTGAAGCGCTATATCAAACTTGGATATTCACAGCGAGCTTTTGAACGAGAAATGATGCGCAGGGGACTGTCCTATCACAGAAAGCATATGCTATATGACTGGCGTCGAGCAATTAGTATAGAGCACGCAAAAACAATAGATGCACGCATGAAAGCAACAGCATGGTTTGAGAATGTAATTGAACCTCTAAGAGACAAACGTGGCATTACGCTGGAGGAAGCAATACAGATATGGCAGGATATTCAAAGAAGGGCAGAAGAATTTGAGGAATTACCGGAGGAAGAGGAGAAACTGTGGACTATATTTGAGAGAACAGTATATGACTGAAAAAATTAACCGTAAAGGAATAAACTTCTCGCAATTAAGGTTGCGTAAACATAAGACTGAGAAGCTAACAGCATGTCATAACCATCCTGTTATAGGTATGGATACTGAAACTTATAAAGGCTTTTGTAGGCTAATATGTGATAGCGAAGGAAATTATAAGTTATGTGAGAATATTGATGATATTCTTACTTTTATAACTCATGAACGCTATCGTAATAAGCATATATTTTTCTATAATATGCACTTTGATATAGAGGCTATCCTGAAATACTTACCTGAGAATAAGTTAGTAGCACTATACTCTAATGGTAAAACTAAATACGACGGTTACATTATAACATATATCCCAAAGAAGATGTTTAGAATAAGTAAAGATAAGCATACTATAAGATGCTATGATTTAGAACAATTCTATGATGTATCATTAGAAAAGGCAGCTTCTAAATACCTTAATGAACATAAGCTAACCTGTCCTTTTGATAGAGATAGTATAAATACAGATATAGAAATATGGCGTCAATATCAGGATACACTTATAAAATACTGTATGCAGGATGCTTTACTTACAAAGAAACTGGGAATAATCTTGCAAGAAACTATAAAACAGCATATGAAGTTTAACCCGAAAGATTATATAAGTAAAGCATCATTGTCAAAGCGATATTTCAGATTATACTGTAATATACCGGATATTCATAAGATACGTAAAGAAGTATTAAAGATAGCATTCTATGCATATAAGGGAGGAAGATTTGAACTTATACGTAAAGGTTACTTTCCCTATGCAGAATTATACGATATAAAAAGTGCTTATCCTTATGAAATAGCTAACTTAATTGACATTACACATGGTAAATGGAAATACGTAAAAAACTATAACCCGGAAGCTTACTATGGATTTTATGTAGTAGATGTGAAACTTAAGTATAGACATATTGAACCGTTAGCCTATGTAATAAAAGACCATTTATTAATCTATCCCGGCGGTGAATGGAGAAGTATAATAACAAAAAGTGAACTTGAGCTATTAGATGAAGATAAAGAATATAAGATTATACGTGGATATGAGTTTTATCCTAACAGCATAGAATATCCCTTCCGGAAAGAAATAAACAAGCTGTATGAAATAAAGAATAAACAGCCCAAAGACTCTTACCTTTACTCCCTTACAAAAATTATCATGAATAGCTTATATGGGTGCTTTTATGAGAAGACTAAAAGAGCTGATGGTGTATATGTAGGTAAACTGTTTAATCCTGTATATGCATCTATCATAACCGCAAATACACGATGCAAAATATATCAATTTGCATCACAGTATGAAGATGATGTAATAGCTTTTGCTACTGATAGCATACTACTTAAAGAAAAACACCATATTAAAGAAGGAAAGAAACTGGGAGAGTGGGAAAAACAGGCTCATGGTGAATGTGTAGCTTTTCAATCTGGTATATACCAGATTGAGAATGAAATCAAGAGCAGAGGGATACAGAGAAAAGCACAAATTTCCTCCCCAGAGGGTAAATTTGATAATATCTTTGAATACATTAAAGCTTATCCCGACCGCACCCAGTATGAAGTTATCATTAAAAGACCTGTTCATATACGTGAGAGCCTTATTCACCATGAAATACATTCAATAGAGGATGTGAATACATGGCAAGAATTCAGAAAGATTATAGACATTAACCGGGATATTAAGCGAATATGGCAAGATAAATTTAAATGTGGTGGTGAATTATTTGAGAAGAGTATTAACTCATATCCGATATTCATCACATCCTGAATGAGAAGTATCTATATATATCTATATAGACCACTTTACCCCTCTCTTTTCCTTAACACTTTCCCGCCCCCACGTAACACTACACCTGCCCCTAAACTTCGGGTGGGGGGTGAGGAAAATGAGCCCGGAGAGAGGATATTCCAATCGGGGCTGTATGAGGGGTCGGACGGGACGGCGGCGAAAGTATAGCGC
>Ga0190316_1000752_pt1 | contig 10079 bp, 10 predicted proteins | sample 48701112_MG_FD_161663 | JGI IMG/M metagenome (GOLD analysis project Ga0190316, IMG submission 161663) | Hydrothermal vent sediment bacterial communities from Southern Trench, Guaymas Basin, Mexico - 4870-11-1-2_MG | ecosystem: Environmental > Aquatic > Marine > Hydrothermal vents > Sediment ... | reverse complement strand
GGAGATGCTGGGGCGCGTCTTCGATGGCTTGGGCAACCCGATTGATGGGGGGCCGGAACCGCTGGCCGAGCATTGGGCCGATGTCAACGGTCAACCGATCAACCCCACGGCCCGCGTCTATCCCCGCGATACCATCCAAACCGGCATCTCGACCATTGATGGAATGAATACGCTGGTGTTGGGTCAAAAACTGCCCATCTTTTCCGGCAGCGGTTTACCTCACGACCAGTTGGCAGCGCAGATTGTGCGCCAGGCCACGCTTTCGTCTCCGGTAGGGACACCGGTGGAGGAACAGCAACAACAACAGCGTTTTGCCATCGTCTTCGCCGCGCTGGGCGTCAAGCACGACGTGGCCGAGTACTTCCGCGAATCCTTCGCAGCCAGTGGCGCGTTGGCCCGCGTGGCGATGTTCCTTAACTTAGCCGACGATCCCCCTATCAAGCAATTGGTCACGCCGCGTGCCGCCCTGACCTTGGCCGAGTATCTGGCCTTCGAGAAAGACATGCACGTGCTGGTGGTACTCACCGATATGACCAACTATTGCGAGGCGCTGCGCCAGATCTCCAACATCCGTGGCGAGATTCCCAGCCGTAAGGGCTATCCCGGCTACCTTTACAGCGACCTGGCCGCGCTTTACGAGCGCACCGGGCGCATCACCGGCAGCGAAGGCTCCATCACCCAACTGCCGATCCTGACCATGCCCAACGATGACATCACGCACCCCGTGCCCGACCTGACCGGCTACATCACCGAGGGCCAAATCGTGCTCAGCCGGACACTGTTCCAGCAAGGTATCTACCCCCCGGTCAAGGTGCTGCCCTCCCTTTCCCGGCTGATGAAAGACAGTATCGGAGCAGGGCACACGCGCGCCGATCATGGGCACCTATCGGCGCAGCTCTACGCGGCCTACGCCCACGTGCAGGACGTGCGCGCTCTCGCCTCGGTTGTCGGTGAGGAAGAACTATCTGGAGTAGATCAGCATTACCTGGAATTCGGTAAAACTTTTGAGCGGGAGTTTATCGGACAAGGCCCTACGGAAAACCGCACCATCGAGGAGACACTGAACATCGGTTGGCGGACGCTTTCGGCGTTACCGTGCGAAGAGCTGACCCGCGTCCGCCGTGAGGAAATCGAGCAGTATTACAGGAAAGGTTAGCGTATGGCGAAGTTGCACGTCGCTCCTACACGCAGTAACCTGCTACGCATCCGCGCAGCCCTGGTGCTGGCGCAGGAAGGCTATGAGATTTTAGACAAGAAGCGTGAGGTGCTCACTACCGAGTTGTTGCACGTAGCCCACAATGCAGCACTGCTTCAGCAACAGGTCTGGGAGTTGTTGGCGAAAGCTTACCGCGCGCTGGAGCTGGCCCAACTCTCAATGGGTCAAGAACACCTGGAATGGGCCGCGCTGGCGGTGAACAAGACCACCGAGGTAGAGATCAAGCCACGCAGCGTCATGGGCGTGGTGATTCCGATGGTGGAAGCCCACGGTGCGCCACCGAAGATGCCCTATGGTCTAGGTGATACTACCGCCACGTTGGACGCGGCCGCTATTCGTTTTCATCGTGTTCTGGCCGCAGTCCCGGAACTTTCCGAAACCCTGACCACCGTTTGGAGGCTGGCGCGAGAATTGCAGAAGACCCAGCGACGCGTCAACGCGCTGCAGTACATCTTCATCCCGCAGTACGAGGAAACGATATCTTTCATTGAGAGCGCCATCGAGGAACGGGAACGTGAGGAGACCTTTCGCCTCAAGCGTATCAAATCCAAACTCACTCGCCCGGCAGTCGGACCTGAGACACGGGAGTACGCACAGCCTTACCGTGACATTGGGGGTGGTAAGTCACCTGTCTACCGTGATATCGGAGGTGGAAAGGCCACATCCAGTGAGTTTGGCTAGACGATTTGGGTCTCTGGGACTTTGCATGGTTGGTTCACCGCGACGTAAATTTTTCACCACAGATTACACGGATTACACTGATTTTTTTACTTTTTTCCGTGCTAATCCGTGAAACTTGTCCTGAGTCCCCGAAGGATCCATGGTTAATTTTAACTCGACCACGCGAATTCCCAAAGAGCCGACGATTTCAGGGAAATAATTCAATTGGGACACGGATTCTCACAGATAAACACGGATTTTTAGCAGTTTTTTATCCGTGTCCTACTTTGCTAACTGCACAGGTCGAATGTGAAATTTGGCATTACGGCACAAATCGCACCACCGCTCCAAGCCCCCGTCTCGGGGGCGCCCCAGGCGCGAGTTCTTTCGCAAACCCGCATCCGGGGACGGGGAGTTTTTGGGAGTAGGCGCGTCATTTTTGCCACAATTTGAAATTTGTAATGGGGATCATTTAATTCTGGAACTCTCCTGGTAAATCGGAGGCGCTTGATGACAGAACAAAATCCTTTCACCCACATCTTGGTCCCTACCGACGGCTCGGAGACCTCGATCAATGCCGGACGTCTGGCGATCCAGCTGGCCGTCTTGCACCATGCCCAGATCACGTTTGTGTACGTGGTAGACTGCAATGTAGAGAACAAAATCGCAGGAGCACCATCCAGGATCACAGACTCAATAGATTGGCAACCGGAGAAGAAAGGGCATCGCTATTTAGATTATCTCTCTCGTCTGGCCCGCGACAAGAATCTGGCAGCCGATCAGATACTTTTGCGCGGCGTTCCTCCCATTGAGATTGCCCGTCTGGCACGTACACGGGGGGCGGATTTGATTGTTATTGGCCAGGTAGGGCAGCACGGCCCACGACACGTTCTCATGGGCAGTGTGGCCGCGCGGGTAGTTGAGCATGCTTCTTGTCCGGTGCTCGTCGTCAAACACACTTCTGTCCGGCGCAAGATGTCACCTTATTCCATGATATAGGATTCGCGGGCAGCGGCAATGCTCCCACCAGCGAGCCTAAAAACAGCCCACCTGACCAGCCTGTAGTTACCGCAAACCCCAAAAACCTTAGCGTCTTGGCAACCTGGCGTTAAAAAACATCCGGCTATCTCAAGCTGGAGCCAAAGTAGCCCCACGCAACCGAGTCACCTGGCTTCAGGGCTAAAACATTCCCCCTGTCCAGCCCTAACCACCAAACTACCCAAGTTACCCATTTTGCAGTATAATTTCTGGCACTTCACTGTGGAGGCGAAACGATGACTAACGGAAAACTTCAAGCCGGGGGGTTGCTCCACCATGACCACCTGTCACTGATTGGCATCATGGACATTCCCTCACATGCCGGCGTGGGGGGACGGCTTTTCTCTGCCTTGAGCGAGCGAGGGATCAACGTCGAGTTTATTGTGCATCTGATAGATCTGGAGAAAGAGGATGACATCGTCCTGTGCGTGGATCGTGATGACCTGCCTGCAGCCCTAGAAGTAATGGAGTGTGTGCGGGGAGAGATCGGCGGGAAAGCCATCACCAGCAATCCTGAAGTGGCGTTGGTGTGCCTCTTTGGCCTTAATTTTCGCACCCAGCACGGCATCGCCGGCCAGATGTTCCAAGCGCTGGGTGATTGTAACATCAACGTCCGCGCGGTCAGCACTTCCCTCTCCACCATTTCTTGTGTGATCGAGGAGCAGCGCATGGATGAAGCTATCTCTGCACTGCGCGCAGCGTTCACCTTGCCCTGAACTGGTTGCTGGATAGGATAGTGGACAACACAAATGTTGGAGCGTAATTCTCAAGCACCTCGGACAGGCACGATTGTGCGCATTATCGGGCCGGTGATAGACGTCGCCTTCGTGGGCGAGGAATTGCCAGCCCTGTTGAGCGCGTTGACCATTCACACGAACAAGCGCAGCGTCACCGTCGAGGTGTTGGAACATCTGGACCGCCACACGGTGCGTGGTATTGCGATGGAATCCACGGCGGGGCTGCGCCGTAACCTGCAGGTCAGAGCTTCTCCGGCGCAAATCCAGGTACCGGTGGGCCGGGAGACGCTGGGGCGCGTCTTTAACGTGTTAGGACAGCCCATAGACGAAGGGCCACCCCTGGAGAAAATACGGCTGCAGAACATTCACCAACCCCCACCGCCTTTCGTCCAACAGCGCCCCTCGACGGAGATCTTCGTCACCGGCCTGAAGGTTATTGACTTGCTGGCTCCCTACGTGCGCGGCGGCAAGGTTGGCTTGTTAGGCGGCGCCGGCGTGGGCAAGACCATGTTGATCATGGAAATGATCCATCACACTTCAGCCAAGCACCAGGGCGTCTCGGTCTTCGCCGGGGTAGGAGAACGTACCCGTGAGGGCAACGAGCTCTACTTGCAGATGAAACACACCGGCGTGCTCAAAGATGCCGTGTTGGTTTTCGGGGAGATGAATGAGCCGCCGGGCGCGCGTTTCCGGGCGGCCCTCACAGCCCTAACCATGGCCGAATACTTCCGTGACGTCGAGCATCAGGACGTACTGCTCTTTGTGGACAACATTTTCCGCTACATCCAGGCCGGCGGCGAGGTATCGGCCCTGCTGGGACGCTTGACCAGCGCGGTAGGATACCAGCCCACGTTGGCGACCGAGGTAGGCGCGTTGGAGGAACGCATTGTCTCCACGGCCAGCGGCGCTATCACCTCCGTACAAGCGATCTATGTGCCCGCCGACGACCTGACCGACCCGGCCCCCGCCTCGACCTTCGCACATCTCGACGCCACGGTGGTGCTCTCGCGTCAGTTGGCGAGCCAGGGTTTCTACCCGGCGGTTGATCCGCTGGAATCGAGTTCGCGCCTCCTCGACCCCCGCATCGTCGGAGAGGAACACTACCGGGTGGCGACGCGCGTCCGCGAGATGTTGGCGCGCTATAGGGAGCTACGCGACGTGATCGCCATTTTGGGTATCGAGGAGCTGGCCGAGGATGACCGGCTGCTGGTGCGGCGCGCGCGCAAGGTACAGCGTTTTCTCACGCAGCCGTTCTTCGTCGCCGAGGAATTTACTGGGCTGCCGGGAGTATTTGTACCCCTTGCAGAGACGCTACGGGGTTTCAAGATGATCATTGGCGGCGAGTTGGACGACGTCCCGGAACAATCCTTCTACATGGCCGGCGACGTTGACAGCGTGTTGCGGAAGCAGAGTTAAGAGTTGCAAGTTGAAAGTTGAAAGTTGCAAGTTGCAAGTTGCAAGTTGCGCCGGCAACGGCGGCAAATTTCCATCCCTGGTGGAAAGATAACCCCCACCGGATACGAGGAAGTGTGACTCAGAGACTCAGTAAGCGTCAATGGTTTTTGATATTGATTGTAATCTTAATCCCTCTTTTGCTTAATGTGATTGGGATGTGGCGTGAAGTTAAGCACGAGTTCTTGATTGAGGCGCTCAAAACCGGCGTTTATTATAAAGAATTTGGAAACTCAGATAGTGAAGTGCTGTTATTTACACAGCACCCCTGGCCATCTATTTTCAAACAGACCTTGTTGCTCTTGCCAATAGGGGGGCTGATTTGGTTTGGGACATTGATTTCGAGACGGGATTTTTTACAGAAGCAAACCAGTCTATTAAAAGCTATTGCTGCTTTGGGTTTTTCTCTATCAGTTGCAGTGTTGCTAACTTATGAATCAATACGCATATCTGATAGTTGGTATTGGGCATTTTACCCCTGTTGGTTTGCTACAGGTATTCATCAGTCGCGTACCGTGTATTACGGAAGTTGGTATTTTGTTTTGCCTGCCACTGCTATGTTAGTATTTTGTATTCTACAAACTAAGGAAGTAAATTTGTCTTAGGCGTTTCGATTGAGGGAGTCTTAAAGAACTCGTTCAGTATGATGAACTGGTTCGCTTGATTCAGGAAAGCGAGAGTGGAGGGTATGACTAAGACGCTGCGGCTGGAAGTCCTCACACCCGATGAGATCATTTTGGATGCCGACGTGGAAGCCGTCCGCGTGCAACTGGCCGATGGTTGGTGGGGAATCCTGCCGGGACACGCGCCTTTTCTAGCGCACATTCTCGCCGGCATCATGCTCTATCGCCAGCAGAGAGAGATACGCTACGTGGCTTTATACCAGGGCACGCTCGAGGTGCAATGGCGCGCCGGGAAGCCGGATGGCGTGTTGGTGTTGACCGCCGCCGCCGAAGAGGGCGCGGACCTGGCGATGTTGGAGCACGCATTGGAACAGCAACGTGCCCGGCTGAACCAGGTCGCCCGCGAAGCCCACATCGAATTTACCCGCGCGCGGATGGCACTGGAACGCGCGCTGCGCGAGACGGCGGAATTGGCTCCGCTGGGGACTGCCCGTTCCGCCGCTCTTTAACGGGACCCCGGGGGTGATCACCACGGAGCGTAGTATGGGCAGGCAGTGCCTATTGGTACGGAGAAAAACACCCTGGTAGTAACGACTTTAGCCGTTCAACGCCGCCAGCGACTGCAGTTGCTACTACGGACGGTTATTTTTCGAGACCGGCGGATGCAACGCAAAGGCGCAGACCGTAGGTGTGGGCAGGTAGTACACACAGTTTTATTAGTTTGCTCTGCGGCTCTGCCTCTCAGCGACTCTGCGTTAAAAAGGAGCGGTCTGCGTAGTTTGGGGCGTAAGGCCCCAATGAGATCGGCCACAGCTGAGGAGGTTATTTTCGAGACAGAGCAGGAGGTGAGCAAATGGCCGAACCAGAGAAAACGTCCTCTCAAACGCCTGAACCGGGAAATAGCAAATCCGCAAACTTCTGGAAACTGGTCGCTGAGGCGACCATGTTGGGCTGGAACCTGGTCGTGCCCATCGTGGGGGGCGTGCTGCTGGGGCGTTACCTCGATGATTTGTTCGGCAAGGAGTTCACCTGGACCCTCACCCTGTTGCTGATGGGCGTGCTGGTAGCCTTTAACTACCTGTACACCACTTATGTTGAACACAAAGACGGTGTGTGAGTAGGGGAAGGATCCTGCATTTTCGGCAGTTGGAGGTTTGGGGCTCTTTGGGATTTCGCATGGTCGAGCCAAAATCAACCGCGAATGGCGCGAATTCACGCGAAAAAAAAATAAAAAATCAGTGCAATCTGTGCGTAGTGTGGGCAAGCAGTGCCCACTAATCCGTGGTGAAAAATTCACATCTCGGTAAACCCACCATGCAAAGTCCCAGAGACCCAGGTTTGGCAAGAATCTCATAAGTTGGTATTGATGGTGTACCGGATACCGGCCAACATTGCGGAAGGATTCAGGCGACGCGGAATCCAGGATAAAATTCGCTTCTACAACATCTCAGAAGGTTCATTGGAAGAACTCAAGTATTACTTCGTTCTCTTAAAGGACCTGGGCTATATTCCATCCAGCAACAATTTAATGGCTCAAGCGGAAACCATGGGGCGTCTTCTCAATGGTTTCATCGCCAGCACCGAGCGCCGCCGGTAACCTACTCCATCACTTTCAGGAGCAAAAATCATGTCAAAAATCAATAACCCCAAAACCTTGATCTTGCTGATCGCGGTGGTCATTACCTTGAGCGTGATCAGCCACCTGGTGGAAGGGCCGGCCGGCGCGGCGGAGGAACCTGACATCGTCAGCGAGATTGCCCCGCACGTGGTCTTTACCCTCGGCCCGCTGGAGGTGACTTCAACCGTCGTCAACACCTGGGTAATGATGGCCCTGCTCGGCGTGGGAGCCTATCTGCTGGGACACAACCTTAAGCTGCGGCCGGGATTGCTACAGAACCTGTTGGAATGGCTCATCGAGGCCATCGAAGGACTGATCCGCCAGATGGTAGGCGTCAAGGACGCGACGCCTTTCTTGCCTATCGTGGGGACGCTGGCTATCTTCATCGGCAGTGCGAATCTTTTGGGCTTGCTCCCTCACCTAAAATCCCCCACACCGGATATCAACACACCGCTGGCGATGGCCTTAGTCGTCTTCTTCAGCGTGCCCTACTTTGGAATCCGGACGCGCGGCGTCGTGGGGTATCTCAAACACTACGTCGAGCCGATCTTCCTGATGTTGCCCATCGAGATTGCCAGTGAGATTGCGCGTACTTTTTCGTTAACATTCCGTCTGTTTGGCAACATCATGGGAGAGGAGATCATTATCAGTATCCTGTTTATCATCATGCCGTTCTTTGTGCCGGTACCGATGATGTTGTTCAGCATTTTTACCGGCTTGTTGCAGGCGTACATTTTCACACTTTTGACTTGCGTGTACATCGGCGGCGCGGTTCAGGCGCACGCATGATCTCAAATTACAACAAGGAGTAATACAATGGATTGGAATAACTTGCCGTGGGATAAAATTTTCATTGTGCTGACGGCCTTGATCGCCGGGCCGGGGGTCGTCGTCGGGATCACCGTACCGGCCATCGGGCAGATGGTAGTCGCTTCAAATGGCTTGAAGGCCATCTCCCGTCAGCCCGAAGCAGGAGATCGTATCAACGCCATCGTGCTGCTCTCTCTGGCTATGCTGGAATCGCTGGCTATCTACGTATTGGCAGTCATCTTGATTTTGATCTTTGCGAATCCCATGCTCAAGTACATCATCGGCGGATAGACTCATGGCAGCTGATTGCTGACTGCTGACCGCCAAGCGCTGACCGGAGGTGCTTATGGAAGGCCCAAATTTACTCAGTCTTAACTTGAGCACGCTGCTGCTTGAGATCGCCAACTTTCTAGTCTTGGCTTACATCCTGACCCGTTTCCTCTTCAATCCATTGAAGAAGATGTTGGATGAACGCGCGCAGCGGGTGACCAAAGTGGTGGATGAAGCGGAGCAGGCCAAGCGCGAAGCCGATGCCTTGAAAGCAGAGTACGAGGAAAAGAGACGGAACATTGACGCGGAAATTGCGGCGCTCAAGAACGAAGCTCGCATCGTCATCGATTCCACCCGGCAGCAGATGCTCCAAGAGGCTTACGAGGAAATCGAGACAATGCAGAAGCACGCTCAAGACGAGCTGGAGCAACAGCGTGCCGACGCTCTGCGTCTGCATCGCAGCAAGATTGGCGAATTAGTGGCCGCTCTCACCCAACGCATGGTGCAGGATATCCTCACTCCCCAACTGCAGCAGGCCTACCTGGATGCCTTCCTGGATCAATTGAGCGCGGTGCAGCTAGAGGGACGCATCTCCACCAGTGGCGAGGAAGCCGTTTCCGTCGAATTAATCACAGCGACGCCGTTGCCGCCGGAGGCCAAGACCCGCATCACGGCTACGCTGGAGACGGTGGTCGCCCAACCCCTTGATCTGGCATCCCGCGTTGACCCCGACTTGATCGCCGGCGCGATGGTGCGCCTCGGCGACACATTGATTGACGGCAGCCTGCAGGGACAACTCCAACAGCTCCGCACCCGCTACGAGGCAGAAATTGGATAAACCCGTACCTTCCTCTCCGCTCCATACAGACGATCTGCTCGATCTCATCGCTCACCTGGGCGATGAGCAGCAATATCAGCTCCAGCAGCTTGAGGTGTCGTACAATCTGGAGACTGGATACCACGTTTCATCTCTGCGCGGGTTGATTGAGCGGTACCGCTATCGCCTATCGGCGCAGAGCGTGGGGTCAGTCAAGCAGGTGGGGGATGGCGTAGCAATCATCTCCGGTCTGCGTGGCGTGATGGTGGACGAGCTGGTCCGCTTCCCCGATGGCACTTATGGTCTGGCCTTGGACCTCGGCCGCCACTACGTGGGATGTGTGCTGCTAGGAGACGATAAGCACATCTACGCAGGCGATATCGTGAGAGGAACAGGGCAGGTGGCGGATGTGCCGGTGGGCGAGCCGCTCCTGGGGCGCGTGGTCAACGCCCTGGGACAGCCCATTGACGGTTTAGGGCCGCTGGAAGCCGAAATACGCCGTCCTGTGGACTACCCGGCATCAAGTTTCATCCAGCGCCTACCCGTGGGCGAACCGTTGCAGACCGGCATCAAGGCCATTGATTCGGTGATCCCCTTGGGCCGTGGGCAGCGCGAGCTGATCATCGGCGACCGGCAGATTGGCAAGAGCGCCATCGCTGTAGATACCGTCATCAACCAGCGTGATCAGGGCGTTTTCTGCATCTACGTCTGCATCGGGCAGAAGATGTCCACCGTGGCGCAGATCGTGGAGACGTTTCGTGAACACGGCGCGTTGGATTACACCACCGTCGTGGTCGCCGGTGCCGAGGAACCGCCCTCGATGATTTACCTGGCTCCC
>Ga0190316_1000750_pt1 | contig 10086 bp, 7 predicted proteins | sample 48701112_MG_FD_161663 | JGI IMG/M metagenome (GOLD analysis project Ga0190316, IMG submission 161663) | Hydrothermal vent sediment bacterial communities from Southern Trench, Guaymas Basin, Mexico - 4870-11-1-2_MG | ecosystem: Environmental > Aquatic > Marine > Hydrothermal vents > Sediment ... | reverse complement strand
GAAGAAGACGAGTATTTAGCCATGTGTTACAAAAACTGTTTCAGATTAGCAGAAAAGTATAATATTAAGACGATAGCTTTTCCAGCCATAAGTACGGGAGCTTATGGATTTCCTCTTGAAAGAGCAACAAAGATTGCGATTACCCAAACAAAGAAATTTTTGGAGAATAATACATCGATAGAAAAGGTCATTTTTGTGTGTTTTGATGAGAGAACTTATGAGTGCTACAAAAAACTTTTAAAGATGTAGGGTATTTTAAAGCTCCCGAAAGCAGATGTTTGATGAATAGCTATAGCATGTCTCTATATGATAAAAATGAAAGTTATAAATAAAGAGAAATTTATGGATCCTCATTATATGATTTCATTGTGCAAAAATTTTATAGTATTGAGAACAAAAAAGTTTAGTTGACCTAACGACGTGGCGGTTTGGATAGGGGTTACCCGAAAGATGAAAAACCGTCCTCCTGTTAGGTGAAAAGCATGAGAATCCTATAATAGATATATAGGATTTGATGTGGGTCTAACAGCTAGGTGAGATTCGGATATGATGCTTAACATCTCTTTATAGATCCCCGCCATATCCCTGTATACTCCCCTATAACTCTGGTTGATCCTGCCAGAGGCCACTGCTATTGGAATGCGACTAAGCCATGCGAGTCAAGGGGCTCTTCGGAGCACCGGCGTACGGCTCAGTAACATGTGGGTAACCTACCCTCAGGTGGGGGATAACCTCGGGAAACTGAGGCTAATACCCCATAGATAAAAGATACTGGAATGTTCTTTTATCAAAAGCTCCGGCGCCTGAGGATGGGCCTGCATCCGATTAGGTAGTTGGTGAGGTAACGGCTCACCAAGCCTGCGATCGGTACGGGTCGTGAGAGCGATAGCCCGGAGATGGGGACTGAGACAAGGCCCCAGGCCCTACGGGGCGCAGCAGGCGCGAAACCTCTGCAATGTGCGAAAGCATGACAGGGGCATTCCAAGTGCTCTTGTTTTACAAGAGCTTTTCTCCGGTCCAAGACGCCGGAGGAATAAGGGCTGGGTAAGACCGGTGCCAGCCGCCGCGGTAACACCGGCAGCTCGAGTGGTGGCCGCTATTATTGGGCCTAAAGCGTTCGTAGCCGGGCAGGTAAGTGTTCTGGTAAATCCCATAACTTAATTATGGGGCTTCAGAATATACTGCCTGCCTTGAGACCGGGAGAGGCTGGAGGTACTTTCGGGGTAGGGGTAAAATCCTATAATCCCGAAGGGACCACCGGTGGCGAAGGCGTCCAGCCAGAACGGGTCTGACGGTGAGGGACGAAACCCAGGGGAGCGAGCCGGATTAGATACCCGGGTAGTCCTGGGCGTAAATGATGTGGGCTAGGTGCAAGGCTACCTATGAGGTAGCCTGGTGCCGATGGGAAGCCGTTAAGCCCACCGCCTGGGGAGTACGGCCGCAAGGCTGAAACTTAAAGGAATTGGCGGGTGAGCACCACAAGGGGTGGAGGCTGCGGTTTAATTGGATTCAACGCCGGGAAACTCACCGGGGGCGACAGCAGAATGAAGGTCAGGCTGATGACCTTACCAGACAAGCTGAGAGGAGGTGCATGGCCGTCGTCAGCTCGTACCGTGAGGCGTCCTGTTAAGTCAGGTAACGAGCGAGACCCTCGCCCACAGTTGCCAGCAGATCCTTTGGGATGCTGGGGACTCTGTGGGGACCGCTGGTGCTAAACCAGAGGAAGGAGAGGGCGACGGTAGGTCAGTATGCCCCAAATCTCCCGGGCTACACGCGGCCTACAATGGGCGAAACAATGGGTTTCGACCCCGAAAGGGGAAGGTAATCCCCTAAATTCGCTCTAAGTCCGGATCGAGGGCTGCAACTCGCCCTCGTGAAGCTGAAATCCCTAGTAATCGCGTGTCATCATCGCGCGATGAATGTGTCCCTGCTCGTTGCACACACCGCCCGTCAAGCCACCTGAGTGAGGTTCAGACGAGGCCTTGTCCAGTGGGCAAGGTCGAATCTGAGCTTCGCAAGGGGGGCTAAGTCGTAACAAGGTAGCCGTAGGGGAACCTGCGGCTAGATCACCTCCTACACATAAAAAAAGCATCATATTCGAACACCAATTAGCTGTTAGATCTGCAAGGGCTCATAGCTCAGCTGGAAGAGTGCTGCCTTTGCGAGGCAGAAGCCCCGGGTTCAAATCCCGGTGAGTCCACTGAACTGTGAGATGCAGCTCATGATGGAAACATCATGAGTGAAGGGCTGATCATATATGAAGCCATGCATAGGTTCGTATCCACCAACTGATCTTAGGCTTAAGTAGAAGTTTCATGCTAAAGTCATTTGATGGATGGCTTGGCTCGGAAGCCGAAGAAGGGCGTGGCCAGCTGCGAAAAGCTCGGGCGAGGCGTATGCAGCCCTTGAACCCGAGATTCCCGAATGGGACTTCCTGTCCTTTTTTAAAGGACGATCCGAGAGGATCGGGAACGCGGGGAATTGAAACATCTTAGTACCCGCAGGAAAAGAAAGAAAAAAAGATGGATGTAGATTTTATCTACATCTGTCTGTTTCGATGCCGTGAGTAAAGGCGATCGAAAACGGCAGAGGGTAAACCGAATGCAAAGATGTGGTGTGTGGGCCCCAGTACAAAATAGATCTGGAAAAGCCGAAGTTCCCTGGAAAGGGACGCCGGAGAGGGTGATAGCCCCGTAGGTATAATCCGGATCTGTTTTTGGGTGTCCCAAAGTACCATGGGTCGGATATCCCATGGAAATCCGGGAGGCATCACCTCCTAACCCTAAATACTCTCCGAGACCGATAGCAAATTAGTACCGTGAGGGAAAGCTGAAAAGTACCCCTGACGGGGGGTGAAAAGAGCCTGAAATCAAATGACGACAAGTAGTCGTGGCTCAAAAGGGTAGAGTCTCATCGAAACAAAGTACCGCGAGGTACGAGTTAGATGAGAGGACCAGAGTCACGGCGTCCGTCTAGAAACACGGGGCAGGGAGTTTATGGTAGTGGTGAGGCTAAGAGGATCATCCTCGCAGCCGAAGGGAAACCAAGTACCCGCAGTCCTCTGGACGAGGGGTCGGGTGTGAAAGTGCCCAGAATCACTGCCATAAGACCCGAAACCGGTCGATCTAATCTGGGGCAGGGTGAAATCTCTCAACAGAGAGATGGAGGCCCGAAAGGATACTGACGTTCAACTCGTTCCCATGACCTCAGATTAGGGGTGAAAGGCTAATCAAGGCCGGAAACAGCAGGTTCCTCCCGAAGTGAGCCGCAGTTCAGCCTGAGGGGAGGTGGCTGATAGGGTAGAGCACTGATTGAGCGTTTAGGGGGAGAAATCCCTCGGCGTTCTGTCAAACTCCGAACCTATCAGCGCCGTAGATCCTCGGAGTGAGGTAGCGGGGTAAGCTCGCTTACCGAGAGGGAACCAACCCAGACCAAAGTTAAGGTCCCTAAGTGTTGGCTAAGTGGCAAAGGTGTCCTTGTCCTAAAACAGCGGGGAGATAGGCTTAGAAGTAGCCATTCTTTAAAGAGTGTGTAACAACTCACCCGTCTAGGGCAAGGGCCCTGAAAATGGACGGGAATCAAGCCAACCACCGATACTTTGGAGCTCGAAAGAGTCTGGTAGGGAGGTGCTCCGGTAGGGCAGAAGCTGGGCCGTGAGGTCCAGTGGACCTGTCGGAGATATGGATCCTGCCGGTAGTAGCAGCAAAGCAGGGTGAGAATCCCTGTCACCGAAAGGGCTAGGGTTCCTCAGCAATGTTCGTCAGCTGAGGATTAGTCGATCCTAAGGGCTGTCCCAACTGGAACAGTCCGAAAGGGAAGCAGGTTAATATTCCTGCACCACAGAGGTACATGCGGTAACGCAAGCTCAGTTCCAGACACTTCGGGGTAGGCCAGGTGGCACCGTCGTGCCATTTAATTGTATAAGCCAGTGGAGTCGTGTAATACGGAGAAACTGGTGAAAGCAAGAATAGCCTGACATTTTTGTCGGGTCTGGCTGATCCCTGGAGTCCGTGAAAATGGAACTGGGAGGGACCCTCTGTGTTCGTACCGAGAACTGACACAGGTGCCCCTAGGTGAGAAGCCTAAGGTGTGTTGGGGTACCCCAGTTGAGGGAATTCGGCAAACTGGCCCCGTAACTTTGGGAGAAGGGGTGCGCACTGTCTTGCAAGGGACAGTGCGTCGCAGTGACTAGAGGACTCCGTCTGTTTAATAAAAACATAGCAAACTGCTAGACCGTAAGGTTGTGTACAGTTTGTGACGCCTGCCCAGTGTCGGTATGTTAAACCTCCGTTCAAGGGGGCTAAGCACCGATAAACGGCGGGAGTAACTATAACTCTCTTAAGGTAGCGTAATACCTTGCCGCTTAATTGGCGGCTTGCATGAATGGCAGAACGAGAGTCCTGCTGTCCCCAACTGGGCCCCAGTGAACCCACTACTCTGGCGTACAAGCCGGAGTCCCCCGACGGGAGGCGAAGACCCCGTGGAATTTTACTGCAGTTTCCTGCTGCGTCATGGTTTTTGATGTACAGTGTAGGTGGGAGCCGTCGAAGCCTTGCCGCCAGGTAAGGTGGAGGCGCCGTTGGGACACCACCCTTCAGAAACTATGTCGCTAACCGCTTTGCGGGACACCATGAGATGGGCAGTTTGGCTGGGGCGGCACGCCCTTGAGAAGGTATCAAGGGCGCCCTAAGGTCGGCTCAAGCGGGTCAGGAATCCGCTGGAGAGTGCAAGGGCAAAAGCCGGCCTGACTGGATTCTGCCCAGTAGAGAATCCAGAGGCGAAAGCCGGGCCTAGCGAACATCAATGCCCTCAGTGATGGGGGCTTGATCTCACAGAAAAATTACCCCGGGGATAACAGGGTTGTCGCGAGCAAGAGCACACATCGACCTCGCGGCTTGCTACCTCGCTGTCGGTTTTTTCCATCCTGGGTCTGCATCAGGACCCAAGGGTGGGGTTGTTCGCCCATTAAAGGAGAACATGAGCTGGGTTTAGAACGTCGTGAGACAGTTTGGATGCTATCTGTCGGGGGTGCTGGGTGTCTGAGGGGAAGGTAGCTCCAGTACGAGAGGAACAGGCTGCCGTGGCCTCTGGTGTACCGGTTGTCCGACAGGGCACTGCCGGGTAGCTACGCCATAGCCGATAAGGGCTGAAAGCATCTAAGCCCGAAGCGGCCCCCAAAAAGAGACACCCGCTCTCTGGTATATAACGGGGCTGGTGACAGCAACGTTACCAGAGACGAGGACACTCCTATAAGAGGAGGTTGATAGGCTGGGGATGTAAGCGCCAAGGGCAACCGAGGCGTTAAGTCCACCAGTACTAATAGTCCAAGGCATGAGACTTCGAAAGAGTCTGAGATCGGGTGTAAGATACGAATCTATGCATGGTTTTTCTATATTTTTCTATAAATTAATTATTTCTGTTTCTTTTCCTATCATTGAGAGGTATCTTTCACATAATAACAATCTCTGGATTACTCTTATGCTTCATACCAAAAGTTTTTTATAGGGGGTGAGATTATGTGTAAAAGGTGATTGCATGGAAAGAAGAACTATAATTGCAGGGGTTATTGTTATTGGGATACTTGTGCTTGCTCTTGGCGGAACATATACATATCATCGGAATTCTGAAAGTGCAACTGTTACATTGATAATCGATTACGGTACTCTGAAGGAGAAAGACGTATACGAGAACGTAAAGATGCCGGAAAATTCCACTGTACTGGATCTCTTAAGAAAGGTAACAGATGTTGTTACAGAGGAGACGCAGTATGGTAAAATGGTTGTATCCATAAACGGTGTATCTCAGGATAAAGATAAGGGTCTCTGGTGGACATACACGGTAAATGGAAAGATAGCAGAAACAGGTGCAGAGACAAAACTTCTCCACGATGGAGACGTTATCCAATGGAGTCTCAAAAAGTTTTAGACAGCAGAAAAATCGCCCTGCTGTCTATATTTGTAGCTTTAGGAGCTGTTTTTAAGATAGGTCTTGCTGCGATACCAAATGTTGAAGTTCTGACATTCTGGATATTTGTGATTACAGTGGTGTATGGGCTCAGAATCGGATTTACAGTTGGAGTTCTCGCAAACTTTGCAGCTGATCTTTATATTGGCTTTGGACCATGGACACCTTTTACTTCCTTAGGATTTGGACTTGTCGCGGTGATTGTGTATTTATATAATAAGAAAGCTGGTTTTAGATCAAAAAGAGATTATCTCTACTGTGGTATTATTGCTACTGTTGTCTTTGATCTCTTTACTGTGATCACAACTACATGGTTAATCCTCGGCATTCCACTTTTAACAGCATTATATATGCAGTACGGAATACTTCCTCCTACATTTTACCCCTTTGGTATAGTCCATACAGTCTCAAACGCAGTTCTCTTTTTGGTGCTCGGAGAAAAAATAACTGAGGTTCTTAAATCATCGTTTGCAATTTTTTGATAGTTTTTTCTTTTGTGTGATATTTTCGGCATATACGATGTTGCGACCGAAGGCAATTTTGGGAATTCTGTGATTTTCTTTTCACCTGCTGACGGTAGTAGAACTTTTTCTTAACCTATAGAGATGATAACATGAAGGATATATAGGTTTGGAATATTTCTATGGTGCAATAACCAAAATGTGCCCCCCATAAGGTACGTCTGTGGATCAGTTCCTGTCCTGAGATTCAAAGATAAGATATTTAAGTAGTCAGGTGATATAAAGTTAAGGAAGAGTTCTAAGAGAGGTTATACGCTCCCGACAGGGGCGAGGAATGCAAAGCATTTCGAAGAGTCAACTTCGGACGCTCATAATCATCCACTATTTTTCAAACTTTCATCATCCAGCTAATTGAGTAATCCCATATGATTCAATGAGTGAGCCACAGAATAGCAGAACAAATACAAGCACAAAAATGATTTTTTCGGATGAGTTCAATCTTACGTCTCTCCATTTCCTGCTTGTAACTATCTTTTTACCATCAGAATACCAGAGCGTAAATTTGAATGACGTTACAGCTGCTAAGAGATATGCTGAAAGCTCATAAAATCCTGCATGGTGAAAAACGTCAAAACCCCTTATGAGTCTGAGATAAAGGGGTGGAGCTTCGGTCACAACCTCAAAAGACCACGTTCCAAGATAAAGACCAGCAAGGATGACGATGCACCAAAATCCAAAGTATCCAATTGGCACAAACTTTTCCTTTGAGATTCTAGATTGTTGTGCGATAAGATTAGAACATATGATAAGAGATGTTGGAATAAGATTGTATCCAAATATTTGGAGTGTTGAAATCCATAAATTAGGAGATAGTTCTAATGCACTTACAACAGTATGTTTACTTCTTAAAATTCCATCAGGTAATAACAAGTAAGCTAGTATAGTTACTGATATGTAAATTAGAAGGAAGGAAACATACATCCAGCCAATACGTTTGTAAATATTATCATCTACCGTACCATCAATTATTCTTTTAAGTGTGTTCATTTTGCTTACCTTCCATGAGTTTGATATCCTTAAATCTTTTTATTTCATGCACCCCGAAGCCGATTGAATATAACTTCGATATAACCTCAATGCGTATATACACCTTTGGCTGAATCCTTTTATCTCTCTATATTTTTATCTTTATTAAATTTTCTTTTAATTGGAGAATACTGTATGTCAGAATCCTGCATGACAAAAATTTATATACCGAAGATAGTAAGAGAAAACATGCTGTATCTTATAGGTTTAGGGCTCAAAGGAGATGATATTCCATACTCTGGTATTGAAGCTGTAAAAAAATGCAGTAAGGTTTACTGTGAAACTTATACCAGCATTCTTGGAATTGAAAAGGAGAAACTTGAGGGTATTCTCGGAGTAAGAATAAATTTTTTAAAAAGGAAAGATGTGGAAGAAAAAAATTTCATTATAGAGGAAGCTGAGAAAGAAAATATATGTTTTTTAGTTCCTGGAGATCCTTTAGCGGCTACGACACATATAGATTTAGTTTTGAGAGCCAGAAAAAGAGGAATAAATGTGAAGATAATCCATGCTGCATCAATATTTTCAGCTGTTTCAGAAACAGGTTTACAGCTTTACAAATTCGGAAAAACTGCAAGTATAGCTTATCCCGAGGAAAAATTTTTCCCAAAAAGCTTTTATGATACCATAATCTCCAATAAAGAAAGAGGACTTCATACCCTACTTCTTCTCGATATAAAGGCAGAGGAGAAAAGATATATGAGTCCCGATGAAGCTTTTGAGATACTTGGAGCAGTTGATAAAAATGGGATAATAAAAAAGATAGTAGTTGTTTCAAGAGTTGGAAGAGATGATCAGAAAATAATTTACGGAGATATGAATGATCTTAAATCATATAAATACGGAGATCCTCCTCACTGTATAATAATTCCTGGAGAACTTCATTTTATGGAAGAAGAGTTTTTAAATTTCTTCAAGGTGAAAAAATGAAAGAGATAACGGATGAAAAACTGGAAAAATATATTGAAATAGCAGAGAAAGCACTGAAGAAAGTTAAAATAATAGTTCCAGAGAGCTCTCATTTAGAAATGGTGGCAAAGGATTTTCTTGATATGGCTGAAAGATACTACAAGGATGCTTTATACTACAGAGAGAAAGGAGATTATGTAACTGCATTTGCAGCTTTGAACTATCTGCATGGTTATTTAGATGCAGGAGCAAGATTGGGGATATTCGAGGTCAATGATTCAGATTTATTCGCCTTCTAACTTGGAGAGATCCACATTCTCCTTTACCATCTTTTTTATAGTTTCTATTTTTTTCCTGTCTTTTGCTTCTATCTTTGCTGTGATATTTTCAAATCTCTTTGATGCTGAAAATGTATCTTCTGAAACCAGCATTACAGGAATATTAAGTTTCTCTGCCTTTGCGATTACCTGGGGACCGGGGTATATTCCTCCAGTAAGGATGAGACAGGAAGTGGAGGTTTCCAGTGCAGTAAGCTGCATATCCACCCTATCTCCTCCTGTGATTATGGCTTTGTTTGCATATCTTCTCAGATAGCTTAAAGCACTCTCTGTACTCATGGCACCGATGAAAACTTTGTCTATCCTCCTTTCGAGCCCTTTTTCTCCAGTGAGAAGATTTGCTCCAAGTATATCAACGACATCTTCTACTATTATCCCCGAGAGAATCTTTTCATATGGGAGAATACCAAGAACGTCTATTCCTCTATTTTTAAGCTCTGGTACGACTATATCCTCGATCTCTTTTCTATTTTTCACCTTGTTTATCACCACACCATCAAGATTTACTCCGAATGAATTCAGGAAGTATCTGCACATCACTGTTTTATCTATTATATTTTCTATGTCTCCTTCTGCTACAATTATACTTCTTAGATTCAGCTCTTTCGCTATATCTCCTGCCGAGAGTCCTGCATATAAACCATACGATGCATTCTGTGCAGATTCAACAATCACAAACTCCCTATCTCTCCTGATCTCTTCAAATCTTTTCTTCAATTCCTTTTTTATACTCTCTTTTTTATCAGGATCTCTCGATATCTCCCTCAGTATCCCAGCATAGTCATGGAAGATGGATATCTCCTCTTCTTTTTCTCTCAATTCTAAAAGTGTCCTGAAAAGTTTAGAGTCTTCATCGTATATCCTATCTTCTTTTACGACTATTTTATCACTTAAAGGCTTGAAGTATCCTTTTTTACCTTCCAAATTTAGACATATCCCCAATCCAAGAGCAGTTTTTCCTGCATTCTTTTTTGTTGAAGATATTAACAGATTTTTCATACTCATACCTCTTTTAATGTCATTCTGGCATCTACTACTTTACATCCTTCCTCTAAGACCATTAAAGGATTTATATCTATCTCTACTATTTCTGAGATTTCATAGGTTAAGTGAGATAAAACTGATATATTTTCTGCGAGAGAGTTTATATCTTTCCTCTTCTCTCCTCTGACACCATACAACAGTGGATAAGACTTTATATCATTTATCATCTCTAAGGCATCTTCTTTATCTATGGGAGCAACTCTGAAGGCAACATCTTTCAGTACCTCCACATATATTCCTCCAAGTCCGAACATTATGACAGGTCCGAACTGCGGATCCTCTGA
>Ga0190316_1000748_pt1 | contig 10092 bp, 11 predicted proteins | sample 48701112_MG_FD_161663 | JGI IMG/M metagenome (GOLD analysis project Ga0190316, IMG submission 161663) | Hydrothermal vent sediment bacterial communities from Southern Trench, Guaymas Basin, Mexico - 4870-11-1-2_MG | ecosystem: Environmental > Aquatic > Marine > Hydrothermal vents > Sediment ... | reverse complement strand
ATTCGTGGTTAACTCTTACAAAAGCGGATTAAAGCCCACGGAATACTTCTTCCATGCAATGGGAGGTAGAGAAGGTCTCGTTGACACTGCGGTTAGAACTGCACAAAGCGGTTATATGCAGCGTCGTTTGATAAATGCTCTTCAAGATCTCAAAGTGGACTATGACGGAACGGTCAGGGATCCCTCTGGGATTATCGTGCAGTTCCGCTATGGTGAGGATGGAGTTGATCCAATGAAGAGCTGGGGCGGAAAGACCCTGAATGTGGATAGGGTCATTGTGAGGACATTACTGAAGATGAGAGGTGAGTGAAATGCCATCCCTTTCCCCCAAATCCATTCATTCAATAGTTGAGAGTAAAGGTGCCGCTCTTCCCATAAACATCAGAGAAGAGCTTTACCAAAAACTCCTTGAATATCATAAGAAGTACAGGCTCAAGAAGAAGGAAGTGGAGGCAATAGTAAAGGAAGCCGTCGAAGAGTATGAAGGCGCTTTAATCGAACCTGGAGAAGCCGTTGGTACAGTTGCGGCACAATCCATGGGTGAGCCCTCAACCCAGATGACCCTCAACACATTCCACTATGCAGGTGTCGCGGAAATTAACGTTACTCTGGGTCTCCCGAGAATCATAGAACTTGTGGATGCCAGAAAAAACCCCTCCACACCAATTATGATGGTCTATTTGGACGAGGAACACAGATATGACAAAAAGAAAGCAGAAGAAGTTGCCAGGAGAATAGAAGGTACAACAATACTAAACCTGGCTCAGAGCATAACAACGGACATTATAAACCTCGAGATTATAGTGGACATTGAACCCGAGCGTTTGGAGAAATCTGGTCTGACAATGGAGGACATCCAGAAAAAGCTTAAGAGCTCATTCAAGACAGCTGAATTTGAAGTTGATGGTTACACCCTCATAGTTAGACCCAAGAAAGCCGAGAAGCTTTCAGACCTTAGGAAAATTGCCGAAAAGGTTAAAAGTCATCGCTTAAAAGGTCTCTCCGGTGTGAACAAAACCGTTGTTAGACCAAGTGGCGAGGAGTATGTAATATATACAGAGGGCTCAAACTTCAAGCAGGTGCTCAAGGTTAAAGGCGTTGACCCAACGAGAACCAGAACAAACAACATACACGAGATAGCAGAAGTGCTTGGTGTTGAAGCTGCCAGAAATGCAATAGTGGAGGAGATAGTTAACACAATGCAGGAGCAGGGTCTGGAAGTTGATGTTAGGCATATCATGCTCGTTGCGGATATGATGACTTTAAACGGTACCGTCAAGGCGATAGGAAGGCACGGTATCGTTGGTGGAAAGGCGAGCGTGCTTGCGAGGGCAGCCTTCGAGATTACCACTCAACACTTATTTGAAGCAGCCGAGAGGGGAGAATCCGATCCCCTTAGCGGTGTGGTGGAGAACGTCCTGATAGGACAGCCGGTGCCCGTTGGAACGGGTATGGTTAAGCTGACAATGAGGTTACCAATCCAACCAAAAGAAAAGGAGTAGAGGAGGTGTAGTTAATGGATTTAGCTTACGAGCTTAGAAAAGCTCTGGAGACTGGTGAAGTTGTCATTGGTTCAAAGAGAACAGTTGAACTTGCTAAGATTGGAGGAGCCAAGCTCATTATAGTTGCTAGAAATGCACCAAAGGATGTCAAGGAGGATCTAGAGTACTACGGCAAGCTGAGTAATATACCCATCTATGAGTTCGAGGGGACTAGCGTTGAGCTCGGAACAACATTGGGTAAACCCTTTGTGGTCGCATCCCTGGCCATAGTGGAGCCTGGAGAGAGCAATATTTTAGCCCTGAGTGGGGGTAAGGCGTAATGCCCTTAAAGTTAAATACTGACCAGATAAGGTTCATAGCACTCTTTGAGAGCATGACAGGGGCTACAGCGCTCGACTGCATTATTGATCAAAATAAGAACAGACTCATCTACGTCATAAAAAAGGGTGAGATGGGTTTGGCCCTCGGAAAGAGGGGAGCAAACGTTAAGAAAATCCAGAACATGCTTGGAAAGGGCATTGATCTCATTGAGTTCTCAGAGAATCCTGAGGAGTTCCTCAGAAACATTTATAGGATAGTGGGCGTAAAGGTTAAAAAAGCCCACATCACGGAAAAGAGAGATGGGAAGAAAGTTGCCCTCCTCGATATAGCCCAGAGGGAAAAGCCTAAGGCTATAGGGAGAGGGGGCCAGACCATAAACCTGGTTAAGGATTTGATGGAGAGACACCATGGCATTGAAGATGTGATAATAATTTGAGGTGATGATCATGGCTGGTAAGAAAGCACCAAATGGTGAATTTGCTGGAAGGAAGCTTAAGCTTAAGAGAAAGAAGTTTAGATGGAGCGATATTACGTACAAGAGGAGAGTTTTAAATCTCAAGGTCAAAAGCGACCCTCTTGAGGGTTCGCCGCAAGCCAAGGGAATAGTCCTGGAGAAAATTGCCGTCGAGGCCAAACAGCCAAACTCAGGAATGAGAAAGGCCGTCAGAGTGCAGCTCATAAAGAACGGTAAGGTTATTACCGCGTTCACACCGGGAGACGGTGCTATAAACCACATAGACGAGCACGATGAGGTTATCATCGAGGGAATCGGTGGTGCAAAGGGTGGTTCAATAGGTGATATACCGGGAATCAGATACAAGGTGGTTAAGGTTAACAGAGTTTCACTGAAAGAGCTCGTTAAGGGAAGAAAGGAGAAGCCAAGAAGGTGATAGCATGAACATGAAGAGCGTTGAGAAGAGATTTTACCAACCCAAAGAAGTCAAAGTCTTTGGAAGGTGGAGCGTTGAAGACGTTGAGATTAGGGATCCATCACTAAAGCCCTACATCTCCCTGACCCCAATCATCCTACCACACACCCACGGCAGGCATGCCAAGAAGGCCTTTGGAAAAACAAATGTTCACATAGTGGAACGCCTCATAAACAAGCTCATGAGGAGCGGTGCTTCATCCCACAAGGTTGGCGGGCACTTCATGAGGAGAGAGCACAGGTCAGTTATGAGCAAGAAAGTCAAGGTTTATGAGGTTGTTAAGGAAGCTTTTGAGATCATCGAAAAGAGAACAAAGCAAAACCCAATCCAAATCCTCGTCAGGGCGATTGAGAACTCCTCCCCCAGAGAGGATACAACGACAATAGCTTTCGGTGGAATTAGATATCATATGGCAGTTGACGTCTCACCTATCAGGAGGCTTGACATAGCCCTGAAGAACATTGCCCTTGGAGCGAGCGCCAAGTGCTACAGAAACAAGGTAAGTTTTGCCGAAGCCCTCGCCGAGGAGCTTATGGCTGCCGCAAACAGGGACACAAAGAGCTTTGCCTACAGCAAGAAGGAAGAAATCGAGAGAATTGCCCAGTCTTCAAGGTGATTTCCCTCCTTCTCTTTCTGCTATTTTGGGCATTAATTCTCTAACAATATGACACTTTTTCCAACATTAAAGCGCATTGAATGAGCGGATGGCTATATCCCCTTTTAAAGAGTGCGCCAGCATTAATCAAACTCTGCTCAAGCAGGGTGTTCTGGGGAAAGATTTATAACCGAACTTTTAGAGTGAAAGATGACAAGCTCATCGAGAGAATTTGAGGTGATTGATAATGGGAAGAAGGGAAGAAATGATTAAACATATTAAGGAATTGATGGTTCAGCCCGAGAGAATTAGGAATATGGGCATTGCCGCTCACATTGACCACGGTAAGACGACGCTGAGCGACAACCTTTTGGCTGGAGCGGGGATGATTAGTGAGGAGCTTGCAGGGAAGCAGCTCGTGCTCGATTTTGACGAACAGGAGCAGGCAAGAGGTATAACAATTAACTCCGCCAACGTTTCAATGATTCACGAGTATGAGGGTCAGACTTATCTCATCAACCTCATCGATACCCCGGGTCACGTTGACTTCGGTGGTGACGTTACAAGGGCAATGAGGGCCATAGACGGTGCCATCATCGTCGTTGACGCCGTCGAGGGTGTCATGCCCCAGACGGAGACCGTTTTAAGACAAGCTCTTAGGGAATACGTTAAGCCCGTCCTTTTCATAAACAAGACTGACAGGCTCATTAAAGAGCTCAAGCTGACCCCACAGCAAATGCAGGAGCGCTTTGTTAAGGTTATTAAAGACGTCAACAGGCTCATTAAGAGATACGCTCCCGAAGAGTTCAAAGACAAGTGGCTCGTTAGGGTTGAAGATGGTAGCGTTGCCTTTGGTAGCGCCTACTACAACTGGGCTCTAAGCGTTCCATACATGAGAAAAGCAGGTGTCTCATTCAAGGACATCATAGACCTAACAAACGCCGGTGACCTTAAGACGCTCAGAAAGAAGGCTCCACTTCACGTTGTTGTCCTTGATATGGTCGTCAAGCACCTACCAAATCCATCCCAAGCTCAAAGGTATAGGATCCCACACCTCTGGAGGGGCGATATTAACTCATCAATGGGGCAGGCAATGATGAACCTCGACCCCAAGGGCAAGATGGCAATGGTTGTTACGAAAATAATCATAGACAAGCACGCCGGCGAGGTCGCTACCGGTAGAGTTTGGAGTGGAACCCTAAAGACAGGACAGGAGGTTTACCTAATTACGGCGAAGAGAAAAGCCAGAGTTCAGCAGGTCGGTATTTACATGGGTCCTGAGAGGGTTAACATGGAAGCAATTCCCGCAGGTAACATAGTTGCGGTTACCGGTTTGAGGGATGCTATGGCGGGCGAAACCGTCAGCGAAGAACCAATTGAACCATTCGAAGCTCTCCACTACACAAGTGAGCCCGTTGTTACGGTTGCCATTGAAGCCAAGAATGTCAAAGATCTTCCAAAGGTTATTGAAGCGTTGAGACAGCTTGCCAAGGAAGATCCAACGCTCCACGTCAAGATTGATGAGGAAACAGGACAGCACCTCCTCAGCGGTATGGGTGAGCTTCACCTTGAGGTCAAGCTCGTTAAGCTAAGGGAAGACTGGGGAATTGATGTTGACGTTAGTGAGCCAATAGTTGTTTACAGAGAGAGCATCACAAAGCAGAGCCCAATAGTGGAAGGGAAATCACCAAACAAGCACAACAGATTCTACATAATAGTCGAACCTCTTCCGGACAGCATATACCAAGCAATTAGAGAGGGGGACATTCCAGAAGGAAGGCCAAAGAATCCAAAGGAAGTCGCCAAGAAGCTTGCAGAGCTTGGGATGGATTATGACATGGCAAAGGGAATTGTGGATGTCTATCAGGGTAACATGTTCCTTGACAATACGAAGGGTATTCAGTACCTTAACGAGGTTATGGATCTCCTTGTCGATGGTTTCCACCAAGCAATGGATGAGGGACCATTGGCTAGAGAGCCAGTTATGAAGGTCATGGTGAGGCTTGTGGATGCAAAGATACACGAGGATAACGTCCACAGAGGCCCTGCTCAGATTTATCCCGCCATTAGAACAGCAATTCACTGCGCCATGATGAAGGCAAAGCCAGTTCTATACGAGCCATACCAGAAGGTCATAATAAACGTCCCATACGAGTACATGGGTTCAGTTAGCAGAGAGATGAACCAGAGAAGAGGACAGCTCATTGACATGAAGCAGGAAGGAGAGGTCATGACCATCATTTCAAAGGCTCCAGTGGCGGAGATGTTTGGATTTGCTGGAGCACTTAGAGGTGCAACAAGCGGTAAGGCCCTATGGAGCACGGAGCACGCTGGCTTTGAAAGAGTCCCAGGAGAGCTCGCCATTAATGTGATAAGACAGATAAGGCAGAGAAAAGGTTTGGATCCAAACCCACCGAAAGAGCAGGATATCTGCCCAATGCAGTGATCTTTCTATTTTAATCTTCCTTTTTCCGCTATATTTGTAAGCTCTTGTTCAAAAAACACCAATTACAGTGGTTTCTGATCAATAACATAATTAAAGAGGCAATTCCTTGCAATGCCATCCACCGGCATGAAAATCTCATTAGTTAACTTTTTAAACCCTCTCTTGTATTCTCAGATGAACTTATGAGGCTCTCTTAAAAAAAGCGGGTTCCCCGCTCGAGGGAGCTGAAGTTATAGAAAGATTTAAAAAGCAATCCTAATCAATATGGGTTAGGCAAAAATTTGGAGGTGTGTTAAGATGGCAAAGGAGAAGCCACACGTTAATATTGTGTTTATCGGACACGTAGACCACGGTAAGAGTACAACAGTCGGAAGATTGCTCTTTGAAACAGGCAACATACAGGAGAACATAATCAAGAAGTACGAGGAGATGGGTGAAAAGGGTAAGTCATTCAAGTTCGCTTGGGTTATGGACAGGCTCAAGGAAGAGAGGGAGAGAGGTATCACCATCGACGTTGCCCACACCAAGTTCGAGACCCCGCACAGGTACATCACAATTATCGACGCTCCGGGTCACAGGGACTTCGTTAAGAACATGATCACCGGTGCCTCACAGGCTGACGCCGCAGTTCTTATCGTCGCCGTAACAGACGGTGTCATGCCACAGACAAAGGAGCATGCATTCCTTGCAAGGACACTTGGTATAAACCACATCATTGTTGGTATAAACAAGATGGATATGATTAACTACGATGAGAAGAAGTTCAAGGATGTTGCCACACAGGTTACAAAGCTCCTGCAGATGCTCGGTTACAAGAACTTCCCCGTCATCCCAATCAGCGCTTGGGAGGGCGACAACGTTGTAAAGAAGAGTGACAAGACACCATGGTACAAGGGTCCAACCCTAATGGAAGCCCTTGATCAGATCCCAGAGCCACCAAAGCCAACAGACAAGCCACTTAGAATTCCGATTCAGGACGTTTACTCAATCAAGGGTGTTGGTACAGTTCCAGTTGGCAGGGTAGAGACAGGTGTTCTCAAGGTTGGTGACGTCGTCATATTTGAGCCTGCATCAACCATATTCCACAAGGCAATACAGGGTGAAGTTAAGAGCATTGAAATGCACCACGAGTCAATGCCTGAGGCTCTCCCAGGTGACAACATCGGTTTCAACGTCAGAGGCGTTGGTAAGAACGACATAAAGAGAGGTGACGTCGCAGGTCACCCAGATACAGCTCCAACAGTTGTCAAGCCAAAAGACACATTCAAGGCGCAGATCATAGTCCTCAACCACCCAACGGCAATCACAATCGGTTACACCCCAGTCCTTCACGCCCACACAGCCCAGGTTGCTGTCAGGTTCGAGCAGCTCTTAGCCAAGCTTGACCCAAGAACAGGTAACATCGTCGAGGAGAACCCACAGTTCATCAAGACAGGTGACTCGGCTATCGTCTTACTCAGACCGACCAAACCACTTGTCATTGAGCCGGTCAAGGAGATCCCACAGATGGGTAGATTCGCCATCAGAGACATGGGTCAAACAGTTGCAGCGGGTATGGTTATTTCAATTCAGAAGGGCGAGTGAAGCCCTTTCTTCTTAATTCCTCTTTAGCTTAAATTTTAAAATTTTAAGGGGTGTCTAGGATGCAAAAGGCGAGAATTAAACTTGCGAGCACCAATGTAAGGTCATTGGATGATGTTTGTGGTCAGGTCAAGCAGATTGCAGAGAGAACTGGCGTCAGGATGAGCGGCCCTATACCATTGCCCACGAGGAAGATAAGAATTACAACAAGGAAAAGCCCTGATGGGGAGGGTACTGCGACCTTTGATAAGTTTGAGCTTAGAATTCACAAGCGTTTGATTGACATTGAAGCTGATGAGAGAGCCATGAGGCAGATTATGAGGATTCGTGTTCCTGAGGATGTTACCATCGAAATTGAGCTCATCTCATGATTCTCTCCCTTTTTAATGCCGGGGTAGCCTAGCTTGGGAAGGCGCGGGCCTGGAGAGTCCGTGGGCGTCTAGCCCACCAGGGTTCAAATCCCTGCCCCGGCGCCAAAACATCTTTAAACTCTCATTCTTATTCTCCTCGGTGGCGAATCATGGAGAACTATTTAAGGTTAATCCCTAAAAGGAATGAGAACATCAGGCTGAAAAAAATGGACGATAAGTACTATCTCCTGATTCCCATGGATTCTCCCTTCGACATAATTGCAAGAAAGCTCCATGGAGAATACAGGAAGCTGGAACTAGATGAGAGAGGTGTCTTTGTCTGGAATCTGTGTGATGGAACTAGGAATATAAAGCTCATAGGAAAGAAGGTAAGGGAGAGATTCGGAGAAGAGGAAGGCTTGTATGAAAGATTGATAACATTTATTCTGGAGCTCTATAAGAGAAATCTGATCTCCCTGGGTGGAACTGATGAATAGGGAAGCCCAAGGCACACTGCTAGCACTCTTGGGAATGATTCTCTATGGTTTGGAGCCCGTAATTATTAAGTCAAATCCTTCCAATCCCCTGAGCTTTGCGGCATTTTCCGCTCTTTTTGCCTCTATCTTTCTATGGATCTTCGTTTTGCTGGCTGGAAACTGGAGAGATTTGGAGGAAAACCCCGCCCACATACCGAAAACATTTTTAATCGGGCTCTTCGGAACGGCTCTCGCATACCTCTCCTATTCTTACGGCGCCCGTTTAAGCACGGCAATAAATGCCTCTCTAATAACTAGGGCAGAGGTTCTCTTCTCATTTGCGCTTTCCTACGTGCTCTTGAAGGAGAGGATTACAAAGAAACAGGCTATATATTCCCTCCTAGTACTCCTCGGTCTAATTCTCGTCATAACTCAAGGGAGGATTATAACCCCAAAGCGAGGAGATGTTTTGCTCCTTATGGTACCCCTTTTCTGGCAGATAGGCCATGTAATAGCAAAGAACCTCCCTTACAATCCCTATTTGATAGCCACGATGAGAAACACCTTTGGAGGTCTCCTTCTCTTTATGTTTGCTCTTTCCTCGGGTTTGGAGTTTCATCCTCTATCAATCGCTGAGGGTATTATAATAGCCGTGGGTCAGGTTGTCTGGTATCTCTCCATAAAGCGCATAAACCTGTCAAAGGCAACTGCCATAATAACACCCGCCCCTGCGGTGGCAATAGGGCTTTCAATACTTCTAGGGGAAAGATTCACCCTTTATCATGCAGCTGGCTTTGTTTTAATGACTCTGGGGACGCTTGAGATAACAAAAATAAAAAGCGAGAGGAGGGTTTAATGATCTTCCGAAATTTTCTCGAGGACTCTCTTTCTTTTCTTTTCAAAGTCGTCTTTATCCAGAAATTCCCAGTAGTGTCTGGGTTCGGGAAATCTCCCATCCTTCACATCGTTCTTGTACTCTTCCAAAGCAAGTCCTATCATGCTCCTTAAATCGGCATATTTCTTTACAAAGGGAGGAACATTCTCATATATACCCAAGAGATCATGCCACACCAGAACCTGGCCGTCGCAGTGGGGACCGCTCCCAATTCCTATAGTTGGTATCTTAACCTCCTCTGTTACAAGTTTTGCAACGTCTGATAGCATGAATTCAAGAACCATTGCAAATGCTCCCGCTTTCTCAAGTGCCTTCGCATCCATCAGAATTTCTTCAATCTCTTCCTCCCTCTCACCCATTAAACGATAGCCCCCCAATCTTAAATATCTCTGAGGGGTCAGTCCTGTATGTCCCATAACAGGAATTCCGGAACGAACGAGCTTTTTTACAAGTTTGTAGTGATCATAGCCACCTTCGATCTTCACAGCGTCTGCACCAGCCTGTATGAGCCTTGCAGCGTTTTTCATGCCCTCCTCTATACTCACCTCATAGCTCATAAAGGGCATATCAGCAAGAACGAGTGCCCTTTTGACACCCTTTGCCACAGCCCTGGTGTGGTATACCATCTGATCCATGGAAACATTCAACGTATTCTCCTCTCCGTAGACAACCATCCCTAGAGAATCCCCTATGAAAATTATATCCATCCCTGCTTTGTCCGCTATGAGTGCGGATGGGTAATCATAGGCTGTTACCATCGTAATCTTTTCCCGTCCCTTCATCTCAACTATCTTCTTTGGAGTAATCTCCCTCACTTCAATCCCCCAAAGCTAATAAACGGTCATTGAATATTAACCTATCGGGTGAGAACATGAAGAAGTGGGAGCATTATGAACATACCGCTGATGTGGGTATTAGGGGGTATGGAGAGAGTTTGGAGGAGGCATTCAAAAATGCCGCTATTGCACTTTTTGAAATCATGGTTAACACTGAAAGG
>Ga0190316_1000746_pt1 | contig 10103 bp, 6 predicted proteins | sample 48701112_MG_FD_161663 | JGI IMG/M metagenome (GOLD analysis project Ga0190316, IMG submission 161663) | Hydrothermal vent sediment bacterial communities from Southern Trench, Guaymas Basin, Mexico - 4870-11-1-2_MG | ecosystem: Environmental > Aquatic > Marine > Hydrothermal vents > Sediment ... | reverse complement strand
ATTAAAAACCTCGGCTATACTTATCTCATCCCCTACCTTCACAGAGGATGCATCCTCATCCCTTATCTCTCTGAGGAAATAGAAGTATCCCTTTCCTGCCTTATCCTGATGTCCTCTGAGGGGCTTATTCACCCTGGATTCCCTTTTCTGGCAGAAACCCAACTGTACCGCGCTATAACCATCAGACTTCTGATTCTTTACCTGGATAACGTAGCAGGGGCCTGCCTCTATCAGGGTGACAGGGATAAGCTCTCCGCCTGGTCCAAAGACCTGCGACATGCCCAGTTTCTTACCCAATATACCCTTGATCATGCTTTCTTCTCCAAAAGTCCCTATAACTTGATTTCCACGTCAACACCTGCTGACAGGTCCAGTTTCATAAGGGAATCGACAGTTTGCTGTGTGGGTTCCAGTATATCAAGCAACCTCTTATATGTCCTGATCTCAAACTGGTCCCTGGATTTTTTGTCCACATGAGGAGACCTGAGAACGCAGAACTTTTCTATCTTTGTAGGCAAAGGTATAGGACCTGCAACGCGTGCCCCTGTCCTCCTTGCCGCTTCCACTATCTCCTGGACAGATTGATCTATGAGCTTGTGATCATAGCCCTTGAGTCTTATGCGAATCCTCTGTGTATCCATATTACAAGAGCTCCTATTCTATGATTTTGACTACTACGCCTGCTCCAACTGTCCTGCCACCCTCTCTTATGGCAAAACGCAGACCCTCCTCCAACGCTATCGGCTGAATCAACTTCACCTCCATCGTGACATTGTCACCAGGCATCACCATCTCTACTCCCTCCGGTAACTTGATGTCACCCGTCACATCCGTCGTCCTAAAATAAAACTGAGGCCTATACCCCGTGAAAAACGGCGTGTGCCTACCACCCTCCTCCTTCTTCAATACATATACCTCAGCACTAAAATGCGTGTGAGGCGTTATACTACCCGGCTTCGCCACTACCTGACCACGCTCCACCTCATCACGCTTCGTCCCCCTCAATAATACCCCTATGTTGTCTCCTGCCCTACCCTCATCCAACGTCTTACGAAACATCTCTACACCAGTACATACCGTCTTCATCGTAGGCCTAATCCCTACTATCTCTACCTCATCACCTACATGTATAACACCCCGCTCTACCCTACCCGTAACTACCGTCCCTCGACCACTTATACTAAATATGTCCTCTATCGGCATCAAAAACGGCTTGTCTATCTCACGCTCAGGCTCAGGTATGTACTCATCTATCGCATCCAATAACTCAAATATAGGCCTCACTTCCTCACTATCACTATCATCACTCTCCAACGCCCTCAACGCACTACCCTTTATTATCGGTATCTCATCCCCAGGAAAATCATAACTGCTCAATAACTCCCTTAACTCCAACTCCACTAACTCCAATAACTCAGGATCATCTACCTGATCCACCTTGTTCAAAAATACCACCATAGCAGGCACATTCACCTGCTTCGCTAACAATATGTGCTCCCGAGTCTGAGGCATCGGACCATCACTCGCCGCCACCACCAATATCGCCCCATCCATCTGCGCAGCACCCGTTATCATGTTCTTTATATAATCAGCATGCCCAGGACAATCTATGTGCGCATAATGACGCCTCTCCGTCTCATACTCAACATGCGCCGTGTTTATCGTTATACCACGCTCCCTCTCCTCAGGCGCCTTGTCTATCTCATCAAACGGCACATACTCAGCCTGACCCCTCTTCGCTAAATGCTTCGTTATCGCCGCCGTCAACGTCGTCTTACCATGATCTATATGCCCTATCGTCCCTACATTTAAATGAGGCTTCGTCCTCTCAAACTTACCCTTTGCCATAAGATTACTCCCCTCCTTTTGCTACCTTGAGGCTATCTGAAATATTTACCGGTACTGGCTCGTAGTGGGATACCTGCATGGTGTAGGTCGCCCTTCCCTGCGAGATAGACCTGAGCGATGTCGCATAACCGAACATCTCGCTTAAAGGAACCTGGGCTGCAATGACCTTTACATCGCCGTGCGTATCCATCCCAAGTATTCTGCCCCTCCTTGAAGACATGTCGCTTATTACCTCGCCCACATAATCCTCTGGACTCACTATCTCTACATCCATTATGGGTTCCAGCATTATAGGATCAGCCTTCTTGACAGCATCCTTGAAGGCCATTGACCCTGCTATCTTAAATGCGAGTTCAGAAGAATCCACCTCGTGATAAGAACCATCGTAGAGCGTCACCTTTACATCTACTAGCGGATAACCAGCAACAGGACCCACTGACATGGCCTCTTCCACGCCTTTTTTCACTGCAGGTATGTATTCCCTGGGGATGACACCCCCAGTTATCTTGTTTACGAATTCAAAGCCTGACGATGGCTGAGACGGTTCCACGCTTATCACCACATGGGCATACTGTCCATGGCCACCTGTTTGCTTGGCATACTTAACATTGGAGTGAGAAACCTTCCTTATGGTCTCCTTGTAGGCCACATGGGGCCTTCCTATGTTTGCATCCACTCCGAATTCTCTTCTCAACCTGTCCACTATTATCTCAAGGTGCAGCTCACCCATACCAGAGATAACGGTCTGTCCCAGCTCAGGATCAACACCTACCCTGAAAGACGGGTCTTCTGCAGCAAACCTGGCCAAGGCCATGCTAAGCCTCTCGTGATCAGCCTTTGTCTTTGGTTCAACAGCTATGGAAATAACAGGTTCAGGGAATCTCATCGATTCCATGGCAATTGGACTTGATGGATGACACAGACTATGCCCTGTTACTGCGGCCTTTAGTCCAATAATGCCAACTATGTCGCCTGCGTGAACTTCCTTGGCCTCTTCCCTCTTATTTGCATATATCCTGACTATTCTACCTATGCGTTCCTTTTTCCCGGTATTACTGTTAAGTACCATTTCCCCTGTGTGCGCGACTCCAGAGTAAACCCTCACAAAAGACAACTGCCCCGCATAGGGGTCGTTTAGTATCTTGAAGATAATTGCGGAGAATGGCTCGCTGTCATCAGCACGCCTGAACACATCTTTTCCATCCGCATCCTTTCCCTTTACAGGTCCTATGTCTATAGGCGAGGGTAGATAATCTATCACAGCGTCCAGCAATGGTTGTATGCCCTTGTTTTTGAAAGCACTACCGCATAAAACTGGTGTAAGGGTAAGATCTATGGTCGCCTTCCTTAAAGCTGTCTTTATCTCTTGCTCGCTTATATCAACGCCATCGAGATACTTCTCCATTATCTCGTCATCAACATCTGATATGGCCTCCAGGAGCTTCTCCCTGTAAGTGCTCGCGAGTGTCAGATAATCTTCTGGTATACCAATCAACTCATACCTGGCACCCTTGGATTCCTCGTCGAATATAATGGCCTTCATTCCTATAAGGTCAATGACACCGGCAAATCCGCCCTCTTTTCCAAGTGGGATCTGTACGGCCACAGGGTTGGCATTGAGCTTATATCTCATCTCCTTCAGCACGCCGAAGAAATCTGCGCCCAACCTGTCCATCTTGTTGACAAATGCAATCCTGGGAACATGGTATCTTTGGGCCTGCCTCCAGACCGTTTCTGACTGAGGTTGAACCCCTCCGACGGCGCAGAAGATGCCTATAGCACCATCCAATACCCTCAGACTTCTTTCAACCTCTATGGTAAAATCCACGTGGCCCGGGGTATCTATAATGTTTATGCAGTAATCCTTCCATGTGCATGTTGTTGATGCAGAGGTTATCGTGATGCCCCTTTCTTTTTCCTGCTCCATCCAGTCCATGGTGGCCTCGCCATCATGGACCTCGCCGATTTTGTAGTTCTGTCCTGTATAATAGAGCATCCTTTCGGTGGCAGTGGTCTTGCCGGCATCAATGTGGGCAATGATACCAATATTCCTTAATTTATCGAGTGTATACTGTGTTGCCAAACCTTTCCCCCTACCACCTGTAATGTGCAAACGCCTTGTTTGCCTCTGCCATCTTGTGTGTATCTTCCTTCTTCTTGATCGCCGTGCCCCTGTTATTGTACGCATCCAGCAGCTCGCCGGCTAGCCTGTCTTTCATGGTCCTTTCACTTCTGCTCCTGGCAGCGTTAATGATCCATCTCCTGGCCAGTATATCCCTCCTGTCAGGCCTCACTTCTGTTGGTACCTGATAGGTAGCCCCTCCCACACGCCTAGGTTGCACCTCAATGAGTGGTCTCACGTTATCCATGGCCTTGTAAAAAACCTGGATGGGATCTTCTTTTGTCTTTGCCTTTATCACATCAAGCGCCTCGTAAAAGATCTTCTCAGCCTTTGACTTCTTACCATCATACATGAGGCAGTTTATAAACTTCCCAACCATCCTGTCCCCGAATTTGGGATCAGGTGACGCGTCTCTCTTTAAACTACCCCTCCTTCTCCTTGGCATAACTATTACTCCTACTTGTATTACTACTTGGGCCTCTTTGCACCGTACTTGGACCTTCCTCTTCTACGGTCCTCTACACCTGCTGCATCCATTACCCCGCGTATGACATGGTATCTCACTCCGGGAAGGTCTTTAACACGACCACCTCTAATCAAGACAACCGAGTGCTCCTGGAGGTTATGGCCCTCTCCGGGTATGTATGAAGTTACCTCGTAGCCGTTAGTCAGCCTCACCCTCGCCACTTTTCTCAACGCAGAGTTAGGTTTCTTTGGGGTAGTGGTATATACGCGCACACACACGCCTCTCTTCTGCGGGCACTGCTGCAAGGCCCTTGTCTTTTTCTTCTTCTTTACTGCCTGCCTTCCCTTTCTAACCAGTTGATTCAATGTTGGCATATAATATAACCCCTTATCTCGCCTTTATTATTCCCAAATCAAGAAATGCCGATATCTAACAACGGCAGCCCATCATGTCAAGGGTTTTCTAACACGTCATCGGCAAAAAGATCCTCTTCAACATCTATGCCCACGTCCCTGTACTTCGGGAATCCAGTCCCAGCTGGTATAAGCCTACCCATTATGACATTTTCCTTCAGACCCTTGAGATGGTCCACCTTACCTTCAACGCTCGCATCCGTAAGAACCCTTGTAGTCTCCTGGAAAGACGCTGCAGAGATAAAACTCTCTGTATTCAGGCTGGCCTTGGTTATACCAAGGAGACACGGGACAGCTATTGCAGGCTTTCCACCTGACATCACCACCCTCTCGTTCTCCTCGTTGAACAGGTGCTTTTCAACGTATTCTCCTTCAATGAAGCTCGTATCACCTGCATCCTTTATGAGGACACGCTTGAGCATCTGACGCACAATTACCTCTATATGCTTATCGTTTATCCTGACGCCCTGAAGTCTATAAACCTCCTGGACCTCGTTCACAAGATACTTGGCGAGTTCCTTCTCACCCCTGATTCTCAGTATGTCGTGCGGGTCAACAGAACCGTCCATCAAGGGTTCACCGGCATCAACATAATCACCTTCCTGGACTGTGATATGCTTGCTTTTGGGTATGAGGTATTCCTTGGGCTGGCCCACCTCTGGCGTGATTATGACCTTCCTTCTTCCCTTGACATCCTTGCCAAAGGAAACCTCACCTTCTATTTCCGACACGATTGCGTATTCCTGTGGTTTCCTTGCCTCGAAGAGCTCAACCACCCTTGGTAAACCACCTGTTATGTCCTTGGTCTTGGTTGTCTCTCTAGGTATCTTGACAAGCACATCTCCTGGAAAGACCTCATCACCTTCCTTAACAAATATGTGTGCACCAACAGGTAATGAGTATCTGGCTTGATTGGTGCTACCAGGAATTTTTACGACCTTGCCGCTTTCGTCTGTTATGAGAATTCTCGGTCTTAGTTCGGAATTCTTGGGTTCTATCACGACGGAACGGCTCAAGCCCGTTACCTCGTCGATATGTTCCTGCACTGTGATCTCTTCCATCACGTCTGCGAACTTAACGGTCCCTTTAACTTCCGTGAGTATGGGTATTGTGTACGGATCCCACTCAGCAAGCAGAGTACCAGGTTCAACCTCTGCACCGTCTTCGACCTTTATCTTCGCCCCGTATACTATACGGTAGGATTCCCTTTCCCTTCCATTCTCATCCTCAAGAACAACTATGCCATTGCGGTTCATGGCTATTATCTCGCTATCCTTGCCCCTGACAGCCTTCAAGTTCTTATATCTAACCCTGCCACCATGTTTGAACTGTATGTTGGATTGTTCCATAACCGTCGCTGTTCCGCCCACATGGAAGGTCCTCATGGTAAGCTGCGTACCAGGTTCTCCTATGGACTGTGCAGCTATTATCCCCACTGCCTCTCCAATATTCACTTCCCTTCCCCGAGCAAGGTCCTTGCCGTAGCACTTTGCACACACCCCTTGTTTTGATCTGCATGTGAGCACTGAGCGGATCACTACCCTTTCCAGGCTGGAGTCATCTATCTTTGCAACATGTTCCTCATTTACCATGGTATTCGCAGGAACTATCAACTCACCTGTATAAGGATCTCTTACATCGTCTAGCACGACCCTACCAAGAATTCTCTCTCCAAGGGTCTGTATGATGTCTCCACCCTCTATGAGTGCTTCCATCTCTATACCATCCATGGTTCCGCAGTCTTCTTCGGTAACTATCACGTCGTGGGCAACATCAACCAACCGTCTCGTGAGGTAACCAGAGTTGGCCGTCTTCAAGGCCGTGTCCGCAAGGCCCTTCCTTGCACCGTGCGTGGATATAAAATACTCGAGCACATCAAGCCCTTCCCTGAAATTAGATTCTATGGGTGTCTCAATAATCTCACCAGATGGCTTGGCCATCAATCCCCTTATACCTGCAAGCTGCCTTATCTGCTGGGCAGAGCCCCTGGCACCGGAATCAGCCATCATGAATATTGGGTTAAACGAGGCAATCTCTTCCTTTGTACCATCAGGCTTTACGACGACCTCTTTCCTTATTGTATCCATCATGTCCTTGGCTATCCGATCTGTTATCTTGGTCCATATATCAACTATCTTGTTGTACCTCTCACCGTCTGTGATCAGACCCTCGTTGTACTGCGTGATTATCTCAGCCACATCCTTCTTTGCATTATTTATCAGCCTTTCCTTTGTCTTGGGTATGATCATATCCTGTATGCCTATTGATATGCCGGCTGTTGTTGCGTACTGGTACCCAAGGTCCTTAACCCTATCTGCCAAGAGCACGGTCTTCTTGTCCCCGGCCAACCTAAAGCTTATATCTACCAGCTCGGCCAGTGCCTTTTTCGTCATAGGCCTGTTTATAGCATCAAAGGGTATCTCCTCAGGCACTATCTCCCTGAAGATGACTCGGCCCACCGTGGTGTCGACCAGGTTGTCTCCCATCTTCACCTTGATCCTTGCATGTATGGAGACCTCTCCTGCATCGAACGCTGCCCTTACCTCTTCAGGTCCGAAGAAGACCATGCCTTCTCCCTTGGATCCAGGCCTTTCCCTGGTCAGGTAATACACGCCAAGCACAATATCCTGTGTTGGCACTATAATTGGCTTGCCATGGGCAGGTGATAGTATATTATTCGTTGACATCATCAATACCCTGGCCTCCACCTGTGTCTCAATGCTCAGAGGTACGTGAACCGCCATCTGGTCACCATCGAAATCAGCATTGAATGCCGGGCATACAAGTGGATGTAATTGTATTGCCTTGTTCTCTATCAGCACTGGTTCAAAGGCCTGTATACCTAGTCTGTGCAAGGTAGGTGCACGATTTAGAAGCACGGGGTATTCCTTGACGACCTCTGCAAGGCATTCCCAGACCTCGGGGGTCTCTTTCTCAACCATTCTCTTTGCGCTTTTTATCGTGGTTACAAATCCCTTCTCTCCAAGCTTGTGGTATATAAACGGCTTGAAGAGTTCAATAGCCATCTTCTTGGGCAAGCCGCATTGATGGAGTCTCAACTCTGGTCCGGCTGTGATAACGGTACGACCTGAGTAATCAACTCTTTTACCTAATAGATTCTGCCTGAAACGACCCTGTTTGCCCTTAAGCATGTCTGAAAGGGATTTGAGCGGTCTCCTGTTCGCACCTGTTATAACCCTGCCGTGCTTGCCATTATCAAACAAGACGTCAACCGCCTCTTGCAACATACGCTTCTCATTTCTCAGGATTATCTCAGGGGCATTGAGTTCCATGAGCCTTTTGAGGCGGTTATTCCTGTTTATTACCCTCCTGTAAAGGTCATTGAGATCCGACGTTGCAAACCTACCGCCGTCCAAAGGCACAAGGGGTCTCAAGTCTGGCGGGAGTACAGGTATTACCTTAAGTATCATCCAAGATGGATCCTGCCATGGCTTAAGGTAATCTATCTCGTCATGAGAAAGGTGTCTTGAGTCAACCAGTCTCTCAATCACGTCATTTATGGCAGGAATCACCTTCTTCCTTGCGCTGAAGTCCTGTGCTTCTTCCCATTGCTTCGTTATCCTGCGACACTCGCTCAAGATCTCTCCAAGTACCCTCCTGAACTGTTCGTCCTTTTCGAGGTGAAACCTGTCCTCCACGAAGGAATTTAGGTCATCCGGCTCTATACCCTTGAAGGCATTAACCATGCGCAGCCTCTTGGCAAGCTTTTTCTTCTTTGCCTCGCTCTTAGTACTCCTCATCTCCTCTCTCAATCTAACAGAGAGACTCATGATATCTATTTCATCCACCAGTTCATTTATGGCCTCTGCCCCCATCTTGGCGACGAAGCTGCCTATACCGTACCTGTCAATTGCATTCCTATACTTATCTTCTGAAAGAAGCTCACATTTCTTGAAGGGCGTATCCTTTGGATCAACAACTATGTAACTCTCGAAGTAGAGTACCCTCTCCAGTTCCCTTATGGTAAGGTCAAGAATACCGGCCAGCCTGCTAGGAAGACTCTTGGCAAACCATATATGCGCCACAGGTGACGCCAGTTCTATATGTCCGAGTCTTTCCCTTCTCACCTTTGAGTCGATAACCTCCACCCCGCACTTCTCACACACAACACCCCGGTGCTTCATTCTCTTGTACTTTCCGCACAGACATTCGTAGCTCTTTATGGGCCCGAATATCCGGGCACAGAAAAGGCCATCTCGCTCTGGTTTGAAGGTCCTGTAGTTTATGGTCTCAGGCTTCTTGACTTCGCCGTAAGACCACTCTCTTATCTTTTCCGGTGATGCAAGGCCTATCCTCACTGCCATGTAGTTCGAGGGGTTTTTAGGTTTCTCAAAATAACTATATAGATCTTCCAATTTTACCCTCCCTTTGGTATTGTTAAACTTTCTTCCCTCATCCCTGGCCCTCTATGAGTTTTATGTCCAGCCCGAGGCTCTTAAGCTCTCTTGTTAGCACGTTGAAAGACTCTGGTATGCCTGGCTCAAGCTCATGCTGGCCTTTTACTATGGACTCGTACATACGTGTCCTACCTGTTACATCATCCGACTTTACCGTGAGGAACTCTTGCAGGGAATAGGCGGCGCCGTAAGCCTCTATCGCCCACACCTCCATTTCACCAAGGCGTTGTCCACCGAACTGTGCCTTACCACCTAGCGGCTGCTGGGTGACCAGAGAATAAGGGCCAATCGACCTGGCATGTATCTTGTCATCCACAAGGTGATGCAATTTAAGCATGTACATAACACCTACAGTTACGTCTGCATCAAAAGGCTGTCCTGTCCTGCCATCATAAAGTGTTACCCTGCCACTGTTCTTTATGCCCACCTTATCCATAAGATCCTTAATATCTTGCTCTTTTGCAGAGTCAAACACAGGTACTGCAACATGCAACCCCTTTGCAGCAAGTTTCTTAAGCAAATCCATAAGTTCCTCTTTAGGGGCCTTATCTATCAAGGCTGATACCTTCCTTGATTTATATATGTCTTTAAGAAAGGATCTTATTTCTTTTACGGGCGTATTCTTCTCTAAGAGGGTGTTTATTGCATCTGAAACACCATGCGCAGCCCATCCAAGGTGTGCCTCCAGTATCTGCCCGACATTCATCCTGGAAGGCACGCCCAATGGATTCAACACGATGTCCACGGGCATACCATTCTCAAAGAACGGCATATCTTCCTCTGGCAAGATCTTTGATATAACTCCCTTGTTCCCGTGCCTGCCCGACATCTTGTCT
>Ga0190316_1000745_pt1 | contig 10110 bp, 17 predicted proteins | sample 48701112_MG_FD_161663 | JGI IMG/M metagenome (GOLD analysis project Ga0190316, IMG submission 161663) | Hydrothermal vent sediment bacterial communities from Southern Trench, Guaymas Basin, Mexico - 4870-11-1-2_MG | ecosystem: Environmental > Aquatic > Marine > Hydrothermal vents > Sediment ... | reverse complement strand
TAGACTATATATATTTAAATATTTACCTTACTATAAATATAGGATATGAGTTTATATTCTTCTCAAATAGTTCACCTCCATATTTGAATTTATCTCGCCATACTCGCTTGATATCTCGGTTAATATCTATTACCTTCTTAAACTCCTGCCATGTGTTTACATCTTCTATTGAGTGTATTTCATGGTGAATAAGACTTTCACGTATATGAACCGGTCTTTTAATAATAACTTCATATTGTGTGTGGTCAGGATAAGCTTTTATGTATTCAAAGATATTATCAAATTTACCATCGGGAGAGGAAATTTGTGTTTTTCTTTGTATCCCTCTGCTCTTGATTTCATTTTCAATTTGGTATATACCGGATTGAAAAGCTACGCATTCACCATGTGCCTGTTTTTCCCACTCGCCAAGTTTCTTACCTTCCTTAATCTTATGTTTTTCTTTTATTAGGATACTATCAGTAGCAAAAGCTATAACATCATCTTCATACTGTGATGCGAATTGATATATTTTACATCGGGTATTTGCGGTTATGATGGAGGCATAAATAGGGTTAAATAATTTACCTACATATATACCATCTATTCTTTTAGTCTTCTCATAAAAACAGCCATATAAGCTGTTCATGATAATTTTAGTGAGTGAATAAAGATAGGAGTCTTTGGGCTGGTTATTTTTTATCTCATATAGCTTATTTATTTCGTTACGGAAAGGATAAACTATATTGTCAGGATAAAATTCATATCCTTTTATAATTTTATATTCTTTATCTTCATCTAACAGTTCAAGTTCACTTTTTGTTATTATAGTTTTCCACTCACCACCGGGATAAATGAGCAGGTGATCTTTCACTACATAAGCTATGGGTTCGATATGTCTATATTTAAGTTTCAAATCCACTGCATAAAATCCATAGTAAGCTTCGGGATTATAGTTTTTTACGTATTTCCACTTGCCCCTGGTAACATCTATAAGATTAGCTATCTCATAAGGATATGCTGATTTAATATCGTAAAGTTCAGCATAAGGGAAGTAACCTTTACGTATAAGTTCAAATCTACCTCCCTTATAAGCATAGAAAGCTATCTTCAGTATTTCTTTGCGTATCCTGGTAACATCTGGTATATCACAGTACAGCCTGAAGTATCTTTTAGAAAGTGAAGCTTTACTTATATAGTCTTTCGGGTTAAACTTCATGTGCTTTTTAATAGTTTCCTGTAATATCAGTCCTAATTTCTTTGTAAGGACTGCGTCCTGTATGCAATATTGGATAAGAGTATCCTGATAAGTTCGCCATATTTTTATATCTGTATTGATAGCGTTACGGTCAAAGGGACATATTAGTTTATGTTCATTAAGATACTCAGTAGCTGCTTTCTCCAGGGATACATCATAAAATTGTTCTAAATCATAGCATCTTATAGTATTCTTATTCTTCGATATTCTAAATAGCTTCTTTGGGATATAGGTTATAACGTATCCTTTGTAGTTAGTTTTACCCTTACTATATAACTCAAATAATTTTTCCCTGGTCAGATATTTCAATATAGCTTCTACATCAAAATGCATATTATAGAAGAATATGTGCTTGTTACGGTAGCGTTCATGAGTAATAAAGGTAAGAATATCCTCTATATTCTTACATAGCTTATAGTTACCTTCACTGTCACATATAAGTTTGCACCAACCTCTATAGGTTTCCGTATCCATACCTATAACAGGATGATTGTGGCATGGTATTAGCTTTTCAGTTTTATGCTTACGCCATCGCAGTTGTGAGAAGTCTATCCCTTTCCGGTTTATTACAGGTTTCATATATCTTTCTTCACTTATGGATATACTACTGCTTCAAATATTTCCCATATTTTTTCCTCTTCAGGTGTAAGCTCTTCAAATTCTTCTTGCTTGCGCTGTATTTCTCGCCAGATTTTGATAGCTTCATCGTAGGTTATACCTCTTTCTTTTCTAAGGGGTTCGAGTACATCTTCAAACCATGCACGTGCTTTCATACGTGCGCTAATACTGCGTGCATGTTCAATACTCTGTGCCATACGCCAGTCCCTTAACATGTCCTGCCTGCGGTAAGATAGACCTCTACGCATTATCTCCCGTTCAAATGCTCGCTGTGAGTATCCTAACTTTATGTATCGTTTTAATTGTGCTTCATATTCCAATCCTTTCGTAATACCCAGTTTTTTCCAGAAGTAATAACCCATGTTTTATCACCTTTTTTCTTTTAATGCTTTGATAGCGAAAGTTATTATAATGAAGAATACGATACCGAATAGTAAGGTAACGTAAAAAAGATAAATATCGGTGTTAAAAAGATAATTTCCGTTACCAGTATAGAGTTTTAACATATCCACAGTTTACGCACTTTACTCTTATCCCTATTTTGTTACCCAATATATCATGCTCCTTTCCTATTACTAATAAGCACTGTTTACCACATTCCGGACATTCTCCAAATTGTGACATTTGATTATACCTCCTGTATGTATAGATACAAAGGGAAAAAATAAAAGGAGGGAAAAGATAAGTTATTTTATGGTGGGGTAAGGTATGCTTGCCGATTCGATACTTTTATCCGGGCTCGCACTATTTCTGCTTTTGTTAGTAGTATAGCCAAATCTTCGATTTGTCTTTGTAGCTTCTGCGAGAAGGAGTAATATTCTCCTTCCATAGTTTCAAGCACTATGTATTTTCCGTACTTTTCGCTTTGCTCTTCATGGAAGTTCTTAATGTGTATTATGTTGCCTGCTATATCCACCAGGTTCTTTCGTTCCACCTGCTCCTCTGGCTTATCCCACTCTATTATCTTTTGCTGTTCACTCATTTTACTTCCTCACCTCCTTATCTTCTAACTCCTTTACACGCTCTTCCAACTTTTCTATACGGTCGTTAATACTTTCCAGCAGTGTTACCATACGGGCCCACAGTGTCAATGCTGATTGGTCTATCTCTTTTACCAATTGCTGTTCATATATCCTGCTCATATTCTATCCCTCCATCTGCGCTTGTTTCGTTTTCACTTCTATCTCCTTTTTACGCGCCTCTATTTCTTTCTCTATTAGCTCTATCGCTTCCTTAGTTTTCTTTATCTCCATAGCCAATCGTTTGCACTTGTGCACCTGAAGATGTCTGTGGTATGTTAAATAGTTTGCTGCAGCCCATGGCGGCATTCTTTTGCTCTGGTTTATCAGGTTCTGTATATTGCTCATCTACTCTTCCACCTCCTTCTCTATTTTTGCCAGTTTTACTACAACTACTTTGTAGGCATCTATAAGTCCACTCCATTTACCTTTCCAATATATCCAGTTCTCTGTATTCTGTGAATCACGATATAAATTTTGTGCGCTGTTCATTCTCTGTCGTATCTCTACCAAAATTTCCTGTACTGCTTTTGTGCAGTCCATCTTTTATTCTTCCACCTCCTTCTCTATTTTTGCCAGTATTTCTACTGCTACTTTTAACGCGTCTATTAAGCCACTCCATTTACCTTCCCAATATTTCCACTCCTGTGTGTTTCGGGAGTCAATATATAGATTGCCTGCGTTGTTCATCAGTTCACTTATTTTCACTATTATTTCCTCTACTGGCTTTGAATAGTCCTTCATCTACTTTTCCACCTCCTTTCTTTTTCGTTCTACTACTTCTATACAATACTCTATTTTTCCGCTTACTCGATTAGTTAGATACACTATTGAGGACTCTCCGAAAGCAAAGTCTATTCTATGAGTCACCTCACTGATATTGTACCCGATACGCTGCCGGATTATTTCGTACTGCTCTTCGTATCCTATATTATCCCACGAATCTACTATTATCTGCCTCATAGTACCTCACTAATAATACCTATATCATGGGGTATGATATGCTTTTTGGTCACTTAAAGAATTCCTTAAGATAGTGACGATATATCGTTAAAGTATATACTATTTGGGTAATAGTTATAACCTATATTACTTCTCGCTCTTTTCCTTCTCGCTTTCTTTCTTTTGCTTTGGCTTCTTCTCAGGTATAGGATACGTATTCTTAAAAGTCCTGATTAAATCACGTATATTTGTCACTTCTTGCCTCTCACCTCTTTTATAAAGTTATCTATATATTTACTACTCCACTTATTCTTACTCATTTCTTCCTTAAATGTAGCTTCATTTATTATTCCCATCTTAAACCATCGCTTCAAATCATCTGTGCTCGGTCGTTTTGTGGTTTTACGTACCTCACGTTTCGCCTTGTTAAGATACCTGAGCTTTACGCGCTCAGGCATATTTAATTCCCCTAACTTACTTATAGCCTCTTCATAGCTGATATTACCTTCACTCAGTTCATATACTATCGTTTCAGCTTCTGCTTCTATCTCTTCTACATACAGTTTATAATCTTCATAAGTGAGTATCCATTCCGCTTCATCTTCATCATAACCAAGCTCTATAAGCATCTTCTTTGCTTCTTCACGAGTGCACTGCCCTATACGATAGTTTCTCAGTATCTCTGTCTTCGTTAAGTCCTTATTGTTCTGTGCATATTCTAATTTAGTCCACTCTGTCATTAATCGTGCATCTTCTTCGTTATAACCTAACTCTTTATAACCTTTAAGTAACCTTTCCTCATCTATTACACCTATCTGGTATAATCTACGTAAATCTACCCGTGTAATAGGATTATAAGATATAGCTATAAGCTTCTCTATCCAGTTAGGAGCATAATCACTTATCCTGAGTAGTTCACGTATGTCATCCTGTGTAATTATACCTCTGTGTAGCATCTCATAAGCCATCCTTGGTGAAGGAAGTACCCAATGGGCTCGCCAGTACCATTTCAGTACATTCAAATCTATACCCGCCTTCTCTACATACTCCTTTATCCCCTTCTCTATCTTCTCCCATTCACTATCATATCCGTACTTCTTTACAATATCTTCTCTGAACACATCCCTTACTGCAAACCGGATAAAGTCAGTAGGTGAAGGATAGTATAAGTAAGCTTTCCTGAGTCTATCCGCCTGTTTTGCATCAAAACCCCACTTACTCATCTCAGAATAGAAAAACTCATCATCAATTATCTTCCGGTAATGTAACGTAATTAGGGTATCTACCGGTATTATTTCGGGAGTTATAGCTTGATTCAGCTTGTGTGTGGCAGGTTTGAGCAGTACACTTAGAGGACTCATAGCAAACCCTATGGCTGTACCGCCCATAAACGAAAGTGCACCCATAAGACCTATTGCATGCTTTTTACCCTTTATTTCCTCTAATATCTTTTCATAGCTTGCAGGTAGTGCTTTTGTTGCTATCAATTCCTCTATTGCATCACTTATCATATCTACCGCGTCCGGCTCCAGTTTCTCCATCACTCCCCATAAACCTTCTATTATTTTTTCTGCAAACCATGTCTGTATATTGTTTACAGCATCCTGTATAGGTTTAGTTATACCACTAATTATCTTATCTCGCCAGTCCTCAAGCCACTCAAATAGCTTCATTTTTTACGTTCACCTTCATCTAATATTCCTTTCATATCTTTTCTTTTAATAGCTTTTATTATATCTTCAATCTGACTCCACTTTAACATAAGAAGAAACCCTAAAATGACCATACCTATACCGTAATATTCATGTCCTAATAGTTCTATATCAAATCCCTCAAAGGTAAAAAGATGCTCTATCAGCAAAAAACACCCCCCTATAATTAGAAGCCCAGATAGTAGTTTTTTATAGTATCGTAAGCATTCCTTCGATAAATCACTTCTTCCCGTCATATTATCTCTTTTCTCCTATTTCCATATCCAGCACGTGCTCTACAATCGTAATGAAACCTTGTTCCACCCATCCTAATATCCTGTCCTTAAATTCATTAATTTTACTATCTATCCAGTTATCTACATTGTTAATCCACTCCCATGCTAATTGAATGCTACTTCTCAGGTCAGGTATTTGCACGTTAAAAATATCATTAATACGGTCCCATACACTATCTATGTTATTCCATATATCGTTTATTAAATTATCCACTATGTTCAAAGTATTAGTAACTATATCTTCCGCATAGCTTTTGGCACTTTCAAATAAAGGTTTTACCCACCCAACTACAACATCATAAGTTATTACTGGAATAGCTCCTATCCTTTCCCATACTCTATCAAATTCGTTCCATACATCCCTTAATAACCATTCTGCATAAGCTTTCGCATCTTCCACAGCATCTAAAACATCCTTCCACGTATGTCTCAAAATGTCAAAAAATTCATAAGCACGCTCTACCCAATAGCGAGCAATATCGTCTACCCAACTCCATAAAGCGCTCTTTATATCATCTATAAAGCCCGATATATCCCCCCACGTTACCATCTTTCCTTAATCTTCCCTTACTCTTCTTAATGTATATCCTGCTATACCTGCTATTGTAGCTATCACTAATGATAAAATTTGTCCATCTATACCCTTATATAATGCTATTGCTTCCAGTACTACTATTCCCAGTATCGCCACTTCTCTTATGTAACTCATTTTTATATTTTTCTGTATGTTAAATCATATAATAACTGTATCTCATTATCACTCAGAGCTCTATTAAACATATAAACAGACCCTACATACCCTTGAAAATAATATGTACCTATTTCGTATGCTATATATAAATGCTCCGCAGGTGAAGAATGTATACTTTTAGTTGTTGAATCCTCCACATCCAGAATTCCATCAATATAAATATTGAACATATCTGTTTCATCTTCATATACACCGGCTATACAATACCATGTATCTTTTTCAAGCTCAGATGTGGGCAATGAAGAATCATAGCCATTATCGTCACTAACATATAAACTAACCTGTTTTGTATCTTTACGTCCTTTGAGAGCATATTGTCTATTACTTCGCGCAACCAGCCCTGCATGGGTACTGAATAATTCTTCGGTTCTTTTTATCCACATAATAATAGTGAATGCATCAGTAAGATTTAAATTCTCATTATTTCCGCAATCTACATAATCATTTACGCCATCAAAATAAAAAGCATTAGCTTTCCACTTTGCACCATTAACCACTCCATCATTACGATACTTACTTCTATCCCACCATCTACTTTCCGAAAAATACCTGCTATCTAACCATAGTACACATGAATCCAAGTCTATCATCTTTTAAACACAGCACCCACTACAAAGTCACAATCTGTTATAGTCCCACCTGTCTTATACTTTACTCTTAGCTTCCATCCTAACCCCGCAGTAGCTACTTTCAGTTGTGAGCCTGCTCCGGTAGCCTGGTCAAATACCACTATATCTTTCCATAATTGAGTAGAAGGATCGTAAGCTTGTATCGTTACATCGAGGGTGGGTGAACTACCCGAAAGAGAAGATACATCCAAATAGAATTCTCCGTATTTCCATATACCTGAAAAATATTCATCTGAATAGAATGTACCCGTGCTTGTGAAGTTCGTCTTTTTCAATAGCTCTTTTGTATATACAGCTATTCTGCTTAAATCTACCTCTTGCAATGATAAGCTATCTACATATCCATAAGTGAAAGAAGCCCCAGCATTATGTAAGTGAAGTGTTAGATAACTCGCTTCGATAGGTGCAACAAACCATCCCTCTGCAAATGTCCAGTCAAACGTACCTGATTTATTCCATATTAAAGATGAGCCTTCAGGTATATCTTGATAATCGCTATCATGCACACTTATGTATATCTGAGCAGAAGTATATGAAACACTCTTTATCCAGCCAGTGAATTTATAAACAGCAAAAGGGATAACTGCAATATAGTCCTTACTGCATAAAAATACATAGTTATCAGTACCACATTTTAGTTTTGCTGAATACTCTCCACGCTTCTTTACGTCACTAACCACAACAGCGCTTCCTTTAGTTATTTTCCAAAAATCCAGATTACCTCGTTCAAACCCCCCATTCCTTATTAACTCTTTTACCATCTTATCACCACATCCCAACTACTTCATAATCACTATCATTTACATCAGCTCGCTTTACCTTAAAAGCTTTCACCGATATATCAAATACATTTCTAACACCTGTTAAGCATCGTATAGCATCATAAAAAGTCACTCCGTCCGGAGAAGGATAGAAATAAATATCGTAGTCTACTGCTATTACATCTACTCTCGATACTATATTATTGAAAGTTACAGCACTACTTAGTACATCTGTAGCCACACCTGTTTTACGTTCAGTCTTCTCCAGCCCTGCACCTACTGAAGCTACTTTAAGAGCACCTGCCTGTGTTGCCTGTAATTGTACATATTCACCTGAAGACTTCCTTCCGAGAAGATAGGAGAAGGTGCGTTGAAATATGTTATTGACACCATAGCGTCGCACGTGCTTTGGTATAACTTTTATTTCATCTCCTATCTTCTCTTCTATCCGCTGTACTACTACATCTACTCTCGCATCCTTTACCATTTTATACTCTCTCTACTCCTGATTTAGCCTGTTATTTCATACTCCAGATAACCCACTACACCACCATTACTGCCCGCAGATTGATTCTTTAACATTACCGTGAAAGTTTCTCCCGGCGGTATTTCTATATCCACATTGAACCTGTATGGATCATTACCCACAGGTAATGCTTCTATCCTCGCATTATCTATTATCTTCTCCCGCTCTAAATATGCTACCAATAATGTATCGTTAGATAATCTATGTGTAACTACTACCGCATTAAGCTTCTTTTTCTCCTCCTCTGTACTGGTAAGAGTAACCACGCTTTCCTCATTATCACTACTATTTGTATGTTCAAACCCTTTAATGTACTTTACCATCTTACCTCACCTCTCACTCTGTCCTTCTTACCTTTTCGATGAAAGCTACCTCTCCTAATGCTACCGAAATATTAGCGCTGCCTAACGACACATCCGTATTCATTACTACTGAAAGCTCTTCACCTGCACCGAAACTGAGAGGCGCACTAAATAGCAACGGCATACACGGGTCTACATCACTATAATTGTGTATTACTCCCCAGCCCACACCTATATTTGTGTCATCACCACTTGGTACATATCCATACAACATCAATCCTCGCTTATCCTCATCAAACAGCACTTCTCGCTCCTTTATTAGCTTCAGATACTGTGTCTTTTGTACATTTGAACCCGTACCGGACATCTTTGCTACATCACTCGCCAGTATCCCGTATATATCTATTGTAGTCTTTGCCGGTACATCCTTCCCAAAAGGAAAGTCAGGAAACTCGCTCGGAAGTTTTGTATAAACATATTCATTATCACCATCCGCAAGATTACCACTTGACGCTTTCCGTCCATAGTTTATAAGTAAATACTCACCAGCATCGCTTCCATTCTCCATCTCTGAAGTTATATCTCCGGGTTCATATATATCATATACAATAGCTATCTTCATTGACGTACCCGGATTTACTATGATATTCTGACCTTCCGCAACAGGGTAACCTTTAAATATACCTTTATCCCAGAGCAAACCCAGCAGACTCTTTTTGAACAGATCGTCACTTACAAAATGTAAGTGATTACCTAAATTACCTGTATCTGTCCTGAAATATCCCACAGTTGTTTTATCTATTGTTATTGTAGTATAATTACCAGAAGCTCCCTGTACAAAGATATCTTTCACCAGAAACGCCTCACCAGTATCCGCTTCTAACTCTAATGAGGCAGCTCCATCCGTCCACTTTATTTGGTCACGTGCCTTTACAGCCATATTATCTTCTCACGCTCCTTACTTTTTCAGTCCTTTTGCTCTATCCATGCACTCACCCATTACCTCTTGATACTTTGCAGACCTCGCTATCCTCTGGGCCCTCGTTGTGGATGGCATACCTTCGATAGCCTTCTTAGCTTCCTCTATACACTTCTTTCTCGTGTCATAGTCCTCCATAGCATGCTCCACCGCAACATCTACCTTATCACCATAGTGAGCGCCCGCTGTATCTATCGCTTTCTTCCATGAATCTCTCCCCTTTGCTACTTTTATACCGAGCTGCCACTTACCTTTCCTTATTGCCTCCACTATACCGTCCGCTAACTTTTTAGCGAAGCCCTCGGGATCTTTTAACAACACTTCCAGAGGGTCAGTTGCCTCAAGCATACCCTCTTTTA
>Ga0190316_1000744_pt1 | contig 10115 bp, 8 predicted proteins | sample 48701112_MG_FD_161663 | JGI IMG/M metagenome (GOLD analysis project Ga0190316, IMG submission 161663) | Hydrothermal vent sediment bacterial communities from Southern Trench, Guaymas Basin, Mexico - 4870-11-1-2_MG | ecosystem: Environmental > Aquatic > Marine > Hydrothermal vents > Sediment ... | reverse complement strand
GTCTTCACCCAACCAGGCTATAAGGAGAGATTTCCTTTTTTCCTGAGTCTATCTAAAGCCCTGTAGTCGGTGAGATCAAGGTGAATAGGCGTGATGGAAATGAACCCCCTGCTCACAGCTGCTATGTCGGTATCCTCTCCGTTATCCACATCCTCAAGGGGGACACCTCCAATCCAATAGTACTTCTTTCCCCTGGGATCCACCAGCTCGTAAATGGAGTCGCTGTACACCCTTTTCCCCTGACGGGTCCACATCACCCCCTTGATATGATGGTACTCCTCCCTATCGGGAACATTGATGTTCAGAAAAGTCTCAGAGGGAAGGGGAGAGGTGTTCATCCATTCCACCAGATTCTTAACGAAGAGAGCGACATTCTCGTAGTTCCTGTACTCCTCCACAACTAGAGAGACGGCAATAGAAGGTATGCCAAGTATGGTACCCTCCATGGCTGCGGAAACGGTACCAGAATAGGTGACATCATCTCCCATATTGCCCCCCTGATTGATACCAGAAATCAACAGATCTGGCCTCTTACCCAGGAGCTTGTTCACCGCCAGAATGACACAGTCGGTGGGGGTTCCGTCCACGGCATAAACCCGCTCCTTTATCCTCTCAACCCTCAGGGGGCGGTGGAGGGTAACAGCATGGCTAACAGCACTCTTCTCACGATCAGGGGCCACCACATAAACCTCTGCCAATTCTTCCAGCGTCTCCTTAAGGGTCATCAATCCCTGGGCGTACACACCATCATCATTGGACAAAAGAATAACCACCAGAACCCCCGGAAGGACTTGTTAAAAGACAGACCAAAATGGTCGGGGCGAGCCGATTTGAACGGCCGACCACTGACCCCCCATGCCAGTGCGCTACCAGACTGCGCCACGCCCCGACTTTCTTGGTGCCGAAGGCGGGACTCGAACCCGCACGGGCTTACGCCCACTACCCCCTCAAGATAGCGCGTCTACCAGTTCCGCCACTTCGGCACGCACGGGAAATTTAGACCAGGCCATCTCCCTTGTCAAGGCGATAGGGGAGGGGAAAAGTGGTACCCTCCCCATTTTCGGGGATTCCAACGACAGAGCCCCATATTTGCTCTGTAAGGGGATTTCCCATGAAACACAGGAGGAACTACATATAATACCAAAAAGTCCAGTGGGAAGGCATTTAAAAGCCCTGGGACAGACCTGACAGGGCTTAACCACCAGGTACCCCTAGAACCAGACGAGAGAAGCCACCAAAAAGGAAGGCCCCAATGAGGTCTAGATGAAGAATCCGGAGAACCCAATAACATAATAAACATAGTTCTTATACTTTCATTGATATTCTAAAATGATATTACATTTGCTTCCACAACCTTCCAAACTCGTGGAAAGAGTAAGATCTCCCCAAATAACAAGCAAATGAAAAAGGACTTTTCCCCAAAAGCCCGGAGAAAGCCCCTCACTCTTGGAGCCCTGAGAATAAAATTTAACATAATATATATTATCAATCAAGAGGGTGGAAAAGGAGAAAGGTGGGCAACCACCTGAATACCTTGGATTTAGAGTGTTAACCTTTTATTGAAGTCCTCCTTTAGACTATGGGGATAGCAGGTGGGTTTTGGGGATTAGAGGCTTTACCGGCTGATTTCCAATACGTTAACGCTGATTCCTTCTCTCGAAAGGTCCTGCAGTAGATCCAAAAGAAGACCTAAAAAAGACGGAGACGCATAAATCTCTGCCAGAGCTTTCTTGGCATCAACTATCCTGACGACCCCCAGGGACTCATAGGACTCTACCATAGCCACCAGTAACGCCACCTGAGACCGAGGCACCCACAACCTAACAGTCACATCTCTGAGGTCCATCCTTCCCTCAATACCCAAAATTAAAGCATCACTTTAATTTTGCCAGAGCCTCGCTAATATCAGTCTTACAACATGAGCCAGCGGGCAAGAATTCTCTCTTTTTCCTCAGTGGCGAGGCGAGCCCGGGAGTACATGCCAGCCCTTTCTCTCTGTCTGTAAGCTTCATACAAAATGATGGCTGTGGCTACAGACACGTTGAAGCTCTGAACAAACCCCACCATGGGTATCACAATGCACTCATCCGATTCCTCAAGAGCCTCCTGGGAGACACCCTCTAACTCCTTCCCTACCACGACAGCACACGGACACGTGTAGTCCACCTCTCTGAAGTCCCTAGCCCTTGGATTTACTGATGTTACATATATCTTGAAACCTTGATCTTTAAGATCCCGAAAACACTTCAGTGAATCATCATAAAAAGATATATCCAACCATTGCGCGCTTCCCCTGCTCACACTTCTAGAAAGAGCTATCACTCCACTCTCTTCAACTATGTGGACATACTGAATTCCCACGGCATCACAACTCCTCAGAATCGCACTTATGTTATGAGGATTTCTCAAGCGCTCCAACACCACCGTTAAATCAGGTTGGCGTTTTTCCAACACCTCTAACAGGCGTCTTCTCCGTTCAGGGGTGGTCATAAGCCCTCCAGGCCAAGCTTATCATCCGGGAAGCCCCATTCCCCTCTCTTCGATAGGAGGGAAATAGACCTGAGCAGCAGGTGCAGAGCCCACACTTCTCTGGGACCCTCTCCACCCCCTCCAGCTCCAGGAGCCTAGCCACAGCCACATCCAAGGAAAAGAAAACCTTCCCATCCCTCTCTGCTACACCAGCCTCTACAACATGTTGGGGCAGCCCCCCCTCCAGCTCCCGGACCATTTCTATCCCAACCTGATAACAACATTGTTTTATGGAAGGTCCAAACCATATTCTAATGTCTCTGATATCACTATATAACGATCTTAACTTACTTAGCCCTTTTTGGATAATCCCGCTTCTGAGCCCCCTCCACCCCACGTGGAGAAGAAGGAGATGACGGGGAGCAACAAACAACAGGGGCAAACAATCGGCCGTGAGAACAGCTATCCCCACCTTCACCGCCTGCTGCGAGAGAAAGAGCCCATCACCCTCCTCACTTCCCCTCACACCCTCGGCGTCCAATATGATAGAGCTATGAACCTGTCTAACTTTCACAATCCTTGAAAGACCCAGCAGTATTGAGAGCTTCTCTCTTGCCTTCCCAATCCTGTAGTCTCTATTTCCCATGCTATGGATGAAGAAAACACCCTGATCTCCTTTCAACAAAAACTCCTCACCTCCAAGGATCACTCTACTCCAGCCACCCAAAGCATCCCCTCCTTCACCGCTCCAAAAGAACCAGTGAAAACCATCACCGCCCCTTCGTCCCTGGCCTCTTGGAGAAGCCCCTCCCAATCTTCTCTGCCCCTTATAAAGCCCTCCACTGACCCATAGGTCACCAGATGAGAATACAGAAGCCCTCTGTCTTCGTAGGTAAGGTTCAGAAAAAAGGTCCTCTCAAATCCGCCCAGAATAAGTTTAAGGGCGTCTTGCCATGGCTTATCCTTTAAAAGCTGAAAAAAAGCCCACAGAGGCCTTTCTGGAAAGCGAGAGCGGAGGCTTCCCAGAAGAGTCTTTAAAGCCAAGGGGTTATGGGCCACATCAAATACGACAGGTACCCCCTTTACCACCTCTATCTGCATCCGACCGGGTAGCCAGGTCCCCTGAAGGGCCCTCAGGACCCCAGCTGTGAGGGGGAAGCCTAAAACCTCCATAGTTCTCAGGGCGATAGAAGCGTTAATCCATTGATGTTGGCCCTCCAGCTTAAGACGTAACGGTGAAAACACTCCATCCCCCACATAACAAAACCCCTCTCCTGCACATCCCATAGCGAAGAAATCTTTCTGCCACTCATGGAACACAGCACCAATAGCCCTATTGCCTTCCCTAATGGCCTTGAGCCCCTCGAGAGGAATGTTACCCAAAACCAAAGGCCTTCCCCTACGGGCTATGGGTAGCTTTTCGAGGGCAATGGCAGAGAGACTATGACCCAAGTATTGGGTGTGATCCATGCCTAAAGAGACGATGATAGAGGCTACAGGATCGGAAACATTGGTAGCATCCCACCTTCCCCCCATGCCCACTTCCATAACAGCCAAGTCAATCGAGCAATTGTTGAAAATTACAAATACTGCAGCCGTGAGAAGCTCGAAAGGGCTCAAATCTATCCCCCACCTAAGAGCCTTGGATTGGAGTTCCTCTATGAAAGACTCCAACTCCCACTCCTGAGCACAAGACTGAGGAATCATCACTCTCTCTCGAAGACTATTGAGGTGGGGCGACAGATACCCCCCTACCCTGACTCCCAAAGCGTTGAGCATATGATATAAGTAAGAAACGGTGGAACCCTTTCCGTTGGTGCCCCCCACAAGAATAGTGGCAAACTTTTTTTGAGGATCACCCAACTTCCTGAGAAAAATTTTTATTCTTCCTAGTCCTGGTTTTACTATTCTATCGGAATATTGAATGAACACATCCATAACTTTTTATAATTAGGTTTGTTATACCACAACTTCACTACATGCTTATTGCAAAGCTCTAGCCCAATCATATATAGTTCACCAACAATAAATCAAATAATCATGAGGCAAAAGATAGGCCATTAGGGGGGGCGCGTTCTTAATAAGGGGGCGCGCTACTTTATTTTAGGAGGGATTCAGCCATGAGTGGCAAAATCCGGAAAGAAGAAGCGCTAGAGTACCATTCCATTGGGCGACCGGGAAAGATTGAAGTAACCATAACCAAGCCCTGTGAAACCCAAAGAGACTTGTCGCTGGCCTACACACCGGGAGTCGCCTGGCCCTGCTTGGAGATAGCCGACGATCCGGACAAGGTCTTTGTCTACACCGCCAAAGGCAACCTAGTAGCTGTAGTTAGCAATGGCACGGCTGTGCTAGGTCTGGGCAACATAGGCGCCCTGGCCGGAAAGCCCGTGATGGAAGGTAAAGGTGTCCTTTTCAAAACCTTTGCAGACGTGGACGTCTTCGATATTGAAGTAGACACGGAGGACCCAGACGAGCTTATTAGGGTAGTAAAACTACTGGAGCCAACCTTTGGCGGGATCAACCTGGAGGACATAAAAGCCCCTGAGTGCTTCTACATTGAAGAAAAGCTCAAAGAGATCCTCGACATCCCCGTGTTCCACGACGACCAGCATGGAACAGCCATTATTACTACTGCGGGCCTTCTAAACGCCTTGGAATTAGTGGGTAAGAAGCCAGAGGATGTACGGGTAGCAATGAATGGTGCCGGAGCTGCTGGGATAGCTATTGCCAAGATGATTCTCAATATCGGGGTCAAGAAAGAGAACATCATCATGTGCGACAGCAAAGGAGTGATCTACAAAGGCCGCACAGCAGGCATGAACCCCTATAAAGAAGAGTTCGCTATAGAGACCAATCTCAGGACCCTAGAAGAAGCTATGAAGGGAGCCGATGTCTTCATAGGAGTCTCTGTGAAAGGGGCCGTAACCCAAGAGATGGTTAAGAGTATGGCTCCCAACCCCATCATCTTTGCCTGCGCTAACCCCGATCCTGAGATCACCCCAGAAGAGGTCCTCGAAGTCCGCAAGGACGCCATAATGGCCACAGGAAGGTCCGATTATCCCAACCAGGTCAACAACGTGCTGGGATTCCCCCATATATTCAGGGGAGCACTAGATGTCAGAGCCAGGGCCATAAATGAAGAGATGAAGGTGGCAGCGGCGAAAGCTTTGGCCGACCTGGCCAAGGCCGGGGATGTACCAGAATACGTGCTCAGGGCTTACAACCTGGACAGGCTGGAGTTTGGTCCTGATTACATCATTCCCAAACCCCTGGACCACAGGGTAACCCTGTGGGAAGCTACTGCTGTTGCCAAAGCCGCCATAGAAACGGGCGTAGCCAGGACAAAAATTAAAGACTTCGATAAATACAAAGAGTACCTCGAGGCCCGCCTCAGAGGAAAGATGGGAGAGGTCATCAGGGCCCTTATCAACAGGGCCAAAAGAAAGCCTAAAAGAATTGTATTCCCCGAAGGGAGCCATCCCGATATCCTCAGAGTTTCCCAGGTCATCCTGGACGAAAAGGTTGGCAAACCCGTTCTTATCGGAAGTGAGCGAGAGATCAAGGAGAAGGCTGCAGAGCTCAAATTGGAACTCAAAGGCATCGAGATCGTGGATCCCCTGCGCTTCGATAAAGCCGAAGTCTACGCTCAGCAGCTCTACTCCATGAGAAAGAGGAAAGGCGTCACCCTGGCAGAGGCCAGAAGGCTGATTGCCAGGGGCCCCAACACCCTGGGCGCCATGATGCTCCACATGGGGGATGCCGATGTTTTTATCGGCGGCCAGGATCAGCACTACTCCACCGTCCTCTCCCACATCCTCAAGGTGCTCAAGACCAAGAAGGGAATATTCAAAGCCTCTGGTGTCTACATTGTGGTTCTCAAAGACGACCTCATGTTCTTCGCCGACACCACGGTGAACATAGACCCCACAGCAGAAGATCTGGCGGAAGTGGCTATCTGTACAGCCGAAACTGCCCGCAAGTTTGGTGTGGAACCCAGAGTGGCCATGCTCTCCTACTCCAACTTTGGCTCTGTGAACCACCCCACCGCCGAGAAGGTGAGAAAGGCCACTGAGATAGTGAAGGAAAGGGAACCCTTCCTCACTATAGACGGCGAGATGCAGGCCGACACAGCTGTGGTCCCCGAAATCTTGAAAGGAACCTATCCCTTCTCAAGCCTCAAAGAGAGGGCCAACGTCCTCATTTTCCCCAATCTCGACGCTGGCAACATCGCCTACAAGTTGGTCCATAGACTGGGTTGTGCCAGGGTCATAGGACCTATCCTCCAGGGCCTAAAGAGGTCCGCCCACGTGCTCCAGAGGGGATCTTCGCCTGAGGAGATCTTCAACCTGGTGGCAGTGGCAGTTGTCGAAGCCCAAGAAATGGAGGAGAGCGAATAGGAACCTCTGTCAGAGGGGCGGGTGGGCTTTTGCCCACCCGCCTTTTTTATCACCCCTCATCTCCCAGCCGCTCCGATGAGTACCTCCAACGGAAGTTCCAGGCCATGATTCCCAGAAGTGAACCCATATCAATATGTTAGGCTGATTCCATCCCTACATCGTAGCCATTAATAAGGCAGGAATATTATTTTCATTTTATTAAGATATTTGACATTGCATTTGTTCTGTGTTACACAAACAATTACAATGTATGTGGATACAGCATATGTCAAACGAAAGGGAAAGACCTATGTTCGCCACCTTTTGAGAGAGTCCCACCGTGAGGGTGGAAAGGTCAAGCACCGTACCATTGCCAATCTGTCCCACTGTTCCCCTGAGGAGATCGAGGCCATCAAGCTGGCCCTGAAGCACAAAGGGGATCTTTCGCTTCTGGGCTCTGTGAAGGAGGTTAAGGTATCTCAGGGGTTGAGAGTAGGTGCGGTGTGGCTTCTTGACGCACTTGCAAGGCGCCTGGGTATCACCCAGGCATTGGGTAAGACCCGTCAAGGTAAACTGGCCCTATGGCAGGTAATGGCCAGGCTAATAGATCAAGGCTCCCGTTTATCCGCTGTGAGGCTTGCAGGACTCCACGGGGTGTGTGAGGTACTGGGGCTGGATGCCTTCAATGAGGATCACCTCTATAACAACCTTGCCTGGTTAGCCGATCACCAGGAAAAGATAGAGAAGAGGCTATTTAAGGTGCGCTATGGGAAAGAGCCACCCACTTTGTTTTTGTACGATGTGACCAGTTCCTATCTGGAAGGTGAGCACAACGCTCTTGGTGCCTTTGGTTACAACAGGGATAAAAAGCGTGGCAAGAAGCAACTGGTGATTGGGCTCCTCACAGGGTCTGATGGGGTACCTGTAGCGGTACGGGTCTTTCAAGGCAATACCCAGGATCCAAGGACACTTGAGGAACAGATAAGAATGCTCATTGAAGGATTTGGTGTGAAGGAGGTGACCCTTGTGGGTGACAGGGGGATGATCAAAGGGCCTCAGAGGGAGCTCATAGGCAGGCAGGGATTTCACTACATCAGTGCCATAACAAAGGCCCAGATAAGAAGGCTCATTCACACTGGGGTGCTCCAGATAGGCCTATTTGATGAAGACTTGAAGGAAGTGGTGGATGCAGGGGTGAGGTATATACTGCGTCGCAATCCCCTCAGGGCACAGCAGGTGAGGGCCAACCGTCGTGACAAACTGGAGGCTATTAGAAAACTGGCTCAGGAGAAGACGAACTACCTGATGGGGCATCCCCGGGCAAGGGTAGAGGTTGCCCTGCGGGACATAAAAGAAAGAATCAAAAAGCTGGGGATTTATCAATGGGTGGATGTGAAGGCAGAGGGTAGGGGGCTACATGTAGAGGTGAACAGAGAGGTCCTTTCCCAGGTAGAAGAGCTTGATGGTTGCTATGTGATCACCACAGACCTGAAGGCAGAGGATGCAGATGCGCAGGTAGTGCATGATCGCTACAAGGATCTGGCATTGGTGGAGCAGGCCTTTCGCACATTCAAACAGGGGCATCTGGAAGTGAGGCCCATATTTGTGAGGAGCGAGGCCAGCACCAGGGGACACGTCTTTGTGGTGATGCTGGCATACATACTGGAGAGGGAGCTTGCCAGGCTGTGGCGTGATTCAGAGGTGACAGTAGCGGAGGGGTTGGATGAGCTGGGTGCCTTAAGGTGTGTGAAGGTAGAGGTGCGAGGCAGATGTGTAAACAAGGTACCCGAGCCTGAAGGGATGGCAAAGAGGCTGCTGGAGGCTGCCGATGTCAAACTGCCCATGAGCCTACCGGTGCGCAAGGCGGATGTAGCCACGAGGAAGGGGTTGGTCTCCAAGAGGAGATAAGCTGTTTTATCAACTGGTTACACACCAGATTTTGTGCCTGTTATGCTGGAACCTCCGCTTTAGAGGCTTCTAAGTCATGCTGGCTTGTCCAAGACGGTCCTTAATTCTCTTCTCGAGATCATCTCCCAATTCCAGAAACTCGAAGAGTTATCATCTCACTCCTCACCCCTCCTCCTGTTTCTACTCAACACAGTCACATCCCACTACGGTACAGATCTATCCCATTGTTAGCCTAGCTCTCTACCATCAAATAGCGTATCTCTCTATGTAATCCTTCACTGCCGCCACGTCGGCGGGAAGGACCTCAAAGCGGCGCTCCTTGCCCTCTAATTCTGCAATGCGAGGGGGCTTGGGTGGTTCCTTGCCTATAGCCCTCTTCACGGACTCGGGGAACTTGGCGGGATGAGCCGTGGCTAAACAGACCATAGCCACCCATTCCTCCTGCAAGGCCAAGCCTGCCGTCACACCCACAGAGGTGTGGGGGTCCAGAATATATCCCGTCTCTCTGTAAAAACGGCCAATGGTCTCCAAAGTCTGGGACTGGTCCACCGCCATGGATATGAAATCCAGACGCACCCGCTCCAGCTCCTCCTCGCTAAAGGTGAGTCGCCCTGTCCTTTTAAAGCTTTCCATGGCTTCCCTAACCCGTTTGGGGTTCCCACCCCACAGATAGTAGAGGTAGCGCTCGAAGTTGCTGGCAACTTGGATATCCATGCTTGGGCTTATAGTGGGCACCACCTTACCCAAGGAGTAGTCACCTCGGCTGATGAAACGATAGAGGATGTCGTTCTCATTAGTGGCCAGGACCAGCCGCTCTATAGCACCCACGGGCAGCATCCCTTTGGCCACAAAACCGGCAAAGATGTTGCCAAAGTTGCCCGTGGGCACAGTGAAAACCACCCTTTGGGCCCCTGCCCCGGCAAGGCGCAGATAACCCCAAACGTAGTAAACCACCTGGGCCAGGACCCGGGCCCAGTTGATGGAGTTGACAGCTCCCAATCTGTGGCGCTCCTTGAACTCCAGGTCCCCGAAGATCTCCTTCACAATAGCCTGGCAGTCATCAAAGGTTCCATCTATGGCCAGATTGTGCACCTCGGGATCAGTAACGGTGGTCATCTGGAGCTCCTGAACGTGAGAGACCCGGCCGTGGGGGTGGAGAATGAAGATGGCCATGTTCTTCCTGCCCTTCACCCCATAAATGGCAGCACTGCCTGTATCCCCAGAAGTGGCACCCAGGACATTCATCCTGTCCCCCGCCTTGGCCAGAAGATACTCGAATAGGTTCCCAAGAAACTGGAGGGCCACGTCTTTAAAGGCCAGAGTAGGCCCGTGAAAGAGCTCCATGATGTGGATACCCCC
>Ga0190316_1000742_pt1 | contig 10120 bp, 12 predicted proteins | sample 48701112_MG_FD_161663 | JGI IMG/M metagenome (GOLD analysis project Ga0190316, IMG submission 161663) | Hydrothermal vent sediment bacterial communities from Southern Trench, Guaymas Basin, Mexico - 4870-11-1-2_MG | ecosystem: Environmental > Aquatic > Marine > Hydrothermal vents > Sediment ... | reverse complement strand
ATTTTAAAGGAACTGATGATTATGATAAAGATGGTTATTCCTTTTTCTTAGAGCTTAAACCTTATGCCTTCTCAAGCCTCCCTATAAGTGTGATAGGAAGATATGATTATTTTGATCAAAATGATGATCAAGACGATCTGGATGACGGAACCCTTGATGAAAGTAGAAGATATATTTTGGGGATTGCCTATCATTTAGATAAACCTCACAAAAGTATGTTTCTTCTTGATTATGACTATGTAGATTATGAAGATAAGCTTTTAGCTGATGACAAAAGACTTCAGCTAACCCTTCAGGTAAAATTCTAACTACTTACCTTCATACCACACCGTGCTTATATAAAAGGAGGGAGGAGTACAAAAACTCTCCTCTCTCTTTTGATTGAGAATGTATTATAACTTTTTCTTATTGTTTTAAATATTTAATATTTAAACAATGACTTGTGGTGATTTGGGACAAACGTTCCGGAAATATGTGAAATTTGCCGTAGGCAAATTTGGGCGAGCGTTAGCGAGCCAAATATCCGCCTGCTGTCCGAGTGCGATAGCACCGGAGCGAAGCGGAGAGTTGCGGGCGACAGGCATATTCTTACTTTCATCTTATATCACTCTGAAAGAGTGTCTCAAAAATTTTGAGGAGTTCTGATATCTCAGAATTCATCAAATTTGGAGTATATATATTGTAAGACCTCCCCAGTAGTTTATTCTGCAGCATAATGGACGATTAAATACATTTAGTGGTGAGTTAAAAAGCTCATGTTTGTAATAACTTGAGATGAGTTCAAAAGTTGTAAAAATAAATCAAAATTTTCTAATTGATGTGCACTAAGAACAATTTGCTTAAACTTCATATCTTGATGCTCTATTTTTTGAAAAGTAATTCGTCTTATCTGTCCATCGTTTGTGAGCAACCAGTTCTTTAACTCAATAAAGTCAGATTTATCCAGCTTTAAATGCTCAATTGAGGATGGGTCTCCTGCAGTTGCATAGGCTAAAAGTATTATTCCTACACCAGATAGTCTCCTTCCAGCATCAAAAGTAACAACTGTTGAGTTTTCTTTTCTAAGCCAAATTTTATAGTTTACTGGAACAGAAGGTGAAACTCCCGCTGTTAAAAGCTTTAGTACACAAAATTCGCATGAAACCTCAAATACATACAGTTCATCCCTTCCTCTTCCAATAAAATTTTTTCACTTCGTGCAATTTCTGTTAAAGCTTTTATTTTAGGTTTAGGAAGCCCCGTTGCTTTTTCGATACATTCTTTTAAATTGCTTTGCTCAATTTTATTTTTATCAATCTCCCATTTATCCTTGAATTTCTCAGAATATCTATATATTATGCAGTTTTTAATCATGTTCATCACCCCAACTTGGTTCTGCCTCAATAATTAACGCATTTTCAGACCTCTCAAGCAAATAGTCATAATCTCTATGACCTCTAAAGGTTGAAAATGAAAAAAGCACAACAAGTTTCGCCATAGCTCTTGAACAAGCTACATAGGTTTGTGCACGCATTCCAACGTCTCCAAATCCTCCTTCTCCTAAAAAACCTATCCGTCTATATGGATTTTTACGGGCAAAGGAAATTATTACGCAAGATACTCTCTGCCCTGAGCTTGATATAAGGCTAACTTCTTCTTCTCCCCTCAAATTATCTGTATTTATTATAACGAGTGGATTGTTAGGATCTAAGATATCAACGAACTCTTCTGGACAAACATCTCTATTCCAAGAATATCCCAAAGAAGTCAATGTTCTATTTCGAGCTGATTGATGCGTTTCTAAAGGATAGGTATGGAGAGTTTCTCTTAAAGCATTCACAGCTTGACAAATATCTGGATGCATACGATATTGTAAATTAAGCTGATGTGGTTCGTAATCTCTTCTTCTTGACATGATGAAAATTCCAATATTCGGTCTTAAAAATTGTTGAGTTATAATCACAGGTAGCTGGTTAGGATCACCGAGAAGGGCATATCCTGAAGGATTATAAAAAGATTGTCTGACTTTTGACAATGCAGAAAAGAACAAGATTAGTGGAACTTGGCTGAATTCATCAATAAGGATTAAAGGTCTTGTTTGAAAGTTAAAGATCCGAGCTGAACCATACAATGTTGCCATAAGAATTGGCGTGCTTCTTAATCTGCGTTGCTGTTGTGGAGTCAATTCACTTGCATCGTTGTAAGCGATGTAGTAATTTGAATAAAGGGAAATTTTGATAAACTAAGTAACGTCCTCTATCCACAACTCTTAAAACATCTTCAGGCGAAAAACCCAGCTCTATGAATGCTTCAAGAGCTCTGTCAGCAGCGTAGTGAGTATGACAAAGATAAGCGATCTGTGATCTTCTATTTTCTTCTTTATATTGAGCTGCAGCAAGAACACCTACGGTTGTTTTGCCTGTTCCAGATGCTCCTTCTACAATTGGAAGTATAAACTCTCCACTTGAAAAATCCCATCCCTCTAAAATAACTCAACTGATTCCCTCTGTTCTTGATTTAGCATTCTTAACCTTCGTCGAACTTCTCCATTCATCTTCTTCCTCTCCTTAAGGGTCTTTGTGCAAATATAGATTCCAAAAGCTGGATTATCGATCTTCTCCGTGCTCTTTCTTCATTCTGAGCACCTATATGTTTTAATCTAAATAAAACCGATTGTATCTGTTGTTCAAGGAAAATTGGTGACTCCTTCATGATTGGAGCTAAAATATCAGGTGAAAATAGAAGGATAGCTTCTTCAGATATCGTTGGCAAAATTCTGCTCAATTGAAGCACTATGTTGTTATTATGTGTATTTATAAGCCTTTCATCAAGTTTAAGTCCGCAAAATACAGTACCATAAGGTATTACAGTGCAATACTCATAACCTCTCAATGTATTTGCTTCTCTTCCTATTACTTCAAGTTCAATTTGGTTGTTTTGAACAGATACTACATTAGTCTCAATAATAAGCCCTAATTCCAATAATTCCTCCCTATTCAGCATCAAAAGTTGATAATACCAAAGCTGTCCCTTCCACATCTGTTCCCATAATAGCAATCTATACCATAGCTGAAAGGTTTGTCTAATTTCAGGACGGCAACAAGGGAATGGATATCTTCTCGGGAAGCAATTAATGAATGGGGGGTCCGCATTTAAGATGAGGATTTTCTGGAGCGCATTGGGCATTTTCAAATACTTCGCTAAAAACTCCCGGTGATTCGGATATGCTGATATCGTTGATCCAAGCATAGGCTGAATGAGTATCATTTATAAAATTTTGATTGTCAGAAATAACAAAGTCATGATGAGGTGTCTCTACAACCAATTCAAAATCTTCGAATCTTATCCCTCTCCATTCATTTGGTAGATTTTCCTCTTTTAATAAACTGCAGATAATTTTCCAAAGCAATCAAATTTGATAACCCTTTAAAAAACGGTAGAACATTATCTTCTCGACTGCCTCTAATTGTTCTTTCGATAATCCTCCTTTGAGTTAGATCTATTTCGTCTACTCTACCTCTTAAAGGATAATTCCTAACTCCGCTTTCAAGTGGAAAAGGAACGTGAGAAGTTGCAACCGAAATCTCGAAAAAGATTTAACTATCTGAGGTTATAGATTGAAGTTCACCATTTTCTAATTTACGTTCAACCCAAGGTCTTACGCATAATTTCCATATGTCATTACTTTCACTAATTTGAAAACTTTGTGATTGAGAGAAGCAAAGAAACATATTTTGAATTGACTAACTTAGGATGGAAATATCTCCCCTAAACTCGAAATCTCCATTTAACAAGGGCATTTTCAATTCCATGAATTAAATCGTGATACAAGCTACTGGGCACAAATTAGCATTAACCAAATTTGTAACCGTTGGAAAAGGTGTAAAAGGTGGTCTACCTGATGCGAAGACTTGATTTCTTAATACTTCATTTCTTGGGTATCTCCATCTTGGAAGTGGGTGTCTCTCTACAGTCACTTATAACACCTCTGGTAGGAATATTATACCAGATGTTCAAGATATGTTATGTTGTTCTTCCAATTCCATCAAGGAATCCGTCAAGTCATTAGCCAAATTCGAGTATTCTGCTCTTAAAATCTTCGTAATGCATTTTTTTTATTATATTTGCAACTTTGGCTGAGAAGTCAACATACGATGAAAGTGCGTCATTTTCCTTTAAAATAAACACAACAAACCAAGAAAGGCCAAGAAATTTTATATTTTCCTCATTTAATATCTCACAAATCTTCTGCCATCTTAAAACCTCTTTAACTCTCGAAACATTATGGATATCCAGCTTATCCAAATTAGGAGTTTCACTAATAAACCCGATAGTTTTCATATAATTAAATGCATCTTCCAACTTTTCTACTTCAGCTACTTTTTTGACAAGTTCAAGTGAAAGATAAGGTGCCGAACGTAATGATATAATCCCCCAATCCTTGAGGCTGAACCCTGCAGAGAGTACATTATCAACTACTGCTGGCATATCTGAGGCATTTAACATCCTCCAAATTCCTATTGCTATCGCAAATGATAGAAACTTTTTATCTTCTTGCACCCTGGAAATAATTTCTTGGACAATTTTGTCTGCTTTTTGCATTCTTTCAAAATCTTATTTAAGCATTTCTAAGTTTTCTATAAAGTAGTCTATTTGCTGAAATTGGGTATTAAATGTCGATAATCTTTGGCGTATTTTATTGTCTTTATATCTTACTCGAAATTCATTCACGAGGTTTTTTTCTATAATTCCTAAATTTTGAAGTTTAGTTAAATCTTTTTCAAATATTCCTAACTCGTTTAAATCTGAAATTTCCTCCAACCTGCCTCACCTGGCTCTTTTAAATCTTTCAGATCATTTATGATGATACGTAATAATATCTCAATTTTCTCGTTCAATTCTTCCTTATTTATATTTTCTAAGTTCATAGCCCGTCGCCCCCGATTACGCCTAACGTCTCAAGACTAAAAGAAGTCTTCAAGCCATAGGCGAAGGGGTTAGAGAAAATGATTTTATCATTTTCTCTTTTAGCCTTTGTTATCTGATGTTTTGACCGCTATATATTTTATAACTCGCACAGGTATTTTTTTACCACAATTAACACACACTACCTCTCCTTTTTTTATTATTCTTGGCAAAGTAACTGTAGATTTACAATATGGACAGGAAATTTTAGTTTTCTTAAGTATGAATAAATATCTTTCTCTTTTCTCACGAGGTTCGAATCTTATTCTATTTTTACAATGATAACAAATTAAATACTCAGGAGGTTTTTCAGAAATATTAATCCGCAGTAGTTTGGAACAGTAAGGGCAATTAAATTCCCTTTGATTTCGCCCCCAGTACAGAAAAAAGGCAAAAATGATGAGAAAGATGAAATAAACATAGAAAAATGCTTTTCCTTTAAATAACTCTGCGCCAAAGTAAGCTAATGGAATTAATATAAAAAAAATTATCCCAACAAAAATTTTTCCTAACCGAGTACTGCCACGTAATACTTGTAAATCTCCGCCTGTTATCATTTTGTTTATTTGTTTATCAAATATTCTCCCAAACAGAACGTAAAAAACCAAAATTCCTGCCATTAAAAAAAATAAAACGGTAGTGTCGTTCATATTCAGAAGGTATTTTCGTCAATAAGAAAGGTGCTACAAAAACAAAAAATGCCAACAAAAATATACCTGCTAAAATAGTTCGCTTTTTAATCTTAAATCTCTGAAAGTCATTCTTTCCTCTGATGATTCGCCGAATGAAAAACAATACACATAATCCCAAAATCCAAACTATAATAAAGACAGCTGCCTCCAAGAACCACTCTCCAAATGTTATCGAACCTTCCAAACAAAAAATCCCTACATCTAAAGCGATTCCAAGCCACACTATTGACCAACCTGCAATAATGAGATTTAAACAAAAATATAATATTTTTTTTATATTACCCATCGTGCATTTCTCTTTTAGATTTAATCAAAATTTCAGATAACGTTCTGGGGATATGTGAAGTCCGCCAAAGGCAGATTTGGACGTAGCCGAAGGCGAAGCCATATATCCACCTGTTAGGCGTGGGCGATAGCCCCGGAGTAAGCGTAAGCGAACGGAGAGTCGGGCGGAGCGATAGGTTTTTGATTCTAATTTCGATCTCAGCATTTCTATGGTAACTAACTTGAAATTATTGACGCAACTTTAACTCCAATAATTACAAATAAAGCAATTATGAAAGTTTCTAAACCAGCTTTAAAGCTGATTTGCCTCATTACCAAGGAAGCACCCAGATCAGTTAGTACACAAAAGCCAAGCGCAGCAAATAGACCATATTGCTTAAAGATTAAGACCATTGCTATGACCAATGGAAGCGACATTATCGTCCCTATAATTGCCACATGAATTATATTTGTTTGTGTGGCATTGGTTATAACATTGGTCATTCCCGCCATTCTTGAACACACAACAAACAATGCAAAAGCCATTGATACTATTAATAATTGTTCCATCTTACTTCCTCCATTAGAACTTTTATTTTTTTCATAACTTATCACTTTCATTTACGAATCCCCTTTGCTTATAATCTATCTCTAAGCGAAGCCTGATTTCGCCTAACGGAATAAGGATAAAAGAAGTTTTTGCGAAGCAAAAATTTGGGTGAGTGCTATAAACCACAAACTTTTTATGCTGTGTTAGGCAACTGTTTTGTTTAAAGAGCATCTCTCATATCGATTTTCTCAGTTTAACCATCCATATTAGGTAAACAAAAATCTCGTTCATCAACGATTATACTGTTTATTATGTTTTGTTTTTGCGAGTCTTTTGACGATAATCTTCTATTCTTTCTTCAGGCCCCCATTTACCACAACTAGGCTCTGGTTCAACATATTTCCTCATAAAGAAAACGGGTCCTTTATTAGTCATGTGAAATTCTGCCGCATATGCTACGGAAAAATATTTCTCTTCAATATCTCCAAAGATCTTATACTTTACTTTTAAACTGTGATTCTCGCCATCTATTATATCTTCCCTCCAAGTAAAAATTACTGCGTCTAATTTACTGCTTTTTCTTGTTCTGTCTAGATCTTCCAAGATTTTAGGTGAGGAGTAGTCAGCTGTTGTTATATCAATAATTAATAGCCTCTCATCCAGTGGAATGCCTAATTTCCCAATATATTCTTGTCCAAACTTCTTTGCCTTTGCACTAATATCTGTGTTTATTTTGTCAATTGTAAGACTACTTTCAGCATATCTTTTTGATAGACATTCCACCCCAGCTACCTTGTCATGTTTATGGAATATAAAATCTATCTGCTTCCCTTCTTTGGTATAATCTTCTACAAACTCAATATCCCAATTCGATAGAAGACACCTCGAGGCCATGTCTATCTCGAAGATAGTGCCATAAAAGTTACTTTGTGTTTTAACTCTTTGTTTACATTTCTCTAAGAATGGTTTAAAGAACTCCTTCTTTTTCAACTCAGCCCATTGTACTGAAACTTCTAATAGAGGATAGACGTATTTAACAAATTCGTTAGGTAAAGGTTTTCTTTGGACTTGATTTATCTTCATTATAGTATCATATGCGTTTTTTAGCTCTCTTATTTTCGCAATCCTATGATCCATAGGTTTCTTGATAAAATCGAAGCCATATACCTCTTTGATAAAATCGTGTATTATTTGGAAACTTTTATACATCTCTACACCTCTTTGTATTTGTATTACAACAAACTTTTTTCTTTTACTATCAAATGAAATACATCTTTTCAAATCTTTCTCCATTTTTTTCTGCGTTGATAACAAATGTCGCCTAACTCGTTCATATCCGAACTGTTCGGATATACTACCAAATGAGAAATATATACGAACTATTTGCACATATAATCCTTTTGGGCTTTATTCTTTGTTTTTTTATTCTCATATTTTATCTTCTTTTAAAGGGTTATCAAGTGATTTTTTTTATTATAGAAAGGTTTTTTGTGCTAATATGAGTGTAAACTGGAAATAGCCATTTTGAGGCTTTAATGGAATCACTTTTCTATTTAAATCTATATTTTCGAATCTAAGTTTTATCACCTCTCTAATCCGAAATCTATCAAAATATACGAGCATTAAATTGCTTTATGTTTTATTTGGTTGTAATATCTATAACTTTCTAATATCTCTTTTGGTTAACACTATAAACAATTTTTTTTCTTTCTTAAGGCGCTTTATTTTAAATTATTTTAATTTTAATAATATTAAAAGTAGATGCGAAACTTACAGTTTTGTTATTAAATCTTCACTGTAAGGAACTCCCCAGTATTTTCCTTGTGGATTCCATTCCCTTCTCGGGACAGATTTTACCTTATTTATCAAATCCTGATTGTATGGTATTTTGATTATAATCTTGTTATTTCTTTCCAGCTTAATTTTCACAGCAGGGATTTTTTTCTTGCCATTAATCTTTACTAAATATATAGCAAAAATGAATTAAAAATCAAATTTATTTCTAATTAAAAACTAAAGAATAAGCTATCAATATAGCTTCTTCTTTATTTTAGCTATATTTTTTTATATTAAAGATTTTTAGTAAGTGATGATAAACTACATATACACCTGTTGTGTAAGAACATAAGCTCCGAAACGAACGTTTAAAGCTCAAGAAGTCAGAGGAGAAGGATAAATTCCACAATCTGTTATTAACCTTAGACTATAAAGTCTTTTTTATTATAATTTTATTAATTCAATAATAAGTGCTATTACTAAAGGAATAACTACTATTGAAATTATAATATACAATTTTTTTCTTTTTCTAACTTCTACTTGAGCATACTCAGGTCCTGTCCTCAATTCAACAACAGGATACAATTCTTTCAATTTATTAACTATATACCAAGCAAGAGATAGCCCAAATACACTTGCAGTTGTAATAATAACATCAGTAGAAATGAAATATAAAAGGTTAAGAGCAAGTGAAGCAAAACTTAGACCAATACCTACTGCAAATACCATTATTAAAAGCCAACTATATTTATGTGGCCAGTTTACTTGTTTTTCCCAATTTGAAATGATATCCTCAAAGCTCTTGATAACTCCATTTACCCATAATTCATCAGAACCTGACACAAGAATATAATTTGCCCATTTGTAATCTTCAACAGTATGGCTTAATTGGATGTATATCCTCTTATCGTTTGTATAATTGGTGTAACGCATTTCTATTTCGATAATTCTCCTTGTGTCTAAAATCCCGTTATGAGAAAATATTTCTTTATTATCACTTTCATATTGTGTCCCATCAACTCCTCTCAAAATAAAATTAATACTCTTACGGTCAGAATCTGCATCTTTCTCATATTCTTCATATATTTTTTGAGCTAATTCTCTAATATTATCTGTTTTAATTATTAAATTAGTTATATTTAATTTCTTAGAAACTATCATAATATCACCTTATCATTCTTCGCCTTGGATTTTACTTAACGTTTTAGGAATATCCGAAGTTCCAAGCGAAGCAAGGAATTTGGACAGAAAGATAGCGAAGGCAGATATGCACCTGTTAGACACCGTCATTTCATCGCCTCTTTAATTTTATCCAAGTCTTTATGAAGTTCTTCTAAATCCAATATAAACACTGTATAGATTGGTGATTTTTCATCGAACTCGCCTTTTAATCTCATGTATACATCTTCAGGTAACGTTTCATAAATTTTGATATCGATTTCTTGTTTTGTTATATACCTGTTCAGAAATACGTGAAGACTCTTCGTCAAATCAGAATATTGACAACAAAATAAGCACGAAATAGGATAACTTATGGGTAATATATCCGATAATGATTTCTTACTACTGTGAACTGCCTTTCCAACTTCTATGGCAGAAGCAATTGTCACTCCTAGATTCCTACTAGAATATACTTTACAGCAGAAAGGAATAATAGAGTTAACATAATCTCTAAATGGGAAATTTAAGTCCCACCAATTATAAAAAATATATAAAGGACCCATTCCCTTAGATTGTGCTTGCTGTAATAGAATATCAACTTGGTAATTACCTTGTTTCTGATAATCCAAATGTGAATATTCTATAATACCCCTATTAATATGAATTCTCTTGGCCTGTAATCTTAATCCAATTATGCCACTTCTACTCAGAAACCACCATTCCCAATCAGCGC
>Ga0190316_1000741_pt1 | contig 10136 bp, 9 predicted proteins | sample 48701112_MG_FD_161663 | JGI IMG/M metagenome (GOLD analysis project Ga0190316, IMG submission 161663) | Hydrothermal vent sediment bacterial communities from Southern Trench, Guaymas Basin, Mexico - 4870-11-1-2_MG | ecosystem: Environmental > Aquatic > Marine > Hydrothermal vents > Sediment ... | reverse complement strand
GGGCATACGTGAGAATCATAGACATAGGCGGTTCTTACCGGAAGATGGCAAAGGTGCTCGAAGGCAGGTTCATCACTTTCGGCGAGGATTCCGACATAGTGATAAACCCGTTTTCCAACGTGGAGAGCATCAACTCCGAGATCTCCACGATCTCTTCCATAGTGGCACAGATGATATTCTCGGCTACCGCAACGCTGCCTGACGAGCTGGACATGACCCTGGTAAAGAATGCCTGCCGCTACGCATACGAGGCCCTGGGCGGCGAGGAAGGCCCGGGCATAGACATGGTGGCCGAATACCTCAGGACATTCCCTGTACATGCGAACACCGATGACTTTGCGGATTCTGAGAGGGAGCTTCTCGAGTTGAAGCAGAAGGCCAGGGACCTGGCTTTCAACCTGCAGGAGTTCACCACCTCCGGCGTGTACGGCAGGTGGTTCAACGGTCGTTCCACGCTGGACATCAGCAAGGACAGGCTGGTCGTGCTCGAGCTGGAGGAGCTGAAGGCCATGCCAGAGCTGTTCAAGGTGGTAACTCTCCAGGTGATCAATGCAGTTACCCAGGATCTCTACCTCTCGGACAGGTTCAGGCAGAGGCTCATCATATTTGACGAGGCATGGCAGTTCTTCAGGGAGGGGTCCATGCTGAAGAACGTGATCGAGGAAGGATACAGGAGGGCGAGGAAGTACGGAGGCAGTTTCACCACGATCACGCAGAGCGTGATGGACATCATGCAGTTCGGAGACGTGGGGAACGTGATTTTTTCCAACTCGGCTTTCAAGTTCTTTTTGCAGGCTGATGACTACGAGAAGGCAAAGGGCAAGAACCTGCTCGATTACGATGACTTTACCATGAGAATCCTGAAGAGCGTCAGGAGCGTGAGGCCGAAGTATTCGGAGATATTCATGGACACGCCCATAGGTTCGGGCGTTGCCAGGCTCACGGTAGACCCGTACTCGTACTACCTGTACACCTCGGATGCGGGCGAGAATGCAGAGATGTCTTCCATGGTGAAATCCGGCATGACCTATGCCGAGGCCGTGGATGCCATGGTGAGGAAGTACAGACGGGGGGCGTAGAGTGAAGAAGGTGCTTGTCCTGTTCCTTGCCTTTTTCATCCTTGCAGGCGGTCTCATGGCAGACGACTGGTCAGATGCCCAGACAAGCGCCAGGCAGCTGGGAAGCCAAGTGAATGCCAGGTACGGCAATTCTGCCGGCGTGACGGCAAATTTCAGCGCCCCGCTCACCTCGAAGGGTTCACCCATGCAGCCCCTTCTCTCCGAGATGTACACGTGTTCCTCTGACAGGAAGACGTACAGCAGCCTGTCAGACTGCCAGGCCGCATGCAGCGGCGGCACGTGCGAAAAGGGTTTCGATGCACAGCTCGAACACCCTTCATCCAAGTCCTTCCTCGAGGTGGACATACTCCCTGCCAGCACAGGGGACATAGGGACACTACTCGTGAAGCAGGACACTGATTTCGATGGTAACTTCGACTACTCCTACACCTCGCCCTATCCTGTCTCCGGCGTGTGCGCCAACGGGTTCATATCCTGCGACCCTGGGACATGGAATGACTGCCGGTATTTCACATGGCAGGCAGACTCGGACAAGAAGGTGAGCGTGAGCGAGCAGTCCTCCATAGAGTCTCTCGGCGGATGTTTCTGCATCAACAATTCCTGCGGCGGATCACTGGTGTGGAACAACCTGGACACCATACTGAACAGCCTCGGAGGTGGCGCTGTTTCCGCCATACAGTCGTCTGACCCTCACTGCGTGGTAACGAAGGTGAATGTCAGCGCAAACGACATGATGATTACCTACTACGGGCAGGAGAGCGACCAGGGTTCTTCATCGGCAACCACTGGTGTGCCGCAGTCAGGCACGGAGCATCCCGAAGTGTATATGGCGTCACCCTACCTGCTTACAGGTGCAGGCGAGCAGGAGAAGCTGGACCAGGAGTCAGACCCCAACAGTCTCACCTACATGATAGAAAACTCTCCGGCATCGCAGGAGAGGCAGACCACGGTGGTGGAATGCCAGGTAACGAATGACGTGGTCTGGCAGACTGTCTATACCGACCACTACTGTTACGTGTCCTGGCCTTACGATGTTCTTGCCCCTGACCGGCACATCAACTGCACTGGGCAAGGAGAGGATCACTCCGGCCAGCACCCTGCATGCGGCCAGTGCCCGAACAACACCCAGCCCTCGATGTCCACGGAGGTTGGCAGGGACATCTCGGGAAAATGGGTGGCAGGCAGTGGTAGCTGGTGTGGTGGCCTGGGTGCTGTATACCTGCTGTACGGAAAGATATATTACGTGTGGCAGACAGCTTCCGACACATCAGGATATACCCATAACGACACGTGCAATCCCGATGACAGCTGCAAACTCATGGAAGAGCAGGCATGCGATGGGGATGGAAACTGCGTGTACACCTGGAGGAACTTCAACCCCACGGGGCTGAAGCCTCTACCCAACTGCAAGACAGAGAACTCGGACCTTGACACGTATACTGTTTGCACAGATGGGTCTTCGATCACCAGCCAGGCTGCATCCACAGGTACTACTACCACGGTTGTTACGGGCGAGAACCTGTGGTGGACAATCAAGAGAAAGTACAGGTGCACGAGCGATGAGACCTACGATTTGAGCGATTACCAGCAAAGGATGGCAACTATCGAGAGCAGTATCTCGGCAAATGATGATCAGACCGTTTTCAGCTACAACGATTACATTGATGGCCAGACAGTGACAGGACCGACCACGAGCCTGAATCCAGGTGTTTCGGTCCCTGACTGCGAACAGGTATGCGAGATCAAGAAACCCGTGACGAAGACGGACGCAAGCGTTTCCGGCAATGCAAGCCAGTACCAGCGGGATATCACCACTTACGAAGACATATACAGGCCATGCATTTTGCAGGATGACCAGTACGTGTGTCCGGTGAAGGCAGGAGAGACAGTCGTGAGGTCCTGCGGGTGTCTAAATAATTTCCAGAAAGCCGTATCGACTCTGCAACTGCTGGATGATGCCAGCAAGGACATGATCTGTTCAGGAGAATAGCAGGATGAACCAGAGAGGGCATACCCATATCATAACGCTTGCGGTGATGGCATTCCTCGTCATCGTGGGGGCTGAACAGGTCTACACCTGGTACAGGGAGCAGACCCTGGTCGAGAACACGAAGGCCACCTTGAGCCAGGTAACATCACAGGTGAGGTATGTGCTGGAAAGCCTGGGCTGTTCCACAGAAGGCTATGACAAGGACATACAGGCCCTGGTGGAGAGTATCCAGAACGATCCCGAAGCTATCAAGGCATCCGTAGATACCATGAGGCTTTTGCTCAAGACCCTGGCCGAAGGGCAGTGCAAGGTACGCATCGAGATGCCAGGAGGTGAATCACGGTGAAGAAAGGGATCCTCATTGCCTTGCTGGTGAAGGGGCTCGTAGAAGCCATAGCCATTGGAGTATGGCTGATGACAGGCGTTGCCCACGGCGAGACCCTGGTGCAGTGTCCCTCTGAAACGCAGTGCAGTATTGCGGTGTACTCGAGCGCTGATTCCACCCAGATGATCACGCATACCATAGAGCTGGTGGTGCCAAAGGATTCGGACGGCAACCCCACACCCATAACCGGCACATCGGTGAACTTTCTCTTTGACGGGCAACAGTACACGGTTACCTGTGATGGCGAGCAACACGGGCTTGGTTCTTCTTCCTGCTCCGAGCTGGCGAACATGATTTCCTGCACGGTTGACCAGTCAGGGACTACCCCTGGGACCAGGGTAACAGTGGATCTCATCCTCCACGACCAGGACACCTACAGCCATGCCTATAGTGACTGCCCGGGCTACACGGATGATTCCACGCTAGAGGACACGGATGAAAACAGCCCGTACTGCGTGGAAGACAGTGACCACAGCGCATCCGCATGCAAGTGGGAGAAGCAGAACGTCAATGACAGCCTGCTCACGCAGAGGGGCGTGCCTCTCAATGACTGGGTGATATACGCACGAACCACGGTGGACAACATGGACATGGGTTTCCCGGTGGAGCCTCCGCCTCCATACCCTGACAGTGAACTGGTATGCTCGGAAGATTTGAACGGAAATGGTCAGATTGACGAAGGCGAGATACAGGAATGCGTAACTACTCCCCAGGGCGACCTGTGCCCGGTGGATGCTACCCCCTGCACGACAGACGAAAAGGACCCGACCTGCCCTGATGGTAGCACGTATAACCCTGGTACAGACAGGTGCGAGATAGACACCACCTGTCCATCGGGATTTACCAAGTCAGGTTCTTTGTGCGTGGCTGACCCGAACTGTCCTGATGGCAGCACGTACAACCCTGATACAGACAGGTGCGAGATAAATGCCTCCTGTCCGTCAGGTTATACGCTCTCTGGTTCTCTATGTGTGGTCGATCCGATCTGCCCTTCGGGGAGTACGTACAACCCAAGCACGGACAGGTGCGAGATGAATGCCACGGCTACGACCAATACCTGCTACACTGTCTCTGGCTGGCTGGCAGGCTGGCCAGGCTGGCCTGACTCCCACTGGCAGGACTGCCATGGAAGTTGTCCTTCTTCCCCTCAATGCAGCAACAATACCCAGCCTTCGGGAAGCGCCAGGATAGGCTATAAAAATACGGACCCTCTATGGGTTAGCAATGCTGCGTTTCACCACGAGTACGACTGGTACCAGTGGACCACGTATTCCTGTCCTTCAGGTTATACGCTCTCCGGTACCCTATGCGTGGCTGATCCGAACTGTCCTGATGGCAGCACATACAACCCTGATACAGACAGGTGTGAGGTAAATGCTACCTGTCCATCAGGCTATACGCTCTCCGGTTCTCTATGCGAGGTCGATCCGACCTGCCCTTCGGGTAGCACGTTTAATCCTGATACGGACAGGTGCGAGATAGACACCACCTGCCCATCAGACTATGAAAAGGACGGGGATATCTGCTTTACCGATGCCAGTTGTCCAACAGGCTATACCTTCTACGGGGGAGACAAGGACAAGTGCGTGAGCGACACGCCAAATGTTTGTCCTTACGGAAGCCAGTATACCTGCATGAACAACGGAGGGACATGGGAGTGCAGCAAGAACGAGTGTACCCAGTATGGCAGTTCGGACCAGGAGGACACCGACACACCCCAGGGAGCTACGGACAAGCAGGACGATGGGCTAAGGGACGATGACGGCAACTGCCTGGGGCAGATATACATCTTCAACGGTCATGACAAGAGATGCAGAAATGCCAGCATGTATACGTCCTGGACCAACTGCTGTTTCACGGGCTCGTATGAGAACTGCGAGAGAAAGAACTGGTTGGGTGTTGAGATATGCAATTCTGACGAACAGGCCCTGGCCTGCCAGAAAAGGAAGGGCCTCTGCCATTACGTCGGGGACTACTGCGCCAAGAAGATGAGCGTGGGTCTCGGCAAGGTATGCACCCAGCGCAAGAAGACCTACTGCTGTTTTTCCAGCAAGCTGGGCAGGATCATCCAGGAGCAGGGCAGGCTGCAGCTCAAGTCCTTTGATCCAAACGCTCCCTGGGGTCTTCCAACAGCACCCAACTGCCGGGGATTCACGCCGGAAGAGTTCCAGATGCTGGATTTCGGCAAGATAGACCTCTCGGAGTGGTACGGAGACATCAAGACGAGGTCCCAGGGAGAGATACAGAACGAGGCCGTTACAAAAACGCACCAGTTCTACAACAAGTTTACTGGAGGGCAGTGATGAAGAAGGCGGCATTTTTACTGGTCATCCTGGTGGTCTTTTCCACTTCCCTCCATGCAAGGATTGTAGACCTTGGCACGTTCGGGTCCACGTACCCGATTGCGGAGAAGGACGCAGTCCAGGAGATGCAGGAGGCTGCTGCCAAGGTGGACTGGAGCAAGGTCTTCGACAGGGACAAGATGAAGAAAAAAGCCAGGAGCTTCAAGCCCAAGGACCTGATGAGCCTGCCAAAAGCAAAGAGGACAAGGGCGTACACCGTGGACCTAACCTATACACTACCCTTCGACATCCCGAAAGTGGACAGGAACGGCAATGTTACAGGCACCCTGTACCCGAAAGGCTACACGTTCAATCCCCTGGACTACGTATCTTATCCAGGCATACTGGTCTTCATAGACGGCTCGGACAAGAGCCAGGTCGAGTGGTTCAGGAGATCCCCGTACTTCAAGGATTACAGGACCAGGCTTCTCATTACGGACGGCAACTACTACGACCTGGCGAAGTCAATGGGCATACCCGTGTTCTATGCCATGAAGCCCGTGGTGGAGAGGCTCAAGATCAAGGCGGTCCCATCCATTGCATGGCAGAGAGGAAGATACATGGTTGTAAAGGAGATAGGTCTTGAGAAGGCTGATAATAATTAGTCTTCTTTGTGTGATTTCAATCTTTCCTCGAGGAAGCGCCTTTGCGATTTGCAAGGGCATGCCCCTCAATCCTGTAACTGATATCTGCTGGTACTGCATGTTTCCCATTACCATAGCTGGCGTGCCGATTACTCCCTCGCTTGACGAGGAGGCAAAAAAAGCAACTGGACACCACGGAAAGCCTATATGCGTCTGTCCCACAGGCTTGCCACCGCCTTTATCCCAGAGACCGGGGATCCCGATCTCTTTCTGGAATCCCCAGCACATGATAGAGGTGGTGAAGGACGCTTTTTGCTTTCCATTCATCGGTGCAGGTCTTGTCAATCCAGCAAAGGGCGCTCTCTGCGGGGGCAGCAACAAGGCGTCCGGCAACAAGCCCAAGGGAAACTCTTTCTTCCAGGCGCATGTCGTGGTGTTTTCCATTGGCGAGCTCCTGGACATACTCAAGGACTTCATCTGCTTTGAGACTATTGACCTGAGCTTCACGTACATGACCGAGGTGGATCCCCTGTGGAACGATGACGCCCTGGCGTTTATCATACAGCCCGAATCGCTGGTGTTTGCAAATTATTATGCCCAGCTTGCCTGTACCGCAGACAGCGTAATGTCCAATGCTGGTCATCCCCTGGACCCGCTTTTCTGGTGCGAGGGATCATGGGGTAGCGTGTACCCGCTTACAGGTCATGCGAGCAACGAGCGCATCGTGGAGGCAAGCGCCCTGGTGGCTGGCAGGATGACGTACAAGATGGCAAGACAGCTGATGCTTTGGGACGATGCCGTAACCCAGTGCGCCCGCATCCCAATGCCCATCTGGATCAAGGCTCATTACAAGCTACAGATAGCAAGGCCCATACTAGGTATGCAGTGCATACCCATAGGGAGATCGTCAATAATATGGGGTCCTGCCAAGAATCCCACAATACCAGGAGCAGACAATTTTCTGTACATGCTCTTCAACAAGGTGAGGTGCTGTGCGTTTTAGAAAGACAATACTGACTCTTTGCATGCTGATGCTGGCCCTGCCTACACTCGCAGGAGACGCAGAACAAGGCTTCTCCACGGAGGACATGCAGAAGGTCATGGAGAGGGCAAAGAAGTACCAGTCCACCGTGAAGCTCCCTGAAACAAGCAACCCTGGCATGGAGAAGGCAGCAAGAGAGCTGAATGATTACTACAACTCGCCTGCCTACCAGGCCTGTATACAGCAGTACACCGAGACGCTGAAGAAACAACTGGAAAAGGACAACCCCCAGGTACAGGGCTACAAGAAGCTGTACAGCAAGGCAAATACCAGGGAAAAGTCTTCCATACTGCTGCCCTCGGAGAGGATATATATCTTCGTGTCCTCGTCCGTGCCCATGGCAACGCTCAAGCAGTATGCCTACGACCTGGACAAGCTCGATGACCCTGGAGTGGTAATGGTCATGCGTGGCTTTGTCGGAGGCATGAAGTCAATCAAGCCCACTTACAAGTTCATCCAGGAGGTGCTCAACCTGGACTTCGAGAACAGGACCGGCGCCAACGCAACGGTGGAGATAGATCCCCTGCTGTTCAGGAGGTATGGCATTGAAAGGGTGCCTGCCGTGGTGTTTGCGGACGGCGTTACGGTCTCCAACAGGGAGGCCAGCGAGGGCCTCGAGGACAATGCAGGCGTCAGGAATGCCTACGTGGTCTACGGGGACATGTCCCTGAAGTACGACCTGAATACAATATATAGAGAGACAGGCAACCCGCGGGTCCTGGAACTCAAGAGAAAACTCGAAAGGGGGTATTACCGGTGAAGGACATGCTTCGCACGGTTTTTTTGAGCGTCATCATAAGCGCCCTGGTGACGGCAGGCATGATTTGCTACTACGACACCCACTATGCCCTGAAGATAGAGACAGTGGACTTGAGGGGCTACGTGAAAAGCATGGAGAAACAGCGGGCAGAAGGCGAGATAAGCAGGGAACAGCTTACGCAGAGTGTAAGGAGGTTGAGCGATGCGGTCAAGGCAGAGACTGCAAGACCAAACAGGATAGTAATTCTGAAGGAGGTGATCGCAGGTGGAAAAGTCAAGGAAATTAAGCCGTAAGCAGGTTTTTTCTCTGGTATTGGTTCTGTTCGCCATGTACATGGCAGCGGATGGAATACTGGCTCACATCACGATATCCCCCACCAATTCTGACGGATACCACGTGTTCTGGTACGACAGCCACGTGGACGCCAGGAAGCTGGCAGGACTGCGCAAGGGCGATTACATCGTGTTCCAGTTATACACCAAGGTGCGCCCTGATTGCTGGCCGTGCCGTGTGGTGAAGCGCATAGCCTGCGACGAGGGAGACAAGCTGGAGGCCGAGAACAGGGAGTTCTGGTGCAACGGCAAGCTCCTGGGACATTCAAAGACACACTCCAAGAAGGGTGTGCCGGTCAAGTCGTTCGAGTACAACGGCATCATACCCAAGGGCGAGGCATTTGTCATGGGGAGCTGCATAGACAGCTATGACTCAAGATACTTTGGACTGGTGAGGAAAGACCGTGTGGAAGCGATTGCTCATCCTATTTTCTAGCATGATCCTGGCAGTTTCCACTGCCCATGCGGGCAAGCCTGTGGGACAGGCGACAAGCGCTGCACAGGACCAGGCTTTCTACTCGGTGGACAGGCTCAAAGGTTGGTACGGGTACGAGAAGCTCCCCGAGGAAAAGAAGAAAAAGTGCGTGACGTGCGTAAAAAAAAAGAAGGAGCTTTCCCTGGAAGACTATACATACAGCCAGTTATGGAACATGCAACCCAAGGAGTTCAGGGAGCTGTCCAAGCAGTTCCTCGAGAGGGCAGTGCAGAATCCAACAGAGGACAACGTGTACGAGTACCTGGTCCTCCAGGACATAGCCAGGAGGAAGGCCGCTGCATTCACGGGCACGTTCACCCTGGTAACGCAACAGCATCCGGAGCTGACCATGAATGACGTTGTTCCCCGGGCGGCTCCAGGAAGGGTGGCCCTGCAGAGGATGGTGAAAGAAGACATATCAAGGACGATTGATTCTGCAAGGAAGGACTTTGCTCTGGTGGTGTTCACCAGGCAGGGGTGCAGGTTCTGCGCCGCTCAAAGATCCATACTTGAATTCTTCCAGCAGAGGCATGACTGGCCCATGAAGGTAACGGACATAAGCCTGGACCCCAGGGGGGCGAACCTGGCGGCATCCATGGGCATAGACAGGGTTCCTGCCATAGTGGTGGTATGCAGGAAGACAGGCAAGTACATGCCGGTCTCGGTCGGCGTAATAGCCGTGGACGAGCTGGAGAAACGCCTGTACTACGCCATCCAGTACATGTCCGGCAGGAGGAAGCCGCAGCAATTCTTCCTCTATGATTTTCAGAAAGGATCGGGGGCTGATCCCCTTGCAAACCTGGAAAAAGCAAAAGGAGGTGAAAATTGAGGAGATTCAGAGGAGCATTGGTTCTGGTTCTAATCATGGCGTTCATGGTTACGTCCACCATGGCTAGAGCCGAGTGGATAGACGATTGGTTCGATGAAGCAACCTATACGGGACCAACTTCTTTCACCGGGCAGAAGCGTGGATATGCAACAGGTGGAAACCTGTCGTTGAGGTGGAGTCCTCACAACGACTATCCCGTGTCCGTATCCCTGCCCAGGATCAAGGCTGGTTGTGGAGGCATTGACGTATTCATGGGGGGTATGAGCTTTGCCAACATGCCCGAGTACCTGACGGAGAAGCTCCAGGCCCTGGCTGCTG
>Ga0190316_1000739_pt1 | contig 10141 bp, 9 predicted proteins | sample 48701112_MG_FD_161663 | JGI IMG/M metagenome (GOLD analysis project Ga0190316, IMG submission 161663) | Hydrothermal vent sediment bacterial communities from Southern Trench, Guaymas Basin, Mexico - 4870-11-1-2_MG | ecosystem: Environmental > Aquatic > Marine > Hydrothermal vents > Sediment ... | reverse complement strand
ATAGCTGGTGTAAATGAATCATCTCAGTTCTATACTGCCAGTTCACAAATACCGACGATAATGAACACATCATTCCAGATGCTGTTAATTGCAGTGATAGCTCTGATAGCTGGGCTGATTATAGCGTACTTGCTCGGTGCGTTTGGTAGGTAGAGAAGAATAGTAAATCACCCCCCAACGTAGTAACTTCTCTACCGAATCGGGGTACTTAATTTTTAAGTACCCTACCCTTTTTTTATTGTCAAAATTTTAATATCGAGTAAAAATGAATACAACAAAAGTAAAATTTGACAGAAGTAAGAAAGCTGAGAGATTGAGATTATATCATCCTTTTGAAGACGCAGATAGAGATAACGTACCTAACTTATTCGATTGTCAACCATTCAATCCCAATGAGCAAGGATTACGTGAGTTTCTATTGAATATACCAGGTGCTATAAGCTCTGGTGTTGGTACAGTTAAAAGTAAAATCGGGTCTCTTGCACGAGTAATGAGTAAGCCTACGTCTCTACCAGCAATTTACGTTACATCAATACAGCAACAACAGCGACAACCACCAGCACCAGTACCATCACCACCATCAACACCATCAACACCAACACAACAAAAAAAGAAGCCTAGTACACCGAGTATTTATAGTACAGTTTTAGCACCGAGTCTCACTCATTTCAAAATTGTTAGTGATATCGCAGGCAAAGGTGAGCAGATGTATGGAACAAGGATAGTTGAGCCTGTGGAACTCGCTCTTCTTGGTGAACGTGAGAGAAGGATAAGAGAACAAGGTGAGAAGACTCAACAAGCGTATGAATTGATGCAGAGCTACGAGAAGCCTGAGTGGCGTACAGATGAAGGTATAGTACTACCAATACAAGTTGCTCCTGAAGTAAAAGCATGGCAACAGAAATGGAGCCCATTCATCAAAGGCGACAAGTTTATAGGTACAGAAGCACAATACATAGAATACAAGAAAGGATTCAATAAATACTTCAAGAGGGACGCAACTGGTACGTATTACGTACGTGATAAGTATCTGAAATACACCCCTGAAGCCCAGAAATACGCAGAAGCAGTAGAGACGTACGAGAAAGAACTAGAAAAGTATAAAACACTACCTAAGCCGAGTGCTCCGAGACAGTTGGTAGGAGGATTCATAGGTGGAGCTGTATCAATACCAGGATTCATAGCTTTCAGTACTCCTCGAATACTAGGCGAAGGATTAGTAGCACCAACTGCAGTACCTGGGAAGACTGTAAGTTATGTAAAGAGTATGCATGAATTTGCGAAAGAACGTCCTGCTCAGTTTACAGGGGAAATGATTGCAATGGCTATTGCAGGCAAAATAGGTGGGAAAGTAGGTGAATTTAAATCACCAGTCTCTTTAGCACGAGGAGTAGAAAGTATCCCTAAAGGGCGTATAACGTACAGAGGGATAGCGTATAAAGGGAAGCCTGTTATAGGATTGTACAAAGTTATGAAGGTTGCAGGGTACAAAGAAAGAATACGAGTACGAGCTCCAAAAGTAACTATAAAATCGCCTTTTGAGTGGCGAGGCTTCATAAAAGGATTCGAATCACCAATTAAAGTAGTTCGAAGAGGGAAGATAAGTATAGAACGCCCAATACGTGTATCAGGATTCAGATTCAAAACACAACCCCCGATAAAAAAAGTTGTTGTTACTGAAGCATTCAGGATACGAGAACCTCAAAGAGTTAGTTTTACTACGAGATACAGACCTCAGAACATACTGAAGGAGTTTAAGTTTGGACGAGTCGAAATCAGAGCCCCATTAAAAATAAAACTACCAAAAATACGAGTACAGAAGTTTAAGCTATCTCTTCAGTCACCTTTGAAGATAAAGGGAGGCATATTTAACATAAGACGTTCTCGTTTTTTGAGAACAGTAAGAACCCCAGAATGGAAGAGTGTAAAAAGAGGAGTAGTACTGGGAAGAGGACGAAGGACTGGGATTTCTATCAAGGTTGGAGAAAGTTCAATAAAGATTCCAAGTAAAGGGATAAAGAGACGTGGATGGACTTCAGCAGACGTAGAATCAGTTGAAGAGTACTTAGCAGGGCATCGTGCAAGAGGAGGAGAGGCACGTGCAAAGAGATTCGAAGAACTCGAAAAGAAGAAACAGAGACTCAAAGAGGAGCCTTATGAAACTGTATTTACATCGGGGATAGCGCCATCGGAGGTATATACAGGTGTAGTCCCTTCACCAGGAATAAAAATGCCAAAAATGCCGCGACCGTCGCATCTACCACCAGAGATGACAACTTCAGGATTTGTTAAAGGTGAAGAATTGAACATATTTGGAGTTAAATATCCTGAACATGAGGTTAGGATGACGAGTGGATTCAAAGGCAAGCCTCCTGGTGTACGATTAGGATTAACAGAGAAACAGTGGATATCAGGACTAACAGAATCAGAAGTATCAAGGATAACGTTTCGGAGTAGAAGTAAAACAACAGTAGAACCAGGAATCACGGAATTGATATCGCGTATAATGAAGCCTCATGTTTATACTGAGGAATCAACAAAGCTTCTACTTGGGTCAACAGAGATACCAAAGACGAGAAGTATATCTAAGTTCTATACAAAATCAGTGTTAACAATACCAGAAGACCTTCCACTACAAATACGTCCAAAGCCTACAGCTCGCAAACTAATACAAGAACCAACGTATGAACCATTTACGCACGAGATTATCAAGCGAATAGTTACTCCACAACGTTATCCTGAATACACAACAAAACATGTTTTGAAAATCGTAGAAGAGCCAAAAATCGGTGATACTTCTTATAAGCTCTACACAAAGTCAGTCCTAACATTAGCAAAAGACTTGCCACTACAAATACGTCCTAAGCGTATAAAACCACGAGAACAAGGAGTTATAGGCTCAAGTACTGAGTACTACAGGACGTTACTAAGGTCACTGAAGTTCCCAGAGATATATGGTGATATCACTGCACCAATAAAGAGACGTGAAAGTATACGAGTAGGTGCAATATCATCAGCGAAAGATTTACGTATAAGATATGCAGGCAAAAGTCGTGCAGTAATAGGTGAAGTAGATTTGACAGGAACACGACGACGTATATCAAGTAGCGTTTCGAGACAACAACAAAAAATATACGAAGCTTTCGCTAGAAAAAGAGGTGTAAAGCATATCATACTCACTGGTGAGGAGCCAGTTAAGTCAGTAAAACTTTTAGGTATAGAAGGGGGAATCAAAAAGAGTAAAAGTAAGCGATTATGGTCATCAACTGAATGGGAGAAGAGATGGAGCAAAGAAGAAACAAAGACTGGACGTGTACAAGAGAAGAAAGTAGGAGGTGGAGTTTTACTACAGGAAGCTAAAGAAGAAGCTAAAAAGACTCAGAAGGAGACTCCTGAGAAACCTGTTTCTGAGATTATTGCAGGGAAGAAAGAGAAAGTTAAGCGTGAAGAGATAACAGGAACTGAACCTCGAGGAGCAACTTACGAGTTGGAGCGGCAGAAACCAAGATATAAACCGTCAAGGTACGAACCAGTTACTAGAAAGCCCACAACTCGTGGAGAAAAAATGAGAGAAGAATTCAAGCTTTTTGGATTACTCGCACCGAGAACAGCAGATATCTGGTCACCACGAAAAATAAAACAAGGAGAGAAACAAGGATACATGTCAAAGTTCTTCTCACATGAACGTACAGAAGGGGGAGAGAAGATAGAAGAGAAGCAGAGAGAAAGGCAGCGACGGTTCTTTGCTCTGCCTGGGGAGTACGAAGGGCAACGACCAAGAGAAGTATTAAGAGAGAAAACAAAAGAAATACAGGGATATCTATCAGGACGAGGGATACCACGAGCAGTACCAAAAACGATTGTACCTGAAAGACCACGACCAAAGCTATTACGAGGACGCAGTAAAAGAAAGAGAGTACGTGTACGCAGTTATCGAGAACCAGAACTAGGGAAGTTTTTAAGAATAGCCCCAGTAGCTACACCAGAGCAGTTTTTAAAAGGTATGACAAAACGTGCTCCTGGTACTACGAAGAAGAGTAAAAGTATTATGAAGCTTATCGAAGGAGCTATATAAAAAATGAGTGAAGAAGAGAAGAATCAGGAACAAGAGGAATTCAGTTACAGAGACACGTGTATAGGCGTAATATTCATACTGCAGAACCTACTCGAATCAGCGAGAACAGAGACAGAACGCAGAGCGTTAAGTTTTGTTATTCAAATCTTGAAGAGAGAGATTTACTGGCTCGAAATCGGGGTACTAACTGAGGAGACAGCAGTTGAAGGGGCTACTGTCGAGATTAGTAACAATGATGAGATACAAGTACTGTACAACTAAAAAGAACAGAATAAACATAAGACTGAAGTACTGGGGACTTAACGCAGCAGTAAATCTGCTAATTTTAAACGCAGTTGGATTAGTTTTAAGTATGATATACTTCTTAACAAAGAACAACGTCGTTATGAGTATTGTATCATTGTTAGGTGTAATGCTCATTTGGTGGATGATATACGAATTAAATGACTATTTAGTAAAGTTAAAGGTTCATTTAGTAGAGAGTAAGAAAATTTATTGAATGTAAAGTGGCAGTAAATGTTTAAAACAGTTATGAAATTCACTCCACAACAAAATTTCTACGTGTTACTAATACCTTAATATACAGACACGAGAAATATTTTGTTCAATACTGTCTACAAACAACATTTCTGACATAACATCAGATAATACTTTTTTACTACTCTATACAAAATTCAATCAAAAATTTTGTTTGGTGGTGAGTACTAGTGTCTGATGAAGGGTGAAGAAGGTTTTTGTAGTTTCATACGACATGATGTGGACGTTGTAAATGTAATCTCGAATTAGTTTGAACTACTTTGATTTCAAAAATCAAAGTATTTTCATGTTCCATTTACTGAAACAAAAGCTCTCATGGCGTAAAAAATAGATAAAAAAATAGGGTGATGTATGAAAACGAGAAAGTTGAAACATGAAATTTTTTTAATTATCTTTGGACGAAGGAGACAGCTTCATTAGTCGTATAAACTATGAAGATACTTTGATTTTAAAAATCAAAGTAGTTCAAAGTAATTTGAAAAAAATCATGTTACAAAGAACAATGGAGAAGTAGTTTTTTAGTAGTATTAAATACACATTAAGTAGCGTATCCAGAAATCAAATAAGCATAAAGGGCAAGTAAATGTTCAGAATTTAACATTTATATATAATAAATTTATATATATATTAAATAAGAAAGAGGTGATAGAGAAAAATGTTATTGGAAGGTATATGGAAGAAAGGAGAATTGACATGTCCATACTGCGGTAGGCAATGGAGACCAAGGAGGTTCAGCAACTTAAAAATTAAGCAATGTCCAGAGTGCCATAGATACTTCACTCTACCAGACAACTTAGTAACTGATATATTGAGAATTGTGGAGGAGAAGAAGAAAGAAGAAAGAAGAGAGGAGTATGCTATCATACTACGTAGGGGTGACTTTGAATGATAACTGATATAGAGAAAGAGTTCAATACAGAGATACAGGAGTTAAAGAAGTTAGGTATTGAAGAGGATGAAGTAAAAGATAGAATCAATGAACTCAGAGCTGAACATAGAAGTAAGTTTTATGTAAAAGGATATCTCAGAAGTTGGGCTACAAAGATGAAAGAACAGCAAGTAGTACAAGAGATAGCTAATAGAAATCATCCACTACAGTATTTTCTTAATGAACTTAGTAAAACAGTAAAGTATGATAGAATAACAAGTCTATGTAACTTAGCTACTGCTATAAGTGCATATACAAACAATCCACTTAACTCATACCTCAAAGGTCCATCATCTATTGGAAAGACATATTCAGTAATAGAAACAACAAAGTACTTTCCAGAAGAAGATGTATGGAACTTAGGAGGTATGTCACCAACTGCATTGATACATGAGAGAGGAATATGGATAGACAGTGAAGGTAGAGAAATAAGACCAGAAGATGAACCAGTAAAACCAAAAAGAGCAGACTATGACACTGCGGAAGAGTATCAAGAAGCAAAGATTCAATACGAAGCAGAATTAACTGAATGGAATGAGAGAATAAGAAACAGTTGTAAGCTAGTAGATATCTCTCATAAGATACTGCTATTCCTTGAAGCACCACATCCAGAACTATTGAATAAGATAAAGCCAATACTCAGTCATGACAAAGAATTTGTTATGTTTAAGATTACAGACAGAAACTTAAAAGGGCAGTTGGAGACAATAACAACAATAATAAAAGGATTCCCTGCAGTGTTTGTATGCAGTACAAGGAAGCAAAACGATGAAATCATTTCAAGGTTCTTTACATATACACCAGAGATGGAAGAGAAGAAATACAAAGCAGCACTCGAAGTAATAAATGAGAGATTCTCAGAACTACAAAATTTCAATGAGAAGAGTGAAGAGAGAAAGAATCTGGAGATGTATATCAGAGCAGTAAGAAGAAAGCTTATTGAAGAAAAAGCCCAGATAAGAATACCATTTGACTTAACAGACATGTTTACAGGGAAGAGAAAGGAAGAAATGAGGTTCTACAGGTTTTTCTTAGAAATGGTACAAGCATTTACAGCTCTCAGTATATTCAATAGACCAACAGTAGAAAAAGACGGAGTAAAGTATTATCTATCAACTGCAGAAGATGTAGTACTGGCATACGTTATCTATAGAAAAATAAAAGAGACAACTGAAACAGGAGAAGAACAAGGGATTTTGAATTTCTATCATAAACATCTGAAGATACCAGGTCAAGTATACAGTATAGAAGAAATAACTCAACTATGGAATGCAGTCAATAATACACATCTGAGTAAAGTTAGAGTAAGACAGAAAGTAATTGACGTATTAACAGACAGATTAGGATATCTAGAAAGAAACGAGAATCCTGATGATAAAAGAAGTTATCTACTCAAACCAGTGTACTTCTCTGAAACTGATGAGGAGGATGAATGTATGGGTAGTCCCAAATTAGTATTAACTACTTTGATTTCAAAAATCAAAGTATCTTCAGGGGGCATATTCAAAAAGAAAGCAGAAGAATGGTTCAAAGATAATAAAATAAAAATGGTGAATGATGAAAAGTTGTTTTGCGTAGACACCAAAAAAATTTTACTATTTTTAAACGGAGAAGAAGATGTTGACAGTGAAATGAGCGACGAAACTACTTTGATTTCAAAAATCAAAGTAGTTCAAAGTAATTCAGAAGAAAAGAACGCAGTAGAAGAGGAGGAAGAAATAGAGCTCGAGCTAATACCTGATGAACCTGATGAGACTGAGAGTAACAGTACGAGAAACAGGCAGAGTTGTGAAGTATGTGGCAAAGTAACAAACCTTGTACCAGTTGTACGTAACAATAAAACAATTATGGTTTGCAGAGTTTGTAGAGAGAAGGTGAAGCGTGAGCAGTTCAATGAACGATATCACAAGCCTTGGAATATCGGAGGTGTGAATTTGATATGAGAAGAATGAACAAGGTTTTTACGAGAGTCCATTTCGATAAAGATAAGCAACCAAAGACATTAGCAGTGAGTTATAACAGCCCTGAGGTAGATGATTACAATAACATCAGAGAAGGGGCAGTAATAATATCAATCATCAGCAAAGAGAACAGCACAGGTTTTAGCTTAACAACGGGCGATGTAGCAGACTTGATTGATGTATTGAGTACTGTTAGGAAGAGTTTAATAAACAGAGTTATAAAGCTACAGCAGGAAGGGGTAGAGAGATGAAGTAAGTAATAATTTTTTTATTAAAAAATATATATTAAAAGAAGGTAGGAGAATGAGAAAAAAGATAATAAAAGTATTTGTTCCTACACATAGAAGAAATGGCAAAGTAATTGAACCATACATATATTTTAAAAAAGTAAAGAAATATAGACCAATAACAAAGAAAAAAGCACTAAGTGAATTCAAAAAGAGAAACAAAGCGTCACAAAAAGTGGATAGAAGAAAAACGTCAAAGAAAATAACTGTTACTGAAAAATATTTAAGGAGACCAGACATATACGATTATCCTGGAGTTGATACAAAAAATGCTGGAGGAACTGCTAAAGAAAGACAGATTGAAGATTACATCATAATTGCGAAATGGTTGTATCAGCATGTTCATGATGTAGAGTGTAAAGAAGTTCCTACTTATATCTTAAAATTCGCTAAGAAATACCACTTTTTGTATTCAGGGAAAGTATACAAGGGATTTGTAAATAGAAGTAGACAAAAATACAAAAAAGGAGATGTAATCAATTTAAAACCAGTTTACTCTTCATGGTCAAAGAAACAAAAAGGGGCAAAACTTTTCTTCTTAACAAGAAATGATATACTACTTGAGTCATATACAAACAGAGGAATTGATATTTTAAAAGCATATAGAAAAGTTAGTTCTTTACTTAAAAAAGAAAAGAAATATCGTAAACTGATAAACCAAAACATTGCGACAATGGAATCTGAGGTAGTAGCTAAGATACAAAAAGCAAAAGTTATTGATGTCAAATAAATTTTGAACTTTAAACTTTATTAAGTTTTAAAATAAAATTTAATAGTAAGCTAACAAAAACAGTAGACAACGCAGATAGAAGACAGTAATGAACTGAGAAGGATACTTTTACAACATTTTTAATTAAGTTTTGTTAAACCTTTATATACTGATAAAGTAAATATTTAATTGAGAAATGTTTGAGAGAAGAGGAGTAGCGATACTAACACCTGCAGAATACGAGAAGCTGAGAGAAGTAGCGAGTAGGAATGATAAGATATTGATGGATGTTAGTCTGTTTACAGGTATGCGATACGTAGAACTTCAATGGCTCGATGACCATCCTGAATGGTTTTTAAAAGACAGAAAATGTATCGAGCTACCTTTTGGAGTAGAGAAGAAGGTGAAGAGACGTAATCCTAACAGATACGTTACTCTCAGTACACTCGGTACGTATATCATCAGCAACTATTTTGAGAACAAAGACAGACCAAAATTTCTGAAGCATCTACCACAATGGGATTTAAAATTGAAGAGATACGCTCAAAGAGCAGGGCTAATAGTTGAAGGGAAGAGCATATCAGCTAAGACATTCAGAAAAACGTGGGAATGCTGGCTTGCTGTAAGTTATCCTGATATGTTAGGGTTTATAGCGTTATCTCAAGGGCATACAAACATTACTTCACTGAATCATTACACGTTTAATGTACCATTCAATCAAACAGAGTTAGCAGAAATCAAAGAAAGAACATCAGGATGGATGGATGTAAAATGAGACGAGAACCAGACGTTGTGGAAGACGCAGACTTAACTGAGCTATATCCTACTCCAGAGAATGAAGTAGAAGAGAAGTTGTTCGGAAAAGTATTTAAATTCAGGTTCATTGACGGCAACAAACGCAGAAATGTTTGGATAATAGATACGCCTCTCGAGATAAGGTACATTCTTAATGCAGTTAAGAATGATGTAAGTTATCAAGACCTCGCGATACAGATAGGTTGTCCAAGAGAAGTAGCGAAGAAAGCTAAGATAAGGCTACAAGCCAGAGAGCTCAGCATACTAAGAAAGCTTCATCCAAAAAAGAAGTACAGAGAATACAAAAAGAAGAGAGTACTTCATAGAAAGACGAAACAGCAGAAGTTGTAGGTACCCCGCCTTCATATATACGTAGTATATATGAAGGTCAGATTCGAGCCTTAAACCTTTTTATATGACTAACGCTATATATTAATCGGGGTGTGTAGAGTAAAAGAAAAGTAAAAAAGAGGGGGCAGTACACATCACCTCTACATCACCTCTGGCAGTGGACCACTAAAACATGATAACACCTCCTAAGCAACTCTACACACCCCTCACCCCTCGAGGTACAAAAAATGAAGAAGAGTAAAGTTTTGTCTACTTTGTCTGTATCTGAAGTAAAGAACGAGAATAGAAACGTTGCGTGTACAGTAAGGCGTACAATAAAAAGCGGAGTAACATCTGCTCGTAACTTAAAGAATAAGACTGTACGCAGTTTCAAAGGATTGAAGAGACGTAAGTAGAGTTCACAAAAAATTTGTTGTTTACAAACCTAAAAATTCTCAGGTTGTGTGATATTGTGTGAGAAGTAAGCAATAAACTAATGAAACGGGGGGACTCCCTGAT
>Ga0190316_1000733_pt1 | contig 10180 bp, 4 predicted proteins | sample 48701112_MG_FD_161663 | JGI IMG/M metagenome (GOLD analysis project Ga0190316, IMG submission 161663) | Hydrothermal vent sediment bacterial communities from Southern Trench, Guaymas Basin, Mexico - 4870-11-1-2_MG | ecosystem: Environmental > Aquatic > Marine > Hydrothermal vents > Sediment ... | reverse complement strand
GGGTTATGGTGGTAAATCGGGCAGGGCGCTCACAGCGGGAGGGAAGCAGGTGGTCTTCTCGCTATATGAGGAGTTGAAGATACCCATAATTGCGGTTGGCGGCATCTACTCCGCGAAGGATGTGATAGATTATGCGAGAAATGGTGCAAGCCTGTTCCAGATAGGTAGTGCGCTGGTAACTCAGGGTCATGGCATCTTTAGAAAAATAAAAGAGGATTTGAAGGATTATATTCGCAATAATGGCTATAAAAACATAGGTGAACTGGTAGGGGAAGCGCACAGGCGATAGGATTTAAAGCTCAGTTATGAATGAAAGAGGGGAATTTATTTATACAGGGTGATTTCAATGTTATGGCAGGAGGTGGAGGGGCGAAGATGTGTGAAGCGAGAAAGTTTGTTTTTCTTGTATTCATATTTTTAATACTGAGTGCTCTCGCAAGCGTTTCCGCAGCAAAGACGATATACGTGCCTGACGATTATGCAACGATACAGCAAGCGGTAGATAATGCCCGCGATGGCGATACTATTTTCGTGCGGAACGGAACTTATCGTGAAAATATAGGGATAGACAAAAAGTATTTGACGATTGAAGGTGAAAACAGGGATACAACGATTATTGATGGCGGAGGGATTGGTGATTGTGTTTATGTGAGCAGTGCTGATATCAGCATTAGTGAGTTTACAATTAAAAATGCAAGCAATTATGGGGTCTATGCGTATAATTCAGACTTGAATATTAACAACGCAACGATTAAGAACTGCAGTAGAGATGCAGTACACTTCTATAAAGGTGATTCACTCATATTGAGGGACAGCATCCTGGAGAACTGTGGAGGAGGTGTCATATACGAATATTGGGCAGATAAAGATGCAATCATAGAGCGGAACATCATAAGGAACAACGGAGGTAGCGGAATTGATATATACCTATATGGTAGGGGAGACGATGCTTTTATAGAAGATAACATAATAAAAAATAATACTGGAAATGGAATAAAATGCAAAGGTCTCTATACAATTTCAGCGAAGATAATAAACAATACTGTCAGTTGTGGAGGGAACGGTGTTTATCTGGATGATGTGAGAAGAGCGAACATAAACGGTCTTATAATAGAACATGCTGGAGGTTATGGCGTGTATGCACCTGAATGTGACCTCTCCATTTATAATTCCACAATTAAGAACTGCGATAAGGATGCAATACATTTCCGTAGCGGTAAATCACTCATATTGAGGGACAGCATCCTGGAGAACTGCGGAAGAGGTCTAATATACGAATATTGGGCAGATAAAGATGCAATCATAGAGCGGAACATCATAAGGAACAACGGAGGTAGCGGAATTGATATATACCTATATGGTAGGGGAGACGATGCTTTTATAGAAGATAACATAATAAAAAATAATACTGGAAATGGAATAAAATGCAAAGGTCTCTATACAATTTCAGCGAAGATAATAAACAATACTGTCAGGAATAACAGAGATGATGGCATATATCTTTCCAAAGCAAGGTATTCTACAATTGAGAATAACACAATATCCTCAAACAATCATGGTATCCTTTTATATAATTCTTACAAAAGCCTTATTTTCCATAATAATCTCATAAATAATAGCAAAAATGCATACGATAGCGATCCTGAAAGTAATGACTGGCATCATACAGTCCTTCTTGAAGGTAACTACTGGTCTGACTATACAGGCGTTGATGATGGTAGCGGAACAGGTAAGCATGCAATAGCCGGAGATGGAATAGGAGACACAGAAATACCGCATCTTGGTCCGGATTATGATTATTACCCGTTTGTGAACGAGAGCCTCTGGAGGCCGGAATTGAATATTACAAAAGCCTACACCGACAAAACGGCTTATGGCTTGAACGAAACCGTAACAATATACTGCGTTGTGCAAAATGAAACAGAAGCAAATATTTCAATTGATAATGTAAGTGCAAATATTATGAAGCCAGATAGCTCAACTGAAGGGATAACATTATCTGAAGGATTGATTGGGAATTATAAAGGGACATTCAGAAATACTTCTTTATTTGGAACATATAATGTGACAATCTATGCAAATAAATTTGGTGTCAATGATACTGCCAATTTGAGTTTTGAAGTTCTGCCAGAGCATGACATTGCAGTAATTAATGTAGATGTAATCGGTTTCATAGAAGTCAATTCAACGATAATTGTTAATGCAACAATAAGGAACATTGGCTTAAAAAATGAATCTGATATAACTGTTGATTTCATTGTGGACGGAGTGAATCAGAGTAATAAAACAATATCTTCCCTTGCGAGCAAGAGTAGCACAAATGTAAGTTTCAAATGGACTGCCCCGGGTGTTGCTGGAATGCATAATATAACGGTATATGCCGAACCTGTGGCTAATGAGGGAATTGTGTGGAATAACAAAATGAACAAAAGTATGTACGTAAGAGAGAAACTGAAGAAATTTGTAGGAGTATGTTATGGTCCTTACAGAGAGAATGAGGCTTCTGGATTCTATCCAACAATTGAAGAGATGAGGGAGGACATCTATTTCCTGAAAAATCTTACTGATTCTATTCGAACATATAGTATGGAGGGAAATCTCACCGAAATACCGGGAATATGTGAAGAGGCAGGTCTTGACTGTTATCCATGTGCCTGGATTTCAAAAAATAAGAAGATTAACGAGAAGGAGATACAGGAGTTGATATGGGTAGCAAATCAAAACATGAGCCATGTTAAAGGTTTAATTGTAGGAAATGAGGTTTTACTGAGAGGAGATCTGACGGAAGATGAGCTGATTGAATATATTAAAGAGGTCAAGAACAATACAAATCTGCCTGTGACAACTGCTGAGACATGGAATGTTTGGGAAAGTCATCCGGGGCTTGTTGAAAATGTTGATTTTATTGTCGCACATATCTTTCCATATTGGGAGGGGAAACATATCAATAATTCCGCAGAGTATGTCGTGGAAAGATGGGAGTATTTGAACGAAACTTTCGGGAAAGATGTAATTATCGGAGAGACAGGGTGGCCAAGTGGTGGATATGCAGAAGGGTTGGCGGTCCCGAGCGAGGAGAACCAAATGTTGTTCTTATCAGAATTTAAGAGATTAACAGAGGAGAGAGGCATCAAGTACTTTTATTTTGAAGCATTTGACGAGAAGAGGAAGATATTAGAGGAAGGAAAAGTGGGAGAACATTGGGGTATATACTACTCAAATGGTTCAATAAAACCATTGCTCAAAGAACTTGTCCCTGAGGAGGTCAGAGGAGGATTTAAAAGAGAACCGAGAGATAGGAGACCTGCAATGCCTTGCTTTGTATATAAGGATGCATACTCACCCGAAAACCGATTTATATCTTCAGGCTGGATGGGTGACCTTGAGAATTGGCATGGAGACCCTCAAGAAGTGATTGATGAAGCATGTTCTGATAATCCACAATCAGGAGACACGTGCATAAGGATAAAATATACGCCAGGAGGGGAGGGATGGGGAGGTATTTACTGGCAATTTCCTAAGAATAATTGGGGTGACCTTCCTGGATACAATCTCTCAGGGGCACTGAAGGTTGTATTCTGGGCAAGAGGGGAGAATGGGACAGAAAAAGCGGAATTCAAGACTGGAGGTATCAAAGTTTGGGGAAAGAAATTCAAAGATTCATTTGGACCGGTGACGACTGATCCACCTGTCATTGAATTGACGAAAGAATGGAAGGAATATAACATCAGCTTAGGTGAAGAAGATCTTAGCATGGTAATAGGAGGTTTCTGTTGGGTCACTAACCGAGATCAAAACCCTAAAGGGTGCACGATTTATCTCGACAATATTTCCTTTGTTGCACCTACTCCTATACCAGTGCAGGAAAATCAACCGCCAACTGCAATCATTGATTCCATAATACCAGATCCAGCAGAACAAGAAAAGGATATTGTATCCTTTACTGGTCACGGAACTGATTCTGATGGTTCTGTAGTAGCATATAATTGGAGATCGAGCATTGATGGTCTGCTGAGTACTTTTTCATCTTTCATCAAACCAGCATCTGATATTTCGGTTGGAACGCATACGATCTACTTCAAAGTGCAAGATGATGATGGAGCATGGTCAACCGCCGATACAGAGGATTCGACGATAGAACCTCCAGTAAATGTTACACATGAAGAAAAAGCGTATCTACATTTATATGAGGTAATGGATAAATATAATGAGTTTTTTGATGTCTATACTGACAGAGATGCGGCAGGTAATCATTATATCCCATCTGGCTGGATGGGTGACTGGGATGATGTAACATTTAACGATAGTTATACCACCAATCCACATTCAGGCGCAAACTGCATAAAAATTACTTACTCTGCTGATTTTTATGTAAATAATCATTATATCCCATCTGGCTGGATGGGCGACTGGGATGATGTAACATTTAACGATAGCTATACTACTGACCCGCATTCCGGTGCAAACTGCATAAAAATTACTTATTCCGCAAATGGTTCACAAGGGTATAATTGGTCAGGTATTTATTGGCAGGATCCGGAGAACAATTGGGGTGACAAAGTTGGTGGTTTTAATTTGACCGGTGCAACAGAATTAACATTCTGGGCAAAAGGGGAAAGAGGCGGAGAGAGAATAGAGTTTAAGGTAGGAGGCATCAATCGACATGCTTATAATGTGTACACCGATAAGAATGCAGCAAATAATCATTATTTCCCTTCTGGTTGGTATAACGGTGCCACTAATATGCTATTCGATGACAACTGGATGGAGAATCCTCACTCAGGTACAAGCTGCATAAAGGTTACATGGAATGGCGCTGCAGGAAACGATGGTTGGAAGTGGAATGGTGTTATGTGGCAGAATCCTGAAAACAACTGGGTAGGTGACTCGGGTTATGGTTATAACTTAACTGGTGCCACAAAATTAACTTTTTGGGCAAGAACAGATGAGCCCGGATTGAAAGTGAAATTTCTAATGGGGTATCCAGACGATACATCTGGTGAAGTGTTAATTAACGAGACAACAGGTGGATGGGTTGAATTATATACAAATTGGACAGAGTATGAGATTAACTTATCAGGTAGGAATCTATCAGACATTGCTGGAGGATTTGCTTTCCTTTTCAACGATGTTAACGATCCTGATCCCGACGGCTGTACTTTTTATTTGGACGACATAAAATACGACAAAGTTACACTTTACGATCCTGACAACCCATATCAGGATTCATGCGGCCCGGTGAGTTCGGGAATCATTACTTTAACCAATAACTGGACACGATATGCCATTAATTTGAGTAATGAAAATCTAAGTCATATAATAGGAGGATTCTGCTGGGTTGCAAACAAGGATAACAATCCAGATGGGTGTACTTTCTACTTAGATGACATAAAATATGAATATAAAGTTAATAAAAGTTTTAATGTTTACACCGATGCACAACAGAACTGGGCTGGTATTTACTGGCAGGATCCAGAGAACAACTGGGGAGATTGTTCAGCAGGCGGATACAATCTAACAGGTGCAACTAACCTGAGTTTTTGGGCGAAAGGAGCGAATGGCACAGAAAAGATAGAATTTAAAATCGGTGGTATAGGTTGGGACCCGAAGACAGATCAACAAATCGCTCTGTTTTCCGATTCGCTCCATCCTGCTCTTTCAACAGGGGTTATTAATCTAACAACTGAATGGAAGCAGTACACGATCGATTTAACAGGTAAAAATTTAAGCAGGGTTATAGGGGGATTTTGTTGGGTTACCAACACCACCCTCAATCCCAATGGTTGTACTTTTTATTTGGATGATATACGATACAATAAACAACGTTTGGATGATTTAAGATTTTTGGCGAGTTACGAAACCACTTCCGCTTCGGAAGACAAGTATATAAAAAATGTCGCTTTTACATACGATAATGCGTTGGCAATGTTAGCCTTTATGGCAAGAGGTTCTGAAAAAGATCGGAGAAGGGCAAAAATTTTAGGTGATAGTTTCATTTACTGCCAAAATCATGATCGGTACTTTAATGATGGGCGTTTAAGAAATGCATACCAGGCAGGAGATATTGCTGATTATCAGGGAAAAGCACGCTTGCCGGGTTGGTGGAACGATTCAGAGCAAAGATGGGATGAAGATAGATACTGTGTAGGCACTCATACGGGCAACGTTGCATGGACTATGATTGCCTTGCTTTGTTATTACGAAAACACTGGTAATACTACCTACTTAGAATCTGCCAAGCGTTTAGGTGATTGGATATACAACAACACTTATGATACCAGATATTATGGCGGATACACAGGCGGCTATGAGGGCTGGGGTGCAAATCAAACAAAACTATCATGGAAATCCACTGAACATAACCTCGATGTCTATGTTGCGTTTATGAAACTCTATCGTGCAACAAACGATTCTGTGTGGCAAAGCAGAGCAATACATGCAAAAAACTTTGTAAGGTCTATGTGGAATGAAGATGACGGACATTTTTGGACCGGAACATTCAAGAAGGATGATGAAACGATCAACAAAGAAGTTCTACCCGCTGATGTAAATACCTGGGGATTGATGGTGTTGGGTAAAGAGTATGGTGCTGGTGTGAAATGGGTTGAAGATAATTGTAATGTCACTCCATGTCCAGAAGGCTGTGGATTTAAAGGATTTGATTTTAATACCGACAAAGATGGCGTGTGGTTCGAGGGAACTGCGCACATGTGCATCGCATATCAGATCATGAATGAAAACAATAAATCGGATGAGTATATCTCAGAAATTCGCAAAGCCCAAACCTCAGCTAATAACACCAATGGAAAGGGGATCGTAGCAGCTTGTCACGATGGAGTCACCACAGGTTGGTTGGTTTACAATAATAGGCTGCACGTCGGCGCAACTTCCTGGTACATCTTTGCTGAGCGAAAGTATAATCCATACTGGCAGATAAATACAAACGATCCAATCCCCTATCTATTTTTTGATGCAGGTCCCGGGACTTATCCGAGCATCTCTGGTATGCACAATGGAACAATAAAGCTAAATCAAATAATTGCCGTATCCAAACTCTACACATACCCATGCGAAGGAACAGGCGGTCACACAGAATACGCAAGAATTTATAATGAGACGTGGAGTATCGAGACTCTACCATGGAAAGGCTATGGTGGAGATTGGTACAATCTATCTTTCCCTGAACCATTTATGTTGTATCCAAATACGGAGTATAACTTCACCATCCGCACGGGCTCGTATCCGCAGATTCATCATAATAGGACGCTACAAACCCAAAATGGGTGGCTAAACTGCACCTCGTTCGAGGATGTTAACGGGAAGAAATACGATGACTGGATACCTGCGATAAGGTTGTCATAATAAGGGGCTAATGAAACCTGAAGATATTTGCGTGAGGAAATTATCAGTATATCTGGCTTTTGTTTTGCTTTTGATTTCTATTTCTGTATCCTGTTGGCACGTTACAGGTGCCCATAGAATGCATAATTATCCAAAAGAAGTAACATTCTGGATGATGCCTAATGGACCAATTAAAGAAATAACGCCAACAAAAGAGGAAATAAATGAATTTGCAGAAAAATACAATCTTAAATTTGAGATTACCGATCCTTCTGGTGAATTTCCTCCCCACTTAAGAAATGGAAGTCATATTGTCATAGTAGACTTAAATATTGTCGATTGGGCTTCAGTTATTAGTCAGACTTCTATTCTGAAAGAAATAGATATTTTTGAAAAAGCTCATCCCGATATTAAAATCAAATTGAAGATTATTGGTTGGCGTTCGGCACATGAAGAGGTTTTAAAAGCGGCATCTAAAAAAAATATCCTCACCCAGATGCTTTACAAATGCCCTCAACCTGGACCGCGGAATTTGCTGATAAAAATATTTTGATGCCACTTACCGATAAAGTAAAAGAAGATGTAGATATGGGTTTACAGCAGTATTATGATTGTTCTCTATCAAGCTGTAAAATAGAAGGTTATGAGACGCTTTATGCAATTCCATGGTTTCTTGATGCTAGGGTAATGTATTATTGGAAAGATATTTTTAATGAAGCAGACCTAACCGAAAAAGATATAAAAAACTGGAATGCCCTTGAAAATGCTTGTAAAGCCTTAATAAACAATTTAATGGTAATATTACGGCTTTCGGTATTCCAGGGGGAAAAGAAGGCAAAGGGAAGGAATGGGTCTTAGGTCATAACATTATACCCTAGATATATGGGAGTGGGGGAAAAATGATCAATTATAAGCCTTCAGGAGAAAGAGAACTTTGTTTATCCAAAGAAAAAGTGAGGGATGGAATGAGATTTTATATTGATTTATCATTAAATGGTTATACCGGATCAGAAGATTTTAATTCAACAGCGACCGAAATTGATAATGGATTTGTGAATAGGAGATATGCAATGGTTTATTCTGGTCCGTGGTTGCTAAAACTGTTAAAAGACTTAAATGTAGATAAAGAAGGAAAAATTAAGTCTGAGAATGTTGGTACTGCTCTACCACCAGCGGGAAAAGCGGGCACATATACTTTTATTGGAGGAAGTAACCTGGCTATCTGGCGAAAAAGTGGTAATTCTGATGAAGCATGGGAGTTCATAAAATTCCTTTCCACGAATAAAGAATCACAGACACGGTATGCTAATGCCACGGCGATGATACCAGCTTCCAGAGAAGCATTGGATGATTGGGCTAAGATGGATCCTCTATTAAATCCTTTTCGAGATGCTCTTATAGCGGGATACGGGAGATCGTTTCCGAGTATTCCAGAATGGGGTAGAATTGAAAATATATTGGTAGACGATCTCAATTCAATGTGGAAGATTGTGGGAAACCAGACTCTCCCACCCGATAAGCGTAAATCTATGGCGATCAAGAAGTTAGAAGAAATAGATAAAAAATGTTACACAATATTGAATGGCTTACCTCCATCAATTGTTTCAAAAATATTGTTTTTTATAAAATTTTTAGGAATTATACTGTGGGAGGCTATTGTTGGTGCTATTGTGGGATATGCGCTTACTCGATTAATCGATTTTTTTAAGGAGAAAGAAAGTAAAAGAGAAAGAAAGATTAAACAGCATTAACAGAGAGGAGTCCATCCAATAGACGGAATATAAAATTTTGAAGAGCTAAGAAGTGCGCAAGAGGAGGCAAATAATACAAATGGTAAAGGTCTGGTGGCAGCTTCACACGATGGGGTGAGTACCGGTTTTGACTGGGTATACGATGCCAGATTACATGTGGGTGCTACTGCATGGTTCGTTTTTGCGGAGCGTGGGTACAATCCCTACTGGAATATTAACACTTCAGAGCATATACCTCCCTTGATTTCTGTTTTTGATACTGGTGCACCAATCAATCCTTATCCGAGCATCTCAGGCACGCATAACGGCACAATCACACCAAACAAAATAATCGAGGTGTCCAAACTTTACACATACCCATGCGCAGGAACAGGAGGTCATACCAAATACGCAAGAATTTACAACGATTCATGGAGTATCGAGACTTTACCATGGGAAGGCTATGGTGGCGATTGGCATAATCTTTCTTTCACTGAACCTTTCAAGTTGTATGCAAATGTGGAGTATAAATTCACAATAATAACGGGCTCTTATCCACAGATTCATCACAGAAAGACACTGCCAACAGAGAATGGATGGATAAATTGCACTGAATTCGTTGATGCAAACGGAAATAAATATGATGACTGGATTCCTGCTATTATGCTATGGTCATGAAAGGATGCGAGAGCAAGAGAGGAAGCACGGATGAACAAAAGAGGAGAAAACGCAAACGAAGGCGGAGGGGAGTGCTAATTTTTTTCTCGCTATCGCACCGCACATATTCCACTGCGGAATAGTTGTTTTATGCCGAAGTGTCGCATTAGTTCCACAAATCTATCTACTCATGGTTCGCTCAAACCATAGCAGGTTTTAAAATTATGTGGAGCTTAGCGGAAGCAGGTTTGCAGAGACGAATAGAGTATACCAGATTGATTACAAAATTCCCGAAAAACTCCTTAAAAATAAGCGAACTATAATCATGAAAATCAATAAAATACAATTCTGGCAGTTTCCTTTATTCTTTTAACGGACTTTCTTGAACTCTTTCGCCGTATTTCTTACTCACATCACTTGGAACGCCTTTCCACCACCATTCTTCTCTGTAT
>Ga0190316_1000726_pt1 | contig 10215 bp, 5 predicted proteins | sample 48701112_MG_FD_161663 | JGI IMG/M metagenome (GOLD analysis project Ga0190316, IMG submission 161663) | Hydrothermal vent sediment bacterial communities from Southern Trench, Guaymas Basin, Mexico - 4870-11-1-2_MG | ecosystem: Environmental > Aquatic > Marine > Hydrothermal vents > Sediment ... | reverse complement strand
TGCTTCCTACCGTTCAGGCAGGAAATTGTCCCGCTCACAGGCTCTTTAATTATTGTTTCCATATTCGCTGCGAGCATCGTCGGCGGAATCACAAGCATTTACGGCTCCGTTCTCGGCAGTTATATCGTGGGATTCTCCGAATCTCTCCTAACTTTCATCATCTCACTCGCTTTCGGGCAGATTTTGGTGTATAGCAGGGTGATTTCGCTCATAATGATGCTCATTGCACTCGTTCTTGCGCCTAAAGGGCTTGCAGGAGTGGTGAAGAAGAAATGGAGCATATACTCCTGACAATTCTGATTTGGTTCGGTCTCTACATGATTGTATGCTTGAGCCTGAACATTGAGTATGGTTATGCTGGAATTCCGAACTTTGGCAGGGCTTTCGCCGTTCTTGTGGGAGCATTTGCCGTAGGAGGCGTAGCAAATAGACTTCTTATGCTCATTTTCGGCATCAGCAATGGAATTATTGAGGGTAGTGCATCTGTTAAGAGTGCGATGAATGAGATTATGGCGAGGAATCCTGCCGTTGCGATACTTTTTCTTTTGGGAACGCTGTGCATTGCTGCGATTCTCGGTGCGGTTCTCGGCGCTATTTTCATTCTTCCGAGTGCAAGGCTTTCAGAGCACTACTTGGCAATCGCTCTGCTCGCAATCAGCGAGGTCTCTTACATGGTTTGCTACTACAATCCAGACATAATTGGTGGATACTACGGCGTTTCAACGCCAGACCCACTCTTATTTTTTCAAGGTGAGCAACGACTACTCGCTTTCTCCGTTCTTACGCTTTCTATCGCCATGCTTCTCTACGGCATCGTGAGTAAGATGCTGAACTCACCTTTCGGAAGGCTTCTGAAGGCGATGCGGGAGGACGAAGCTGTCGTTGAAGCATGCGGAAAAGATGTGATGCTTTTAAGGGTGAAGGCTTGTGCTGTTGGCTCTTCAATTGCAGCGATTTCAGGCGCTTTATATGCATTCTACACGACAAATGTGATAGCAAGCAGCTTTAACAGGGCGGAATGGACTTTCTATCCCTTCTTAATCATCATTCTCGGCGGTCTCGGAAGCACAAATGGTGTCGTTGCTGGCGTCTTTTTGTTCGTTGTTGTGAGGGTTCTGCTCACCACTTACAAGTGGGAGCTGAAATCTGCGCTGCATCTGCCGTTTGAGGCTGTCTGGCTCGAATACATGATTTTCGGTGTGCTGATGCTTCTCGTCCTGATTTTCAAGCCCGAAGGGCTCTTGAGGGAAAAACCAACGATGACCAAACCGATAAGAGAAGCGGTGAAGAGAACAAGAAAGAGAGCAAGCAGGCAGCTGCCACCGCAACACACCGACACACCGGAAAGCAGGCATGAGGCAGAGAAGAAAGAGGAGAATTCACGATAGTTCAGTCAACACGACCTACCATACCTTCTCATGTTCGTGAAGAAAAACAAAATAACAAACTTTTCTTTCTACTAAATGGCGTGTTAGTAGTTTAAAGCTCTATTCACTCATTGGGCGTGTTTAAGCCGTTCAAGGAGTTCTTGAGGTTTTCCGCTGAACACGATTCTGCCGCCGACCATGAAATTTGCTCTGTCGCTTATTTCGAGGACGCCGTGAATGTTCTGCTCAACAATCGCAATCTTCAAATTCAATTTGTCTCGCAAATCCGCAATCTTTGAGAAAACTTGCGATGAAACTTCGGCTGAGAGATGTGCAGTAGGCTCATCAAGCATCAAAACATCCGCATTCCTTATTAATGATGAAGCTATTGCGAGGAACTGCCTCTCTCCCCCGCTCAATACACCTGCTTTCCTGTTCATCAATCGCTCAAGTTCTGGGAAAATTGTTAAAACTGCGTCAATTCGCTCCTTCAATTCACGCTTCTCAAGCGTGTATCCCGCAATAATGAGATTCTCACGCACACTCAGATTCGGAAACACATTGTCCACTTGTGGCAGGTAGGAAATGCCCATTCTTGTCTTTTTGTGCGGAGGGATGCTCGTAATGTCTTTACCGTTGTATGTTATTTTTCCAGAGTAGATTGTTGTGAGACCGAAGATTGACTTAAGTAATGTGCTTTTTCCGCTTCCATTCGGTCCTAAAAAAGCAGTTATCCCCCTATCTATGGTCGCATTCACATCAAAAAGGATGTGCAATTCCTTGTATCCCGCATTTAGAGACTTTATTTGAAGCATAGCAGGCGGATGACCTCCCTGAATGCTTCGCTTTTCTCGTCTGCGAGCCTGCCGTTGACCATTACGAACACCTTGTCAACATACGCAGCGACGATGTCAAATCTATGCTCCACGATTAAAAAAGTTGTGCGCTTCTTCAGTTCAACGAGCTTCTCAAGTATGCAATGAGCGAGTTTTGGGTTCACACCCGTGAGAGGCTCATCCATTATTATCAGTTTCGCATCACTCATTAGCGCCCTACCGACCTCAAGCAGTTTCAACTGACCTCCGCTTAGCTTATACGCTTCAGTGTCCCAAAGGGCATCTAACTCAAGAAACTCAAGCAGCTCAAATGCTTTCTCCACCGCATCCGCCTCCGCCCGCTCCCAAGCACTGCAACGCAGGCATCGCAGCAATCTCTCACCGGGATGCTCAGCAACCGCAACAAGCAAGTTCTCAAGCACGGTAAGCCTCTTCAACGGATGAGGTATTTGAAATGTGCGGGCAATTCCTCGCTTGCGAATCTCGTGTGGCTTCAGATTTGTAATCTCTTCGCCGTTGAAGAAGATGTGTCCGCCGTCTGCTTTGTAGAAGCCGCAGATTGTGTTGATCAGCGTTGTCTTACCGCTACCGTTCGGTCCAGCAATCAGCGTGAGACTGTTCGCATCCACTTGCATGCTCACGCCGTCAAGTGCCTTGAAGCCGTCGAAGAGTTTTGTGAGATTCTCCGTCACGAGCATTTCCTTAACACAATTGCGACAACCGCAACTGAAATGAACGCAAACAGAGATTCAAAGCCCGGCGGTGTCGGAGTGGGTGTCAGTGGTGATGTAGGTGTCGGTGGTATAAATGTCGGAGGTGTGGGTGTTGGAGTGGGTGTTGGAGGCGTAGGTGTAGGTGTCAGAGGAGGTGTAGGTAGTGCTGCTTCCGGCTTTGTCGGCGTTATCAACCACTCAATTTCGCCTGTTTCGTATTTCCATATACCTGCTTTTTTCCACGAGCAATTTTCCACATAGTAAATAGCGTAGTCGCCTGACGCCCTGTCGTTGAAATCGTCAAGTTCTATGTATCCGCTCACCGTTTCAACGCCATATTCGCCTTCACTGTAATTCTTCGTCACCATAGGGATGGTCTTCGCCATCTCATCCGCATCATATTCGCCCAATTTATCGCATACTTCCGCATATGAAAGGGCGAGAACCCACACAGCATCATATGCGTTCATTCCATATTGGTGAGGAGTTCCTCCATATCGCTCATTGAATGTTTTGTTTAATGCTTCATATCCCGCACCCTTCGACTCAAACATCGTGCTATATACTCTCACTGTGTTCGCCTTCTCACACATCTCTGAAATCTTCTCGCTACGAGCAGTCCCGTCGCAACCGACCCATACAACGCTCAACATCGGCGAACCTTCACTCACCTGCGAGAGCATCGTGAAGGCTTCTTCATAGCTGAATGTCACAACAGCGACCTCCTCTGGACTGTATTTCTTGAAAAGTTCGCTCAGTTCTCCCTCTAAAGTTGCGATGTATGGCGAAAAGTCCGCTGGTGGGGGGTCAGGATACTCAATAGGCTCCGCAACTTCAATACCATATTTCTCAAGCTCTGGAATGATGCTGTCTCGCAGTCCTTTTCCCCACGCATTTCCCAAATATGCGATGCATACTGCTTTTATTCCGAGATCTGAAAGCTCTTTTGCGATTGCTTTCGTCTGAAATGTATCAAGAGCGACGAACCTGAACACATATTTCTTCTCTTCAGGCTTCGTAACGCCGAGCATTTCAGGCATCGCAGTCGAAGAAGGTGATATGATTATTATCTTGTTTGATGTCACATAATTTAGCACATGCTTGACTTCTCCGCTTCCCATAGGGCCGACAATCAAGCGAACTCCCCTGCCGTGTAGAGCCATCACTTTATCAAGTGCGCTCTTAGGATCCGCTCTCGTGTCCTCCACAAACAATTTCACACTGTAATTCAGCCCTCTCTGCTCAAAATACTTGTTTATATCATCCTTCGCAATCTCGCAACATTCACGAATGTTCTCACCATACGTGGTCAGCGGACCTGAAAGGTCTACAAGAACCCCTATTTGAATCTCTTTCTTCTCTTCCTCTGCTGCTGCGGATGCGACGCTTACAACGCTCGCACAGAGAGCAACGCCAAGAATCAGCATCATTACCAGCAAACTCGGTAATTTTTTACCCCTCTTCGTGCCAAGGTAGCCAAACCGCCTACAAATCCCCTTTTTCTCTCTCATTTCATCTCTCCCCTTCCCGTTACTCCACTCTTCCTTGTCCGCTCTCTCTTTCTCCGTAAAATTAAAAGATATCGCTTTGATGCCTTGTTGCCAGTAGCCAGCAGCACTGCTTGAGGGGGCGGAAAATCGCATTCATCGGGAATGAGAAGAATAACCAGACAAAGGCGAAGGACTTCGGAAAAAAGAGGAATTCAATTTGGAGACGCCTATGTGGAGAAGCCAAGGCCCGGATTTGAACCGGGGTATAGCTGATCTGCAGTCAGCCGCGTAGCCCCTCCGCCACCTTGGCGTCTTGCTTCCGTCTTTTTTGGTAGGTATGAAGGCACTTCACAGCCCCGATTTCATCTGGAGAAGCGGAGAGAAGGCTTGCTGGCACGGGCGTTAGTAGCCGCGGGCTGAATGCCTCGGCTTTCGCCTCGGCACTTACACCCCGGCCCTATCAAACCGCTGTTCTAGCGGTGCCCTTTACGGAGGTCTCTTTTCGGGGGTGGCTTCGAGCTTAGATGCCTTCAGCTCTTATCCACTGGCGCGTAGCTGCCCGGCTTTGCCCTGTCGGACAACCGGTAGACCAGAGGCGCCGCCCCCCCGTTCCTCTCGTACTAGGGGGAGCTTCCCCTCAGACCTCCGACACCCCCGATAGATAGCAACCGAACTGTCTCGCGACGTTCTAAACCCAGCTCACGATCCCCTTTAACAGACGAACAGTCTTACCCTTGGGCGCTGCTGCACGCCCAGGTTGGGAAGAGCCGACATCGAAGTAGCAAGCCTCCGGGTCGATGTGGACTCTCGCCGGAGACAACTCAGTTATCCCCGGGGTAGCTTTTCTGACGTCTTTGGGGCCTACCAATGACCCGCAAAGGTTCGCTAGGCCCGCCTTTCGGCTCGTGACCCTTTGGTATGCGGGGTCACGTCAGGCCGGCTTTTGCCCTTGCACTCCACGCCGGAGTTCTGACCCGGCTGAGCCGACCTTTGGGCGCCCTCGATATTTTTTCGAGGGCGTGGCGCCCCACCCAAACTGCCCACCTGCCGTTGTCCCCTTTCGGGTAAGGACCACAACCTCGGAAGGGTGGTGTTCCATTGGCGGCTCCACGCCCCCTGGCGAGAGCGTCTCACTGCCTCCCACCTACGCTCTACATCCGAAGCCATGGTCCAGCGGCAGGCTGCAGTAAAGCTCCACGGGGTCTTCGCTTCCCCTCGGGGGTCCCTGGACCGTTCCCCAGGATGTGGATTTCGCCGGGTTCCGGCTGGGGACAGCGGGAGGCTCGTTCCTCCTTTCGTGCAAGCCGCCAATTAAGCGGCTAGGTATTACGCTACCTTAAGCACCCATTTCGGGTGGACCATATCTTCGCCCCTTCTCGGCGTTACTCACGCCTTCTCGGGGCGTCCGGCGTATGGCCTCTGAGGATCCCGAGGAGGTCACAGAGGCAATATCACCAAGAATTTCCTCAAGCGTGTATCTCCGCTGCTTACCCGCCGAGTTCATCTCAAACGCCTTCTGCACAAGTTCCCTGAAGCCTTCAGCTGTCGCATGCTTCTTCTCCTCTAACGCCTCCACGATCTCTGCGAAACGCTCAAAATCTCTGTGCTTCAGGATAAGTCTGTGCCTTCGGAAAAACGGAATCACTTTCTCTGCGAGCTGTCTGCGATTGTCAACGATGTAAACCAGCGTGTCTGGCTGTCCATGCTTCTCAATGATTCTGCCGCACATGAGTGTTCGGCGGAAGATTTCAAGCACGATGCGATTGCTTTTGTGCTGCGTCACATGGAACACCGGGTCAAGAACCCATCCAAACCTCGTGCCTTCCTGCTTTTTCAGCGAAACGCTGAAGCAACCCTCTGCGTCTGTGAAGCCCACGAGGTAATACATGAGTTCCTTCCTCCGCCCTGGAAGCATTCTCGGGTCAATCAAATCCTTGAACTCATAGAGCAAGCAGCACGCACCTCCTCGGTTTCCTGCTGATTGTTCTCATCGCACCCGGCATTTTCCCTTACTCAGGAGCCGGGCGCTCAAACTTCCCAGCATACAGCCGGATTTAACGACCCCCTCCTTGAGGGTCAGAGTTACCCCCGCCGTTTACCGGCCCTTCGTCCCCTTGAACGGGGCTTTCAGGGACCGGCACTGGGCAGGAGTCGGCAGCTGTACTCACCCTTTCGGGCTTGCAGCCACCTATGTTTTTATTAAACAGTCGGCCTCCCCTTGTCACTGCGACCTGCTCTTTGCGCAAGAGCAGGCACCCCTTCTCCCGAGGTTACGGGGCGAGTTTGCCGATTTCCCTCAGCCGGAGTGCCCCGACACGCCTTGGGCTGCTCACCCAGGGGCACCTGTGTCGGTTCTCGGTACGGTCGTCCAGCCACCCTTTTCACGGGCTCCCGGGCTCTGCCGACTTTCGCCATCACCCATTCACCCCCTTCTCGCCCTTACGGCTCTCCGGAGGCTTCTGGGCTTGGACGGCGCGACGGCGCCGCTCGGCATACCCGGAAGCGTCGGGCGGGCTTTCACCCTTTCAGGCTGGACGGCGCAGGAATATTAACCTGCTTCCCCTTCGGGCGTCTCTGGTTGAGGACGCCCTTAGGACCGGCTAACCCTCGGCTGACGAACATTGCCGAGGAAACCTGGCCCCTTCGGCGATCGGGATTCTCACCCGACTACGCTGCTACTATCGCCAGGATTCTCGTCTCTGCGAGGTCCACACCTCCTCACGGAGATGCTTCCACCCTCGCAGAGCGCCCCCCTACGGAATCACCTTTCGGTGTCCCGGGGTATCGGCGGTCGGCTTTAGCCCCGTCCATTTTCGGTGCCCCGAGCCTCGGCTGGTGAGCTGTTACGCACTCCTTAGAGGGTAGCTGCTTCTAAGCTAACCTCCCAGCTGTCTCTGGCTCGGGACGCCCTTTGGATTTCGACACTTAGCCGACACTTAGGGGCCTTAACCCCGGTCTGGGTTGTTCCCCTTTCGGACATCGAGCTTACCCCGATGCCCCGACTTCCGGTCTTCTACGGCGACGGCACCTTCGGAGTTTGACAGGAGGGCGAGGGCTTTCGCCCCCGTGACCTCCAATCAGTGACTCTACAGCGCCGTCCGCCTCCGACCGGGTCATGCTGTGGCATGTTTCGGGGGGAACCAGCTATCGCCGGGTTTGATTGGCCTTTCACCCCTAGACGCGGGTCATCCGAGCGATTTGCAAGTCAGCACCGGTTCGGGCCTCCACCCCCCTTTCGGGAGGCTTCACCCTGCCCGCGCCTAGATCACCCGGCTTCGGGTCGTGCCCCGATGACTCCACGCAGTTCATACGCCGCCCCTCCCCTTTCGGGTGCGGGCATGTCGGTTTCCCTACGGCTCCCCCTCTTCGGGTTAGCCTCGCCATCGGGACACACTCCCTGGCCCGTTTTTCAAAACGGACGATGCGACACCGCTCAGAACGCCTCGCCAGAAGAGGCTTCGGCGCCTTCATCGCTTTCGTGCCGCATCACACTATCGCCACCTGGTTTCAGGCTCTTTTCACCTCCCTCACCGGGGTGCTTTTCAGCTTTCCCTCACGGTACTAGTGCGCTATCGGTCTCAGGACGTATTTAGCTTTGGAGGTTGGTAGCCCCCAGATTCCCGCGGGAAATCCAACCCACGGTACTCAAGTGGGCACCGCATCCCTACGCCTTACGCCTACGGGGCTCTCACCCTCTATGGCGTCCCATTCCAGGGAACTTCGGCTTCGGCGTGTCGGGATGCATATTGGCGCCCACTTCCAACTCCACATCCCCCTCCCCTTTCGGAGAGGGGTTCGGTTTGAGCTCTGCCGCTTTCACTCGCCGTTACTCACGGCATCTCGTTTGATTTCTTTTCCTGCCCCTACTAAGATGTTTCAATTCGGGGCGTTCCCGCTCCCTCAGCCGAAGCTTACGGGAGCGCCTGATGGCAGGAATTCCCATTCGGGCATCCTCGGTTCTACGGCTCCCTGCGCCTACCCGAGGCTTTTCGCAGCTTGGCACGCCCTTCTTCGGCGCCCTGAGCCGAGCCATCCACCAGGTGGCATAACGCCAGCAGCATCCTTTCTCTCCACTTCCCCAGTGGATGTCGGGGCTGTGAAGTGCCTATGACGACTTCACCTGACAGACAGCAAAAATGCCGCCTGCCATCCGTCCTTCCCCGACAAGGGAACTTGCCGGGTGCATATGGACTCGCTGGGATTCGAACCCAGGGCCTTCGCCTCGCAAAGGCGACGATCTACCGCTGATCTACGAGCCCTGGTGCATGCGGGTCCGCCTGACAGCCTCTCAGCACAGACGGTCAAAGGGTTAGGGTTAGGAGGTGATCCAGCCGCACGTTCCCGTACGGCTACCTTGTTACGACTTAGCCCCCCTCGCGAGGCTCGGGTTCGAATCTCCCCAGAGGAGAGACCCTCACCCGAACCTCACTCGGTTGGCTTGACGGGCGGTGTGTGCAAGGAGCAGGGACTTATTCACCGCCTCATTTTGAGAGGCGATTACTACGGGTTCCGCGTTCACGAGGGCGGGTTTCAGCCCTCGATCCCGACCACGGGCGGTTTTAGGGGATTACCTCCCCCTCTCGGGGTCGGATACCCATTGTACCGCCCATTGTAGCACGCGTGTAGCCCGGGGGATTCGGGGCATACTGACCTACCGTCGCCCGCTCCTTCCTCCGCCTTAGCGGCGGCAGTCCCCGCAGAGTGCCCATCCTCCTTGCGGAGATGCTGGCAACTGCGGGCGCGGGTCTCGCTCGTTGCCTGACTTAACAGGAGGCTTCACAGTACGAGCTGACGACGGCCATGCACCACCTCTCAGCTAATCCGGCAGGGTCTTCAGCCCGACCTTCATCTCGCTGTCTCCCCCGGTAAGCTTCCCGGCGTTGAATCCAATTAAACCGCAGGCTCCACCCGTTGTAGTGCTCCCCCGCCAATTCCTTTAAGTTTCAGGCTTGCGCCCGTACTCCCCAGGCGGCGGGCTTAACGGCTTCCCTTCAACACCGGCACCACTCGTGGCAGTGCCGACGCAAAGCCCGCATCGTTTACAGCCAGGACTACCCGGGTATCTAATCCGGTTCGCGCCCCTGGCCTTCGTCCCTCACCGTCGGACCCGTTCCAGCCGGACGCCTTCGCTACGGGTGGTCCTCCCGGGATCAACGGATTTCACCCCTACCCCGGGAGTACCTCCGGCCCATCCCGGTCCCAAGTCGGGCAGTATTCCCCGGAAGCCTCACCGTTGAGCGGCGAGGTTTCCCGAGGAACTTACCCGACCGGCTACGGACCCTTTAGGCCCAATAAACGCGGCCACCACTCGGGCTGCCGGTATTACCGCGGCGGCTGGCACCGGTCTTACCCAGCCCTTACTCCGGGTGCTTTTTAGGCACCCGAACAGCCCCGAAGGGCACTCAGCGTCCCCTCATCGCCCTTTCGGGCATTGTGAAGGTTTCGCGCCTGCTGCGCCCCGTAGGGCCTGGGCTCTTGTCTCAGAGCCCATCTCCGGGCTCCCGCTCTCACGGCCCGTACCGATCGTAGGCTTGTCGGTCCGTTAAACCGACAACTACCTAATCGGCCGCAGCCCCATCCTCGGGCGCCTCTCGGCTTTCAGCCTCCGCCCATTCCAGGTATCAGAGGCCTATCCGGTATTATCCCCAGTTTCCCGGGGTTATCCCGGACCCGAGGGTAGGTTAGCCACGTGTTACTGAGCCGTCCGCCGGGTCTCCCCCTTGAGGGGGTGCCCACGACTCGCATGGCTTAGTCGGACGCTGATAGCAGTGGCCTCTGGCAGGATCAACCAGTGTTGAATTGGCGGGGT
>Ga0190316_1000725_pt1 | contig 10219 bp, 10 predicted proteins | sample 48701112_MG_FD_161663 | JGI IMG/M metagenome (GOLD analysis project Ga0190316, IMG submission 161663) | Hydrothermal vent sediment bacterial communities from Southern Trench, Guaymas Basin, Mexico - 4870-11-1-2_MG | ecosystem: Environmental > Aquatic > Marine > Hydrothermal vents > Sediment ... | reverse complement strand
TTAAATCAATTTCTTCTTCACCAAATAGCCTTGGCTGGTATGGTCTCCTTGCCACAATTAGCCTAAATGCCTGATTTGTCTTTTCCATACAATGTACTGTCTCTGCTATATAACTGCCATTTTCATATAAATATCTCTGCTTGATATGATGCCGCATCTGCCTCTTTCTTTTCTGCTAAAATAGCCGTTGGATCTATATCAAACGTTTAAACGTCTAAATGTTCAAACGTGCGAACGTTACAATATAAATGGCAAAATGGCTTGCTTTACTTTAGATCTTTTTTGTTTTATCATTGTTTTTACCCCGTGAGTGTGTTTTCACCTTTTAGGTGAAAGGTATTCTTTCAAAATTGCTTTATTATAGCACACTTGCGGGGTTTTTATAGGGGAAACGAGGATTTTGGGGCTTGAAATTATTTAGGATTTGGGATTTAATTCAAGTAATAGGAGATGATAATGCAACATACTAAATTTTTTATCAGTTTGTTGTGTTTTTTTTGTATTTTATCTACAAGTTGGGCTGGGCAAAAGGTGGTGCTTAAGGTATTTCCTTTCTTGAATATCTCTCAGACAAAAATGGAGGATTAAAAATATTAGATGAAATGGGGTTGCCCCCATTTATTCCTGCCAGGGTGCCTACTTATAAAATGAAGGCAAGACTTCCTGAAGAACTTAAAGGACTGGTTGAGGTTGAATAAATGAAAAAGGGGCATTTTTCTGGGTAACTATCTCTTGTGGTGTAATGATTATGGCCTTTATATTACTGCCTCTGATACAGATGGTCCTTTCACCATCAATGGAAAAACTTTCCACCACCATCAAGGATAAGGAGGTTCTTAAATCCATTTGGCTCAGTATCTATACATCAGGACTGGCAGCCATAATCTCTTTTGTAATTGGAACTCCATTTGCCTATTTTCTAGCTAGAAAGGACTTTTTTGGGAAAAATTTTGTGGAGAGCATTATTGATATACCTATTGTCATTCCTCATCCAGTAGTAGGTATAGCCATCTTAAGTGTTACAGGAAAAGATTACTGGTATGCCTGGTTTTGTTTTTGATCTTACGTATTATATCCACACCACAGAAAAGGGGAGCATGATAAATATAGAGAATCTAAGGGTTGAGTTTCCAAAATTCTGCTTACAAGACATTAATCTCTCTGTTAGCAGAGGGGAATTCTTTGTTGTTTTAGGCCCAAATGGGGCAGGAAAGACAGTGCTTCTAGAGGCAATAGCTGGATCCTAATTTCAGAGGAGAAATGCAACTAGAATTAAAAAGGCTACATCAGAATATAAATACCACCTTTTTAATGGTGACCCATGATTTTAGTGAGGCTTTTTCGCTGGCAACCAGGGTAGCAGTAATAAATCAAGGAAAAATAGAACAAGTAGGAGAGGTAGCAGACATCTTTCAAAGACCCTGCTCTCCTTCTGTGGCTGAATTTGTAGGGATGAAAAATGTCTTTAAGGTTAAATTTAACGGAACCAAGGCTTTGCTTTCTGATTGGGAATTGGAGCTAGGAAGGTGTGTAAGAAAATCTCAGGGATATATAGCCATAAGACCAGAGGGTATAGCTCTCAGTAAGGAAAGGCCTTCTTCAAGGATGCAAAACAGCACCAGAGGCATTGTTTCAAAGGTTTTGAATCAAGGTTTTTATTATGAAATTCACATAAGAACAAAAAAATTACCTTTAAGGCCTTAATTACCAAAATGGCACTTTTTGAATTAGGGATTACAGAAGGAGTCCCTATCTACCTTTCATTTAAGACTACAGCTATCCATATTTTTTAATCATACCCTTCACATTTCATCTACCTTTACCACATTATCTTTCCTTCTTGTTTATACATTATAGCATCTTTTTATATAAATACACGATCATTACAGAGGAAGGACTCAACGACATTACTATTTGAATAAACTAATTAATGATTTAACAAATCAACCATTGTAAGTTAGCCTTCAAAGATAACCTTACCTGTATCTTTGAGGTCATAACCTGCAAGTTTTTGAGAAAATAGATTAATATTGAGGGGGTCTAAGAGAGCCAAAAAGTTCCTTATGGACTTTATATAAAGATTGTCTTTTAAAATTACTAGATCAAACCTCTCCCAGGTAATAGGAATAAATTCCAAACCAAGAAACTCAGCTATATAATGAATGCCAATGCCTACATTTGCCTCCCCTTTTAATACAGAGAGCCCTACTTCTAAATGGGTATTTACCTCATTTTCATAACCCCTTATTTTTTCTGGATTGATGCCCAATTGTTTTAAGTGATAATCTAAAAGTAATCGTGTTCCTGAGCCCTTATTTCTATTGATAATCTTTATCTCATTTCTCTTTAAGTCCTCAAAGCTCTTTATTCCCAATGGATTCCCTTTTTTGACCATAAATCCCTGTTCCCGATAGGCCAGATTTACTACTACTGACTTTTCACTGCCCAGATATTTACTGAGATAAGGAATATTATATTCCTGAGTTTCAGGGTGAAAGAGGTGACTAGATGCTAGCAATGCCTTTCCTTGAGCCAAGGCAACTAGCCCCTTTGCACTACCAATGCTCGCATAATAGATCAAAGAGGCAGGAAAGTATTTTCTTGTGTATTGATTAACAACCATATTTAGGAATGGATCATTACTTCCAGCAATTAGAATATCTTTTCCTTTCTCTACACCCTCTGTAATCCATTTATCTATTAAATTTTTTGGAAAAAGCCACTTGCCTGCAACACGTGTACAGGGTATTTCTCCCTCCTTAATGAGTTGATAGACCTTTTTCTCATTTATTTTTAAATACTTAGCAACTTCTTTGGTAGTCAACAGTTCTATCTTTGACATCTCTTTAAAAATCCTAATGAGAATTTAACTTAAAATAGAAATCTAGGCAACCTTTATATTATAACATTTTTTGTCCATTGTTAGTTGCCAGTGGTTTTATAAGGGATCATGGACATTTTGTCTTTATCCTGTTCACGGAAATTGAAACCTGTTCCTGACAGGCCTATCCTTAGCCAGGTCCAGGGATTCGGGCAGGGTAGGAATCTATCAAATGAAGACTTCAAAATTGTGAGTTTCCAAATTTCTATATTGATGATTAATGGGCGTTTAAAAAATACAAAAAGAGTAGTGTAAAATAAAATGTGTGATAACATGAAAAAGTTCTGCAACTTTTTATATAAAAATCAAAAATTTTTAGCCCTTAAAGGCTAAAAATTACAGAGGGCAACCGCTAAATCCAAATTTCTTTTTCAAAATACACAAGAATTGAAAGGGGGGTGTTGATCATGTTTAGCCACCTTTTTACAGAAAGTTTGGGACTTGACTACCTTAACCTTGAGGCAATGCCTACTCAAGATGAAAATAAATTGGAATTTGCAGGCTAATCATATTTTTATTTAATCCAGATGGAAAGGCAGGGAAAGGGGCAGTCCTTTTAATTGCCTTTATAGCAGCTTTATCTAAAAGAGAATAGCCCGAGGATTTCTTTATTTTAAGCCTTTCCAATTGGCCATTTCTTTTTAAAGAAAATGCCACAATTACCTTTCCCTCAATCCCATACCGTCTGGCCCAGAAGGGGTATTCCTTATGTCGTTCAATCTGCAAACGGACATTAGCTAGATAAGCTTTAAGGAAGTCCTTTTCTGAAGCATGATTAGATAACGGTGCCCCAGAGCTATTTTTAGGAACAGAGTTAACTTTGCTAACTTGGGCTAGGGTTGGTGAAACCGAAATCTCTGGTTGCGTTTTAGATGTATCCAAGTGTAGTTTTGCCGCAGAACTAGTTTCTTCATGGTTAGGAAGTTCTTTTAAAGGCTCAGGTTTTGGTATGAAGTTGAACTGAGAGAGTTGTTTAGGCTTTGGATTTGGTTCAGGTTTGGATTTGGATTCAGGTTTAGGCTTAGGTCTGGGCTTGGGTTTAGATACAGGTTTAGGCTTAAATTTAGGGGTAATACTCGTTTTGACTATCTTCTTTTTGCTTTTGGGCTTAGTTTGTGTTCCTCTCTTACCCTGAAGTTTTTTAGCTGGTGATGTTGACGGTAAGAATTTTAAATCTACTTCAACAGGTGTATTTAAGCTATACTTAGGGGAAGCAAAGGGAATGCCCTTTAATAACACTACATGCAGAACAATAGAAAGAACCAGACATATACTTAACAATCTATCCATCATAGGTTACTGATGTTCATTTATCTCCCTTTCTGTAGCAATAAAGAGCCTTTTTACCCCTGCCAGTTTTGCCCGATCCATGACTTTGATCACCCACTCCACCGGTGCTGACTTGTCAGCCTTAATAAGAACCGTAACTTTCTTCTGTCTAACCCTTTTACAAAAGAAGTGATAAATCCTATCCAGGTCCATGGGAATCTGGTTTATAAACATCTTTCCGTTGGCAGTGATAACCACTGTAATCTCGTTGGTTTCACTGTGCGCAGTAGCACTTTTGGCCGCTGGCAGATGAACGGAAATACCCTCTTTGCGTAAAAAATTGGCTGTAAGGAGGAAGAAAATAAGCAAAAGAAAAACCATATCAATAAGAGGAGTGAGATTGGGACTTGGCTTAATTATTTTTCTTTTAAAGGAGATCATTTAAAAAAGCCTTGCTTTTCAAGTAAATTTAAAATTTCATTCAAACAATCTTCAAGCTGGCAGGCATAGTCATTGGCCTGACTCACAAAATAATCATAACATATCAAGGTAGGAATGGCGATGCTTAAGCCAAAGGCCGTTGTAAGCATAGCCTCCCAGATGCCACCTGCCAGCATGGCCGCACTTACCTTATTGCCCATGGACTGCACAACCATAAAGGCTCTAATCATACCAATGACCGTGCCAAGCAATCCTAAAAGTGGGGAAATATTGGCAATCGTTGCCAGGATGGAAAGTCTTGCTTCTACCTTCCTGATTTCCTTTTGACCAAGATGGCTCAAGGCCTTTTCCATTACACTGCGGCGGTGGGTATTGGCTAAAAAATGGCCCAATTCGTTGATCAAAGGATGTTGCATCAAAGATGCCTGTTTTTGTGCTTCTTTTAACCTTTCCTCTGCAATCAGCGTCTTTATAGAAGATAATTTTTCAATCAAACCATGTTTTTTCAAATGAAAAATGCAAATGGTCCTTTCCAGAATAATGGCCAGGGCTACAATAGAACATAAAAGAAGCGGGTACATTAAAAGGCCGCCCTTTAGAAAAAGTTCTAGCATTTCTTCCCCTCAAGTAGTAGATTTTCCAGTTATTTTAATTCAACTTAATTAGCTCTATCTCCGCAACTGCCTTTACCCACCTATCAGCAAATAGGTCATCAGGCAAAACTAAGATAAATTTTCCATCCTTTTGCAAGGGGTGTCCATTACATTCATCAGCAATTATAATTTTTTGCCCAGAAGTGGTCAAAAGCAGTTCTCCTGCTGAGATAAGAGAGCGATACCCATCCGGGGCAGAAATTAAGATAGCTGTATTTAAGTTTTCTTTTACACCTGCCTTCTTCAGAATATTAGCTAAAGGAACTCCGCTAAAGGTTTTAAGCCCATGATATCCTTTGCCTTCTCCCACGACCTTGGTCTTATATGTTTTGTGCGCAAAATTGGATAAATCAGATATTTTCAGTGCCTTCTTTTTATTGACTACAACTGTAAACTGGGGAGAAAACAACTTGTCTGTCTGCTTTGCCTTTATTTTAGATTTTAAATCCACCACTTCAATTCTGGTTATATCCTCTAAACATCTATCTGTATAAAAATCATTGGCAATAACTAGTCTAGGAAAACCTATGTGGCGTTTAAGAGGTTTGAGGCGTGGCTGATAAAAGGAAGGATTGTGGCAGTTTTGACATTTTTTATGGGGCATAATGGGTATAGCGGTATAAGCAACAATTATTTCGGCTGGATTATGATAAAAGACTTCTCCCCATGAAAGTAAAATCTTTTGGCCAGACTTGTTAGTTATCATAATTGCCAAATCAACTGGTTTATTAAAGTCTGAATTTTTCTTTTGAATTTGAGCTACTTTTAATAAAGTCTGTAAAGGGACACCCCTATAAAGAAATACCCCTTGAAATTTGCCATTTTTTGTAACTTCGTTCAAACGCACTTGCACACATTGGAATTGATACAAGTCGCTAAGGTTAAGGGCTAAATCATGCTTAACACTGCCTGTAACCTGAATTTCAGTCACCCCTGCCCAAAGAGTTGAAACAAACAAAAGACTAATTGATAGTCCGATAAAAATGACTTTTTTCATCCTTTTTCTCCTTTCTGCTTGAATATAAAAAATAACCTGCCATTAATATAGCCATCATTGCATCGGAAATAAGGGTTAATTTTGCTCCAGGATCGTTTTTTACATTTAAACTAACAGAACCATCGTCTGTCTTTACTTTGTCTAGATAAAAACTAAGCCCGTGCCAAGAAACAGGATGGAGAAAGCTAATTTTCACTAGTTCCCCAGAATTAGCTATTTTAAGAAAAACACGGCATTGTTTTAAAAGCCTTTTAATTTTTGTTTGTTGCAGATTTATCTTATAATAAACGCAATTTTGTTCCAAAATTTTGCCCTTAACGCCGTCAGCAAGGTTTATGTATCTGCCCAATTTGACCTGAAAAGTTTGGTTAATACCAACAGTTATACTTAAGAAGTGGCCCACAAGCCCAAGGAAAAAACAGAGATGAACAATAGAAGGAATTATTTTATAAGTGAGCTCTTCAAAAGTAAGCTGTTTTCGCCTTCTCCAAAAAAAGCTGAGTTTCTTTAGGGCGCAAATAAGGGTATTTATGCCCAATCCAGCTAATAGCAAAAAAAGGACAAACAACCACCATATTTTATCTGGATTTTTTTGCCCATAAAACTTAAACCACTCTAAAAAAAGATGGTTATTTAACTCCTTAAAAAGCTCAGGATAAAGGGTTGCATAATAACTTCCTATAGCCAGAGTTAAGGCAATACATACAAGGAGATAAAAGCCCAATTTGATGCTACTTAAAATATGAACAATTCTTTTTAACAACTTTAAACCCCTAACCGTAAGAGGTGTGTTTCTTTTAATTGCCCGCCATAGCTAAAAAGAAAAACTAATCCCAAGCCCAGTAGGGCAAATATGGCCCTGTTCTTTATATTTCCATAAGGCAAAAACTTCAGGTGTAAATAAGCCGCATAATAGCACCAAAGAGAGGCAGACTGTAAGTGTCTATCTCCCCAGTGGAAGGGAGTTGTCCAGCCAAGATAACACCAATAGGCCCCTACTACTTGGGCAATGGTATAAAATACAAATCCAAAGACAATTAAGGTATCAAACTCTTTATAAAAAGTTTTAACTCTTAAATAACACAAAGCAAACCATGCCCCTAAGGTAAAACAGGCATGGGCAAGAACTTCCAACAAAAAGAACAAAGGAGAAAGGATGGTATTTTGTTTAGGTGAAGGTGGAAAAATTCCTTTGGGAAAGAAAAGGGCCAAAAGATAGAAAAATAAAACTGGGAGAAGGACATAAACAAATTTGTCTTCTGAGACTCTTAAAACTATACCCAAAAGGGCCAAACACCAAGGCAAAAAAAAGACCTCGTTAAACATGGCATTAGGGGTAAAAATACCAATAAGCCAAGCACGTGCGATTAAATTTATGGTGTGAGAGATAAAACCAAACAAGAAAAATAACTTTCCTATCCTTATCTTATTTATAAGAAAGAAGACAAGGCTAGCTGTATAACCAGCTAGCCCAGCGTAAAAGCATAAAGAGAAGAAAGTAATGCTCATTACCACCTGGCTTCAGCACCAATTAAAAAGTTTCTTCCAGGCATAGGGCCATTGCCCTCGTCATAATCGACATCGGTAAGGTTTTCTACCTGCGCAAAGAAAAGCCAGTGTTTCATAACTTTCTGAGTTATTTTGGCATTTAAGAGGAAGTAATCGGGTAGAATTCTGGCTGCTTCTGTCTTTGTTCTCTTGTGATAGATGTATGTGTACTGGCGATGAACATAAGTTGCCTGGGTGCTGATGCTTAATCCAAATTCAAACTCATATCTAACATCTAGACAAATCTTATCTTCTGGATTTTCTTCTAAAGGTCGTGCCTTCTCGTCGTCCTTTGTCCATAAATAAGTATAATTGAGCTCTGTCCATAAGTGATCTATAGGCATAAGTTGTAAGCTTGCTTCCACTCCTTGAATGCGTGCTCTACCAATGTTTTGATATTGCCTATCTCCAGAAGGCAAATCAACCCTTTCAATCAAATCCCGAATGCGGTTATAAAAATAGGCTACACTAAAGGAGCCATTTAAGCCACTCCATTCAAAATATTTATCTACCCCGATTTCAAAGGCAAGGGTGCGCTGGGGTTTTAAATCAGGATTACCGTCTCGCTGGCTATAAAGCTCTCTCATATGCGGAAATCTGGTTTTCTTACCCAGAGAGGTGTGAAACTTTGTTGTTTGATTTAATATGTAAACAATGCCAATTTGCGGATTAACGGTATCAATATCATCTCCAGGAGGTGTACCGGCTGATTTTATGGGATGAAACCGGTCATAGCTTAAACCAGCTATCATTGACCAGAGGCCAAAGTAGATTTCATCTTCAATGGCAAAGGTATAGGTTGCTGTTTCATAGGTCTCTTCAGATGCCCAACCTGAATAGGTAACTTTTCCTTTTTTATTCCTAGGATTATACTCCTGTTGTTTGTGTTGGTCAAAGATATAATTAAAACCAAACTTTAAAAGATTAAAGTTGCCGGTCTTCAAATGCGCCTGCACCTCTCCACCAGCGCTGTAATCGTCATAAGCACTCTTATCAAACCATCTCCCGCCTAAACTGGTACAGGTCTTGTCTGTATAACTAGCAATAGTGTCTTCGTGGTCTACATAAAAGGCACGTGCCTTTAATTTAAGGTTATCTCCAAATTTTTGTTCTCCTACCAGATTTAAGTGCCATTGATCCCAGTCCGTAAAACGCCAGTAACGGTTGAATTCTGTAGGAATACCCCGCTTGTTGTTGTGATAGTCAAAAGAGAGATAAACTTTTGTATTTTCTTTATCATAGCCGACCTTGGCATTGAAAGCATGTCTTTTGTAGTCACTTAAATCCCTTTTGCCCCCATCTTCGTGATAAGAAGAATTAACGCCAACATTGGCATCATTAGGATTAAAGTGGCTGGAAAGTCTAAAACCATCACTTTTTTGATAGGTATAAGTAAAAAAGTAATTGATATTTCCTATCTGCCAGCCATGATTCAAGGCATAGTGCTGGGTGCCATAATCACCAAAGGCGACCTTTGCTGAGGCCGCAGGCCTGGAACTACCTTTTTTCGTGATGATATTGATCACTCCACCCATGGTGTTTGCGCCATAAAGGACTGAAGATGCCCCTTTAATGACCTTTATTTTGGCAATGCTTTCTACTGGAAACTGGCTTAAATCCAATGTGCGAAAATAGGTTTCATAGGCTGGCACACCGTCTATGAGTACCTTTACATTTTCCTGCTTAAACCCCCTTATATACACATGCATTTCTCCCTTACCACCCATTTCCACATCTACGCCAGGAATAAGCTCCAGGGCATCAGCTACTGTTTTACACCCACGGGCCTTAATATCTTCCGCTGTAATCTCGTTCACAGTTGTAGCTTTCGCTACCGCCTCTTTCTCAGTCGTCACTACCACCTCTCCAAGATCGAACGCCTCCTTAGCATTAGCAAAAAGAGGAGCAAAAAGAATCATAGGAATTAAAAATAACTTAAAATACCTTATCATGACCTTATCTCCTAAAAAGTTTGAGATAGCACATAACAAAAAATATTTCTTTTGTCAACAAAATTTAATAATGATAGCCTGAACTTTATCATCTATTATCAAGCTCAAATTGAGATTTTTCTTGATTTGGACAAATTGGAGTATATAAGTAAAAAAATAACCTATTTACATTTAAACTCCTACTAAAGGAGGTATTATAAGTTTGAAGAAACCTATCTACAGCCCGGGATAGATGTGCGTGCAGGCATTTCCCTTAAATTTTAAATAAAGAGTTTTAGTAGGCTTCTTTGTCCACATTTAACTTAAGCTGCTTCTTCCCTTCTTCGGCCTCTACATCTAAAAAACCATCCACCCAAAATCTGCGATTGATTTTTGGAAAAGGGTATTTTTGACAAGAAAATGAGTGGAAATTAGAAGAGAAAAGTAGAGACTTCCATTTAAAAAGTGAGTATTTTTTATATCCTTTAGGCAAAATATT
>Ga0190316_1000724_pt1 | contig 10220 bp, 6 predicted proteins | sample 48701112_MG_FD_161663 | JGI IMG/M metagenome (GOLD analysis project Ga0190316, IMG submission 161663) | Hydrothermal vent sediment bacterial communities from Southern Trench, Guaymas Basin, Mexico - 4870-11-1-2_MG | ecosystem: Environmental > Aquatic > Marine > Hydrothermal vents > Sediment ... | reverse complement strand
TTTTAAGCCAAACATAATAAAAATCAGATAACTCTGAATAAGGAACATCATCAGCATAAGGAGGATCAGTAATGATAACATCAAATTTTTCTCCTAAATTTAAAGAAGTTGCATCAGCTTGGATTATTTTTATGTTTTTTGGTTTATTTGAAAGTGCAGAGGTTAGGTATTGTAAGCTATTTATGACTTTTTCATTATTTTTTACCCATGAACCTGTAATACTACAAAAAGGAAAAATTTCTCCATAATTCCATACCATTGCAATACCTCTAAATGACATATTTCCTGCTACAATTGCATTAAACAAAGTATCTACTCTAATAGGTGATGTAACTGTATTAAATGTAATATATCTCAATAGAGCAATACTTAAATAAGTAGCAATTGCCTCTGAATACTTAAAAGCTTTTTCCTCACTCCATCCCTTTTCAAATTTTTCATACTCAACTCTTTTCCCAACTTCTCTAATTAATTTTGTAATTTTTATCAAAGTTAATAACTGCCTTGGATTGAAAAGCTTATAGAATTTATCAAATCCCCATATAAATATGCTTAAAGCTCCCCCACCACTTGCAGAGTAATTCCATAAGTTTTCACTTGGTACATCAACATCTCCACTTTCAATTAATTTTTTAACATTTTCTTTAGCAATTCCTAATTTTTTATTATCTTCAATAGTTGCCTTTTCAAAAATTAAGTCTCCATCTTCAGACTTAACCTTCACCAAAAGCCTCTGCCTTACAAATCTCTCATCTTCACTATGGTATTTTTTTAAAGCCCACTTTACATAAAATTCAAGCTCCTCTCTTTTTCCCTTTGCTACTTCTTTTTTATCTGTATAGTGATTTCCTTCAGCATCAGCAAACCTTATTACACTTCCACAATTTAAACATATCACCTGTTCCCTTCTTGAATTAATATTTGGAGCTGGCACTTTATAAGTCTTTTCCTCAATAACAATTTCTCCTTTATTCGTATCAACCTTTGCATTTTCCGTAGCTCCAACCTCTTTATTTACATCAACAACTTCTATTTCTATTCCTTCTTCTGTTTTCTGGTAATCCATATAAGCAAGCCTCTTGTATTTTCCTTTGCTATCCTTAACCCTTGCAAGCCACCAATTTCCTACAATAGGAGTCCATTTTCCGCAGTGAGGACACTTTATCTCCCATGTTCCAATGTAAACAGCTACCTCTCCATCATAAAGTTCTTTTATCTCCTTATCTTCTTTTAGCTTTTCAGTAATCCATTCACCCCATCTTTTAATATCTTCCACTAAAATATCTCCAAATTCTGCAGGATATTCTAAGATGGCTTTTAGAAAGATGTAAGCTGTTGGAAGAAGTTCACCTGCAGTAACTTCTAAACCAAGTCTTAATGCTTCAAAAGGAATACACCCAAAACCTGCAAAAGGATCAAGCATTTTTTTTCCTTGAAAATATTTCAAAAATTCTTGGTTGGTAAAAATTAATGGAGGATATTTATGAGGAATATCCTCATTTAGTCTTAACTGGGTTGTAAATTCTTCTGGAGTAATTTCTTCTGGAAGAAGGGATGCTCCAATTACAGCCCTTGCTCCAGAAAGAGGCTTTCTTGTCCACCAGAAAACCATTTCCCAAAAAGGAGGTCTCCCTCCACTCTGTTTTTCTTTTTCCGACTTTTGATTAACCAACTCCACAGGAACCCTCGCCCCCTCTATAAACCTCTTTCCCATTATCCTTTTACCCTCCTGATAGTTTTTCCCAAATTTTTTTATATTCCTCACCAGATATGTTTTTGTTAGGCGGTACAACCTTGTTCCAAATATCTAATTTTGATTCTTTTAACCATTCGTATGCTGTTTTAAGAGATATACTTTGAATATCTCCAATTTCGTTTTTATATATTTCTCCAAGTCTATTTGCAATAGATCTTGGGACATTATTTATTCTCATTACAATTCCTTCTTCTGTATTTACTCCGTAATAAATCATTGCAGGTATATTTTTTATTTTTATTTTTTCTTCTTCTGAAAGTTTAAAATAATCTATTCCAGATGTAGGCATACTTAAAAGAGCAGCTAAACCCCATGTAGCCCCATTTACTATTTTTTGGTATATCGCTCTAACACAATCAGAAATAATGTTTGGATCATCGCTACCCCATATTTCCTTGGCTATTTGTGGGAAGTCTTTTCCAGACACCCAGTTAATTATTAAACTTGATAATTTAGAAAATGTTAAAGTTTCTCCAGGAATTTTTATTTTCAAATTATTTTTTACTTCAGGAATAGTTAGCATTACACCAATAAGCTTTTTTAAAGTATCAGTTTCATTACTAAACAATCTACTACTATACCAATCGGATTGTTTTAACCTCAGCTTTCCTATTTCTCGAATAGTTTTTTCTATAGTATCAGGAGAAAATCCAGTTTGATCTGCTAACTCTATTAGATATTCTTTTCCTTGTAATTTATGCACATATTGTCTAACTGCATTTTTTAAAACTTCTTTTTTCTTAAAATCTAAAAGCATATATCCGTAAGTTCTATTTAATGCCATTTCAAGTTCGGAAGTAAATTTATCAAGACCTTTATATTGCCTATACAAATGGGCTATATATTGAAGAAAAGTTGACCATTCTGGATAATGTATAATCAATTCCATACCAAGTTCTTTCCCTAATTGCTCTAATTCATCCACCATTTTTACAAGGATAGAAACAAGCCTACCTGTTTGTTTACGAACATACTCAGTAACTTTATCTCGGTCAGTGCCATTTTTTACAGCAATTCCTACAATACCAAGCGATTGTTGATATACTCTTCCAGCTCTACCCACAATATTCCAGAAATCTCTAAGTGGCATCTCTTTTGTGAAAGGGTAATTATATGAAGCCATTAATATTGCAGAAACCGGAAAATTTATCCCTTGAGCTATAGTAGTAGTGGCAACTAACACTCGTAATTTATTTTCTTCCATAAGCCATTCCATTAAGTATCTTATTTCATCTGGCAGTCCCGCATGATGAACACCAATTCCTTTTGAAAGATATTTAGTTAATGGAAAATTTTCTCCTAATTCTGCTGCAACAAATTTTTTTACTAATAAAAGATCTTCGTCTTCTACAAAATCAAAATATTCATAAAGGTAATCAGCTATTTTCCATATATATTCTATTTTTCCAGCCATAATTAATAATGGTTCTAATTTTTCCAACTGTTTAGCAACTACACTTGTTAACAAAGACTTGGAACTAAGTTTAGAGCAGGGAACATTAAATATTGCGCTATACTCACCGATTTTTATTTTTTTAGGAAAATATACTGTATGGTAAGTAGTAATTGAAGGTTCAAAATATGTCTGCCATTTTCTTCCATTTCCTTCGGCATAATAAACTCCTATGACTTGATCATTTGGCTTCCACCAATCTAATTGAATTTCTATAGATTTAGGATTATCTGGGCTAAGCCACTTAGAAATTTCTTCAGCATTTGGAATAAAAGGGGTTAAAAATAAAATATTTGCATGTTTGCAGTCATTTTTTACAATAGATATAAGCATTTCTAAATTTAAACCTCTTTCAGAGTCTTCTATATTATGTGCCTCATCTACTACCAATAACACCAACTTACGACCTAATTTTTCTTCAATTCCTTGCCTTATTAATAAGCTTAACTTTTCATAAGTGGTAACAAGTATATCAAAAGCTTTTTCTTCAATCAGTTTTTCTTCAAAAAAATCTATTTCTAATGCTCCTGACATTTTTTCTACTCTTAATCTTAAAGGCTCAATCCCTAAATCTTTTCTAAGTCTATTAGTTATTTGGTTTACTAAAGCTCTTGTAGGAACTACATAAGCTATCCAAGCATTTTCAAATTGATTAAGTGCCTGTAAGATTTTAAACTCAGCAATTAAAGTTTTTCCACTTGATGTTGGTAAGTTAACTACTATTCCTCGTGCAGCAGGATCTAACAATCCCATTTCCAGTAAAGCAGCTCTTTGAGGATATAATAACTCGTAAACTGGTTTTGATTTTTTAGTTATAATTTTTACAAAATTGTTTATTTTTGAATTTATTTTTTCTGTAACTCTCCATATAGAATTAAATACCATCTTTTTAAACATTGCTAATAATCCACGAAGAATAAGAGAAAACTCAAAATTGCCAGATATATCGCAAAACTTTATTGCTTTTTCTAAATGATATTCTAATTCACTAAGAACTCTTTCACTACTTGGCTCTCCTTCTAGCATAAACTTTCCTAATATTTCTATAGACTTTGCATAATGATAGAACGATGCTAATTCTAATGCTGCTCCTTTTTTAAATTCTAATTCTACAGATTCTAAGTATTTTTTTTCATAAATTTTTTGTTCTTTACGCAGCTCGTTAATAAATTTAATTGCTTCATTAAGATCCTCCCAAGAATTTTTTCTAATAAGATGTAATATTGCTAAAAATGTTTTCTTAAACAGTATTTCATCCCAAAAATTTTCATTATCAATTTTTATTTTCCAAACATTCTCTTCTTCTATTAAAAACCTCTTAGCATTTTCCCATTTTTCGCCAAGATAAGAATATATTACAAATTTGAGAATGTGTTTAATTTTTTCAATATCATCCGATGGTATTGGAATGATTTGAAGAATATCTGAACATGTTTTGCTTAAAGTAGAAAATGTATATTGATTATTTTCACTATTCCACAAATCTATTATTGCCAACTCATATACTTCTAATACTTTTTCAAGTAATCCGCGTTCTTCCTCACTTAATTCAGCTTTTCTAAATATTTTCTTCTCAAACTTTTTTTTATTAATTATTTCTTCTACACGCTTTAATACTTCCTCAGAAAATTCCCTAACTATCCAATGGTTAATCTCTCTCATTATTCTCGCCCTGGTATTCAGTAATATATTTTTCAAGATCTTTAATAGGTATTGGTATATACAATGCAATAAGTTTTAATCTTAACTCTTGATTAATTCCAGTTTTTAAAGATTTATATCTTGTTCTTAAATCTGTCTCTTTAGGCTCTGTGTCTCTTACTAAAACTCCTGCAAGAAAATATTTATCTTCAGAAATTTCTTGAAGATATACTTTTAAAGCTCTTTCATAATCTCTTTTAAATGGATTATCTTTTGGTAAATTTTGTACTTTTACCCCAAGCCATTTTATCAAAGTTTTTTGCACGGTAGGGTTATTTTTTATATTAGAAAGCTGATCTGTCATACCTGAACTTCCATACATAACTTGAGGAGGAGAGTTTTTATCCTCTGATGTTTTTACTTCTCCAAAAAGAAAGGTAAGAAAATTGTTGGCTAATTCTATAAAACCAACTAAATCAGCTCCTTGAAGGTTTGCTTTGGGACTTCTTGTATCTCTTGAAGGTGGATAGTAAAATCTCGCTTTTTCGAAATCTTCTAAATAACACTCAGCTAATGCTTCACCAATTTTCCACTTTTCTATATTTGAAGTAACTGAAAATATTTCTACGAGTTGTTGTTTCTCAAAATCTGTAGAAGCTACGCTTTCAAATTTTTCGATGAGAGATCTCGTACCTTCAAGATCATATAGTTTCTCTTTTACCCGAGTAATTAAATATTCTTTAAAGTTATTACCCAATTTAATTCCTTCGTAAGAAGCCCTACCTTCATTTTCTCCATAAACTATTTCCTTCTCCATTATTACTTTAAATGTCAAATATTTAAACTTTTCAAAATTTCTCAAAACTTAGTATAAAAAACTAATCAAATTCAGCAAGCACTTTCTATCTCCTATATCCGAATTGTCTGATCAATGCTCCCTGAAGCAAGAAGCTTTCCATCAGGTGAAAAAGATACAGGAGAAATTCTCCATCTACGTCCTTCAAGTTTTTTTATTTTAGTTATATTTAGATTAATTTTGGGAAAATTTCCCATCTTCCCTCTTTTACTCATAATTATACCTGTTTTAACTTTGTGTAACTAACTAATATATTTTTCAAACCTCATTTTACCAATTTTATTTCTAACTTCAGTTTCTAAACCAGTTCTCCTTATTTCCTTCTTTTTCACTCTTTCTTCAACCCTTTCCTCTTAATTTGTTTTACTCCTTCACTTAATTTCTCCATTTTCTAAAAAAAACTTTCTAAACACTCTAACTTTTTGATAAACAACAGTTTTCTAAGTTCTTAACCTATTTATAAAGAATTAAACTTTTAACAGTCTTAATATTAACCCATAGCTCCATATATCTTTAAAACTTTAATTATTTCTAAATAACCTTTCCAAGTTCCTATATCAAAAGGAGTTTCACCCCAAATATTTTTCGCATTAACATTAGCTCCATATTCTAATAAAAGCTCAACTACTTCTAAATGACCACCGGAAACTGCATAATGAAGAGGTGTCCAACCATTTTTATCTCGAAAATTAACCTTAGCTCCATATTCTAATAAAATTCTAACTAATTCTAAGTCACCCTTAGAAGCTGCATAATGAAGAAGAGGTTTGCCTTCCCAATCTTTTATATTAACCTTAGCTCCATATTCTAATAAAAGCTCAACTACTTCTAAATGATCCTCAAAAACAGCATAATAAAGAGGGGTTCTGCCATAATCATCCTCTGCATTAACATCAGCTCCAGCCTCAAGGAGTGCTAAAACTTTTTTGAAATCACCTTCTTCTGCAGCGATTAAAAGTTCTTCATTTAACACTTCTTTACTTTTACCTTTAAATTTTTTAAGTAGTTTAGTATAGGTGTTTTCTTTCTCAAATTCTTCAATCCTTTTTTCTATTTTTATATTCCAAATATAAATTATGTTATCTCTGGCACCTGAAGCAAGCATTTTTCCATCAGGTGAAAATGCTACAGAACGGATCCCTCTTTTATGTTCTTTAAGTACCTTTATACATTCCCAGCTTCCTGTCTTCCATATACGAACCGTGCAATCTTCACTTCCTGAAGCAAGAAATCTTCCATCTGGAGAAAAAGCTACTGAATAAATAGGACCTTCGTGTTCTTCAAGAACTTTAAGACACTTTTCTCTTTCTATATCCCAAATTCTTATGGTGTTATCATTACTTCCTGAAGCAAGAAATATTCCATCAGGTGAAAAAGCTATTGCTCGAACACTCGCCTTATGTCCTTTAAAGGTTTTTATATAATCTCCTGTTTTTGCGTATTTCACCCGAACTGTGTGATCGCCACCACCCCAAGCAAGAATTTTCCCATCAGATGAAAATACTACAGAATGAACCCAGTTTCTGTCTCTAAGTACTTTAACACACTTTCCTGTTTTAACAGCCCAAATATATACTTTCCAATCACCCCCTCCCGAAGCAAGAAATCTACCATCAGGAAAAAATGCTACTGTCATAACCCAATTCCTATGTCCTTCAAGCACTTTAAGGCATTTACCACTTTCTATATTCCATATCCGAATTGTACGATCAATGCTTCCCGAGGCAATGAGCTTTCCATCAGGCGAAAAAGCTACTGACTCTATATTTCCTTTATGGCCTTTAAGGATTTTAATACATTCTCCTGTATCTACTTGCCAAATTCGGACTGTATAATCACCACTTCCTGAAGCAAGAAGCTTTCCATCAGGTGAAAAGACTACAGAAGAAACTCCCCATCTATGTCCTTTAAATTTTTTTGGTTGAGTTACATTTAAATCAATCTTAGGAAGATTTTCCATCTTCCATTATATTTACTTTTTATTTTAATTAAACATTTATTCTATTTATTTTTATTTAAAATATATCTGTTATGTTCAAATAACATCCCTTATACCAATTCAATCCTTAAGTTTTACCAATCTCTCAAAATTCTTAAAAGATTTTTTGAATATTGTTATTTTCAATCATAATTCTAAAATAATTATTGAATCTTATACACAGTATAAGATATTTCCTAATTTATTTCAAGAAATTTTTAAACTCATTTAAATCATTTTAAAAAAAGGCTTTTTTTGTGTCAAAATTTTACACACTCCTAACTACCTGGGTTCATGCTGGTTGCGGAAATGAAGATTGAAAGAACCACTCTTTTTTCAAATTGTCTATTTTCTCATATTCTGCATGAATTATTAATTTTAGAGCAATGGCTTTCAAATGCTGAGTCTATGTGGAATAAAAAAATACAGAAATTTAGTATTCATGTGTATTCCACACAAAGGGTAAGATTATACACTTTTCATTGCAAAATTTATATAAAACCCGGGTTTAAGAAGTATATAATCTTACCCCATTTGGGAGATTGAATAATTTTTGAATTTGGGGGTTGAAGCTTTTTGATAAAGAGCTGTTAAGTAGAGATGATGTTGTTAGCTGTTTTCTGTTTGATATTAACGAGATTGAGTAATTATAAAGGTTTAAAATAAGATTGTTTACAAGTAGCAGGATGAGATAGTAGTATACATAACCGTCTTATCGGGACTGTCCATCCATTTGTGTAAATTTTTATTATAGCCTATCTTCAAATAAAATCACTCTCTGGCTGTAGATATGTGGCCAATCCTTAATCTTGGTCCATTTACGTTCCGGCTCCATAGCTGCCATATATAAACATTTTAACAAAGATTCTTCTGTCGGAAATCCCTCCTTCCTGCTGTTGCTTTCCTAAATTTGCTATTTAATTTGTAGTATACATAACCCGCCTTATCTCTAATGGATATCTGAAAAATGCTGTAAGTGCTCCCAGTTTGTCTCCCAATTCTTTACTACATGCGGATATCTTTTACCCCATTTAGTAGAAAATTCCTCTAACTCCTTCTCTGCTTCCTCCAAAGTAGATGCTCCAAGATACATACTTCAATGAATTTTTAATCTGATGCACCACACACCTCTGAATATCTGCATGCGAAAAAACTGATTCTATAGCCTTCTTTCAACCATTTAAACCATCTATGCTAAATATAAAAATATCCCTAATCCCTCTTACCTTAAGGTCATTTAATACCTTTACTAAAATTGACTTGATTCACTCCCATTTGTCCAAAATCTTACGCTTCTTCAGTATTAGATGCTTTTTTAACCTTTGCCATGTGCCTATTCTCCTTCTTGTATTTTATTCATTTTAATATTTTACACACTTGGGTGGACACTCCCTTTTAGTGCTTAAGCCACTTTTAGATGAATTTTTTAAAATGAAAAAGTAATTTTGAACAACAAATAAGTATATATTTCGCTTCGCTCACCTAAATTGTTCTATTAAGTAATTTTGTATATTCGTCAAACTATATATGATGCAATAAAATGAATTACACGAGATATACTTACCATTTATCGAACAACTACTATCGCATTTTGCCAATATTAGAAAATAGGTAAATATATTAAAATAATGCGATAATAGCGTATTGAAAAATACAAAAATATAAAGAAGTGTTTCAGAAATAACTCAAATAGAAAAGAAAAATTTCTTAAAGATATGAAAAAGCTTTGTCAAATAAAAAAGATGAAAAATTTTGAATGTTGCTTTTATTATGAGAATATTTTACAGTTAAAAATAGAACAAAAGAGTAACTTAACTTTTTGGGAAAGCTTATGAAGATTTTCCACCATTAAATAATAAGATTTACGGGAAAAGGTTTAAAAGAAAAAGCTCTCGTTTATTTTTTTGAAGAAATTTTGTCATTCCCTAAGTTATATAAAAATTGGTTAAAACAAATCATACTTATATTTTTATTTTTGAATAGTGTAGCGGGTAAAAAATTTTGAAGAGCCTACAAATGTTGATATAATTTTTTCTGGTATACGATAGCCTATAATACACTTATCTAATATTAATATGAAAATCAACAAAAATATTACAAACAAAGTAGAAAAAGGGAAAAGAAAAGCTGAGTAATTTGGTTAATTACCTTTATATTTGTTAAATGAAAACCTTTAAGTATTCAGAAGATATTTTGGTTATAAATTGAACTTGTAGTAAATTGAAAAATAAAAGTAAGATGACTTTAAAGAAAGGGAGGAAACTATGAATAATGCTCTTTGTAATTTCTTAAAACAAAAAGCAAAAGAATTTGTTTTAAATGAAAATTTGAGCGGTCAGGAAAGAAGTGAAAGATTTGAACTATTTTGTGTGATTTATGATGTATTTCCTGAGATAGAGAAAGCTATATTTGAAGATTTTAAAAATAGGTTGATATCGAAAATAAAGAAAATAGACGGAAATTTTGAGATTGAATATTTCAATGATAAAGAACATGAAGCTTTTAATATTTCCAAAAAAGAATGGAAAATAAGGGA
>Ga0190316_1000721_pt1 | contig 10236 bp, 20 predicted proteins | sample 48701112_MG_FD_161663 | JGI IMG/M metagenome (GOLD analysis project Ga0190316, IMG submission 161663) | Hydrothermal vent sediment bacterial communities from Southern Trench, Guaymas Basin, Mexico - 4870-11-1-2_MG | ecosystem: Environmental > Aquatic > Marine > Hydrothermal vents > Sediment ... | reverse complement strand
CTTCCGCTTCACCTTCTTTTTCAATCTTGATTGTTCGTGGAGGATTGGCATGAAGTTTAAGTCTCACTTGTTTTAGATTTAAAACAATATCTGTCACATCTTCTAATACCCCAGAAATAGTTGAAAACTCATGAGCCACACCATCTATCTTTACAGAAGTAATAGCCGCTCCTGGAATAGAAGAAAGCAACACCCGTCTTAAAGCATTACCTAAGGTAATTCCATAGCCCTTTTCTAAAGGTTCATATATAAATTTCCCATAATATGGAGAATAGCTCTTTTCGTCTCTTTCTACCTTTTTTGGCTTGATTAACTTTACTCCACCAACTTTGCTCATGTTAAATTCCCTCAAAATTTATTTAGAATAAAACTCAACGATCAGTTGTTCTTGCACTGGAATAGCAATTTCTTCTCGGGTCGGTAGAGCCTTTATTCTTCCCTCAAATTTTTCCTTATCTACCTCCAGCCAAGAAGGAATCCCTCGGCTGGCTATACCTTCCAAAGCCTCTTTTACAAAAGGTATCTCTTGGCTTTTTTCTCTCAACTTTATCACATCGCCTACCTCTACCAAATAAGAGGGAATATTGACTTTTTTGTTATTGATTAAAATATGACCATGTCTTACCAATTGTCTTGCTTGATTTCGGGAATGCGCAAAACCCATTTTATAGACTACATTATCCAACCTTCTTTCTAAAAGTATTAATAATTTTTCTCCTGTTACTCCTTTTTGTTTCTCCGCCTTTTCAAAATAAAGGCGAAATTGCTTTTCTAAAATGCCATAAATCCTTCTTAGCTTTTGCTTCTCCCTTAAAAGCAAACCATACTCTGTTTTTTTCATTCTTGCCTGACCATGCTGACCCGGGGAATAAGGTCTCCTTTCTAAAGCACACTTATCTGTATAACATCTCTCCCCTTTAAGAAATAACTTCACTCCTTCTCGTCGACATAATCGACAAACAGCCTCTCTATATCTGGCCAAAACTAACCTCCTTATACATCTTATTTTTCATCCCCTGACCTCTAAATTCTAAATTTTTAAACCCTTCTTCTCTTTGGAGGACGACAACCATTATGGGGAATAGGAGTTACATCTTTTATTAAAGTGATTTTTAACCCTGCTGCCTGGATAGCCCGAATAGCAGACTCCCGGCCTGCTCCTGGGCCCTTAACATAGGCTTCTAGTTTCTTCATACCGTGTTCCATAGCTTTTTTAGCTGCATCCTGTGCTGCCAATTGGGCAGCAAAGGGTGTACTCTTCCTTGAACCCTTAAACCCCTTTATTCCTGCACTTGACCAAGCGATAGTATTACCTTGCTTATCTGTAATGGTTATTATGGTATTATTAAAAGTGGCTTGAATATGAACAATGCCTTCTTCTACCAGTTTTTTCTCTCTTTTTTTTACTCTTTGTCTTCTAGCCATTTATTTCTTACTCCTTTGTCTTTTTCTTCCTTTTACCCAAAACAGAACCGCGAGGACCTTTACGGCATCTAGCATTTGAACGCGTGCGCTGTCCTCTTACAGGAAGACCTCTTATATGTCTTAATCCCCGATAACAACCCATGTCAATAAGGCGTTTAATATTTGCTGATACCTCAAGCTTTAAATCCCCCTCTACTTTGTATTCCCTATCAATAATTTCTCTGATCTTTGTCAATTCCTCATCTGTTAAGTCATCTGTTTTTTTATTGAACTCCACTCCGGCTTTCTCCAAAATCTTTTGAGCAGAACTATGCCCAATACCATAAATATTGGTCAAAGCAACCTTTATTCCCTTCCCCTTAGGCATTTCTACACCTGCTATTCTAGCCACTTATTTCCTCCCATTTATCCTTGTCTTTGCTTATGCCTAGGATTTTCACAAATAACCCTAACCACTCCTTTCCTTTTAATAATCTTACACTTACTACAAATCTTCTTAACAGAAGCCCTCACTTTCATTTCATACCCCTTATTTAATTCTATAAACTATCCTCCCTCGGCTTAAATCATAGGGAGAAAGCTCCACCTTCACTCTGTCCCCTGGTAAGACTTTAATAAAATGCATCCTCAACTTCCCAGCAATATGAGCTAGAACCCGATGTCCATTGTCTAACTCCACTCTAAACATGGCGTTAGGTAAAGCCTCTACCACCCTTCCTTCTACTTCTATTGCTTCTTCTTTAGGCATCTTTAAATTATAGATAAAATTTCAGGACCATTTTCAGTAATAGCTATAGTATGCTCAAAATGGGCCGAAAGTTTACGGTCTTTTGTCACTGCCGTCCAACCATCAGGCAAAATTTCCACTTCATAAGTCCCCTCATTCACCATAGGCTCAATAGCCAATACCATTCCCTCCTTTAACCTTGGACCTTGGCCAGGTTTGCCAAAGTTAGGCACTTGGGGGTCTTCGTGCAACGAACGGCCAATCCCATGCCCTACAAACTGCCTTACTACTGAATAACCATATTTTTCCACATGGTTTTGAATAGCAGCCGAAATATCATAAAGACGATTTCCTGCTTGTGCCTTTCCAATTCCTTTATACAAGGCTTCTTGAGTTACTTTTAACAACCGTTCTGCCCTTTTAGAAATCTTACCTACTGGCACAGTAATAGCAGCATCTCCATAATAACCATCATAGAGCACACCAAAATCAAAACTTACAATGTCTCCTTCTCTAACTCGCCGTTTTGAGGGAATCCCATGGACTACTTCTTCGTTTATAGAAACACACAAACTAGAAGGATACCCCATATACCCCTTGAAAGCTGGCTTAGCACCTTTTTTTACACACAACTCTTCTGCAAATCTATCTAATTCTAAAGTAGTTATACCTGGTTTTGTAATCTCTTTCAATCTCTCTAAAACTTGGGCAACAATAGCATTGCTCTTCCTCATCTTCTGAATTTCCCAGCGTGCTTTTAATATAATCATTTAGCTTTCTAACAATTGCACAATCCGGTTGAAGATATCTTGAATACTTCCTGTTCCGTCTATGCGACGTAATAAACCCTTTTTTTCATAAAAATCTATCAAGGGCTTGGTTTGTTTATTGTATACTTCTAATCGGGCTTTAACAGTTTCTTCATTATCATCTGCGCGTTGGTAAAGTTCACCTCCACACTTATCACACACACCTTCCTGTTTGGGTGGATTAAAGATCACATGATACATTGCTCCACACTTTTTACAAGTCCTACGACCAGTGAGGCGTTTTAACAACTCTCCTTCAGGCACATCTACAGTTATTGCATGGTCAATTTTTTTATTCATTTTTTCTAAAACACCATCTAAGGCCTCTGCTTGAGCTACGGTGCGAGGGAAACCATCTAAGATAAATCCTTTATCACAATCGGCTTCTTTTAATCTTTCTTCAATAAGCCCAATGACTACCTCATCCGAAACCAATTGCCCCTTTTCCATAAACTCCTTGGCCTTTTTACCCAATTCTGTCCCTGCTGCCACAGCCGCTCGCAACATATCGCCTGTGGAAATTTGAGGAATACCATATTTCTCAATTAACATCTTAGCCTGTGTTCCTTTACCTGCACCAGGTGCACCTAAAAGAATAAGATTCATGATAACCTCCTTTCTTTTTTTATGAACTAACTCCCTTAAACTTGCTCTTTTTCAAAAAACCCTCATAATATCTACTAATTAAATGAGTCTCTATCTGGGCAATAGTCTCAATAGCTACCCCAACTACGATTAACAAAGCCGTCCCGCCAAAATAAAATGGGGTATGAAATTTCTTGATCAGAATAGTAGGCAACACACACACTAGAGATACATAAATACCCCCTGCCAAGGTCAAACGAGTAAGAATTTTATCTATAAACTCTGCAGTTCTTTTCCCAGGTCTTATGCCAGGAATATACCCCCCATATTTCCTCATATTATCTGCTACATCCTCAGGATTAAAAATAATAGCTGTATAAAAATAACAAAAAAAGATAATCAAAGCAACATAAAGTAGTAAATATAGAGGAGAACCCCATCTAAACAGTCCCACTACATTTTCTACCACAGGTATTTTTACAAACTGGGCAATAGTAGCAGGAAACATAAGGATAGAAGAGGCAAAAATGGGAGGAATGACCCCAGAAGTGTTAATCCGTAAGGGCAAGTGTGTGCTTTGTCCACCATAAACTCGTCTACCAACCACTCGCCTAGCATATTGAATGGGAATACGCCGCTGCCCTCTTTCCATAAATACGATAAAAGCTACCACAGCTATCATAAACACAATCAACAATATCAATTGAAAAATATTAATTTCGCCTGTTCTCAACAATCTAGTGGTATTTACTATGGCTGGTGGCATACCTGCTACAATACCAGAAAAAATAATGAGAGAAATCCCATTCCCTATCCCCTTTTCTGTAATTTGTTCTCCTAACCACATAAGAAAAGCAGTGCCTGAGGTGAGAGTAATCATAGATAATAATCTAAATCCCCAACCAGGATGAGGCACCACATGCACCTCTCCCAAAACCATGTTTTCCAGACCTACAGAAATAAAAAAGCCTTGGATTAAACTCAAACCAATAGTGGCATAACGAGTATATTGAGTGATTTTTCTACGTCCTAATTCTCCTTCTTTCTTCAGCCTTTCCAAATAAGGCACTACGGCTGTCAGAAGTTCAAAAATGATGGCTGCACTGATATAAGGCATAATACCTAAGGCAAAGATAGAAAGTCGTCTTAATGCTCCCCCAGAGAACATATCTATTAGACCAAAAAGTGTGCCTTTGGTCTTGGCGAAAAAGGCAGTTAGAGCCGCTGTATCTACACCAGGCGTAGGAATATGTATACCTAGCCTATATATAGCTAACATTAAAATGGTAAAGATAATACGACGCTTTAATTCTGGAATTTTAGGAATATTTTGGAATCCCTGAATCACCTAAATTACCTCTATTTTACCTCCAGCAGCCTCTATTTTTGATTTTGCCTGCTGACTTATTTTGTGAACTTTTATCAATAAAGGAAAAGAAATATCTCCATCACCCAAGAGTTTTATCCGTTTATTTTTCTTTTTGATCAAACCTACTTCCAAGAGTTTTTCTGGAGTTACCTCCTCATTCTCTCTAAATTTTTTCACTAAATCTCTTATATTAATAATGGCAAATTCTTCTTTAAAGATATTTTTAAATCCCCGTTTGGGTAAACGTCTGTACAAAGGCATCTGGCCACCTTCAAAATAAGGCTTCACCTGACCACCGCTTCTAGCTTTTTGCCCTTTCTGACCCCGACCGCAAGTATTGCCATGGCCTGAACCATCACCTCGACCTACCCTTTTTTTCTTTCTTATAGCCCCATAAGGTGGTTTCAAGTTATTCAGAGATATCACTATTGCCCCCTATTCTAAAACTTTAACTAAATGAGACACTTTTCTTATCATTCCCCGGATTTGAGGATTATCTGGCAATTCAACTACTTTATTCAGTTTGGTAAGACGCAAACTTTTCAATGTTAATATCTGCCTTTGTGAACATCCATTTTTACTTCTTATCAATTTTATTTTAATAATCTCACCCATATCCTAATTTTTCTAAATTAAGTTATGCCAACCAACCCAATAATTTCCCCTTTATTTTGTATCTTGTAAGTCCATTAACAACACCTATGAAACACTTTTCATTTCTTTAAAACCATTCATTACTGCCTTTATCACATTATGAGGATTCCTAGAACCTATACATTTAGTCAATATATCTTTGACACCTACTGCTTCCATGATTGCCCTTACAGCACCTCCTGCTTTTATACCCGTACCTCTAGAGGCAGGTTTCAAAATTACCTTAGCTGCCCCAAATTCCGCTATTACCTCATGGGGTATAGTTGAACCTTTAAGAGGAACTTTAAACATATTTTTGCGCGCCTTTTCTATAGCTTTTCTAATAGCATCAGGCACTTCATGAGCCTTACCTAACCCATATCCCACCATACCTTCTCCATCACCTACAATGGCTAAAGCACTAAATTTAAATCTCCTCCCGCCTTTGACTACTTTGGCTACTCGTCTAATTTCTACTATCTTATCTATTAACTGCGGCGTAGCCCCCTTTTCCTCTTCAAAAACCACTAATATCCTCCTTTGGCTCTATTCAAAATTCTACCACATTTCGAACAGATAATAAGAATCATTTGCAGTGCAACCCTTCAGACAGGTCTTACTCCTTTCCCATTTCTCAATTTGCGTTCTCCACTTACTCTTGTTTAAAACTCTAAACCCCCTTCTCTTGCCCCTTCAGCCAAAGCCTTTATTCTACCATGATAGGGAAAACCATTCCTATCAAAAACTACTCTTTTAATTCCCTTTTCTAACGCCCTTTGGGCGACTAACTTACCTACTTCCTTAGAGGGTAATATCTTCCCTTTCATGTTTTTTATTTCTTCTCTTAATACTGGATCAAGAGTGGAAGCTGCTACTAAAGTCCTACCTTGTGTATCATCTATTATCTGGGCATAAATGTGTTTCAAACTTTTAAAAACACACAATCTCACCCTTGTGCTTGTCCCAAATATCTTTTTTCTAATACGCCGCTTTCGGCGAAGTCTAGCTAACCTTTTCTCTCTTGCCGAAATCACAAATTATTTCCCTCCTGTCTTACCAGCCTTTCTATGTATTTGTTCATTTTCATAACTAATACCTTTTCCTTTATAAGGCTCTGGGGGCCTAAATTTTCTAATAATAGCTGCCACTTGACCTACTAATTCCTTGTCTATACCTTCAACAATAATTTTTTTTCCATCTACTCTTAAATTAATACCTTCTGGAGGCTCATATTCTATAGGATGAGAGAAACCTAGAGATAAAACTATTTTTTTATCTTTTAGTTCCGCCTTATATCCCAAACCCTCAATTACCAATATCTTTTTAAATCCCTCGGTTACCCCTTTTACCATATTAGCAACAAGTTGCCTGGTTAAACCATGCAAGGCTTTAGCTTGTTTTGAATCATTGTCACGTAAGACCTTTATAATGTTACCTTCTTGTTTAACCTTTATATAAGGTGTAATTTCTCGCTTCAGTTCTCCCTTCGGCCCTTTTACGCATATATATCCATCATCAATTACTACCTCTACCTTATCTGGAATATTTATAGGTATTTTTCCTATGCGCGACATAACATATCTCCTACCAGATAGAACAAAGCCATTCTCCACCTATCCCCAATGCCCTGGCCTGTTTATCTGTCAATATACCCTTTGAAGTGGAAATAATAGCAATACCCAAACCATTAAGCACATAAGGTATTTTTTCTTTTTTTACATAAATTCGTCTGCCAGGTTTACTCATCCTCTTCAAGCCAGAAATAACACTCTTTTTATCTTCGTTATACTTGAGAGTGACTTTTATAATCCCCTGTTTACCATCTTTGATCAATTTATGTTGTTGAATATAACCTTCTTGTTTAAGGATATGAATAATACTTAATTTAAGTTTTGAACTAGGAATTTCTACCTCAGACTTTTTTGCCTGAATGGCATTCCTTATACGTGTTAACATATCAGCAATAGGATCAGTAACATTAGACATAAATACTCCTCTCTACCAACTTGCTTTTATTACTCCAGGAATTTCTCCCTTTAAAGCTAATGTTCGGAAACAAATTCTACACACACCAAACTTTCTCAAAAAAGCACGAGACCTACCACATAAAGGACAGCGGTTATATTTTCTGGTTTTAAACTTAGGTGGTCTCTGTGCCTTTATCATTAACGCCTTTCTTGCCATTACTATCTCCTAAAAGGTAATCCCAGTTTTTCTAAAAGACTCTTACCTTCTTCATCTGTTTTTGCTGTAGTTACAAAAGTAATATTCATTCCCTTAACTTTATCTATTTTGTCATAATCTATCTCTGGAAAAATAATATGTTCCTTAATCCCCAAAGTATAATTACCACGACCATCAAAGGCTTCATCTGAAACGCCTTTAAAATCTCGCACTCGGGGTAAAGCAAAATTAACTAGTCTATCAAAAAAATCATACATTCTATCTCGCCGCAATGTAACTTTACAGCCAATAGGCATACCAGCTCGTAATTTAAAAGCAGCGATTGATTTCTTCGCTCGTCTAATCACTGGTCTTTGTCCAGCAATCAAAGCCAATTCCTCAACCGCAGCATCTAGAATCCTTATGTTCTGTGTTGCTTCTCCAACTCCCATATTAAGCACTATCTTAACCAACTTGGGCACTTGCATAGGGTTTTTATAGCCAAACTCTTTCATCAGTAAAGGCACTACCTTTTTCTCATAGTATTCTCTCAATCTAGCCCTCATTCCACTATACCTTATCTATAACTTCATTGCACTTTTTACAATATCTTACTTTCCGACCATCCTCTAAAACCTTTCTTCCGATACGGACAGGTCGCATACATTTATCACACATAACCATTACATTAGATATATGAATAGGTGCTTCTTTCTCAATTATTCCTCCCTTTCCAGTAGTAGGACTTGGTTTGGCGTGACGTTTTACCATATTTATTTTTTCCACAATAATCTTTTGTTCCTTAGGGAGAACCTTCAAAACTTTACCAATTCTGCCCTTTTCCTTACCTGCTATAACCATTACCTTATCATCTTTTTTAATGCATAAGCTCATTATACTACCTCAGGTGCTAAAGAAACTATCTTCATAAAATTTTTTGCTCTCAACTCTCGAGCAACAGGTCCAAATATCCGCGTACCTATAGGCTCCCCTGCGGGATTTAAAAGGACTACAGCATTATTATCAAAACGGACATAGGTACCATCACTACGTCCCATTTCTTTCTTGGTCCTTACTACCACTGCCCTCAAGACCGTTCCTTTTTTTACTTTTGATTCAGGTAAAGCATCCTTTACAGAAACAACAATCACATCTCCGATCTCAGCATATCTTTTTGCAGACCCACCAAGAACCCCTATGCAAGCTACCGTTTTTGCACCACTATTATCTGCCACTTCAAGCTGGGTCTGTCTTTGAATCATCTTCCTATTCTGCCCTTTCTAAAATTTTTAAAACCCGCCAATTTTTGTGTTTACTAAGTGGACGGGTCTGCACAATTTGTACTTTATCATTTATTTTACACTCATTTTTTTCATCATGAGCCATAAATTTAGCTTTCCGACGAATATATTTACCTGTCCGGGGATGCTTTATTAATCTTTCTACTCTTATTACAACGGTTTTATCCATTTTATCACTAACCACTACCCCCTCCAGGGTCTTTTTTGCACCCCTTTCTCCCATACAAATCACCTCTTTTGCTCATTTAAAATAGTCTTAATTCTAGCAATATCCTTTCTCACCAAAGAAAGCCTTTTTATATTTTCCAACTGTCCTGTAGCATGTTGGAAACGAAGTTTAAAAAGCTCTTCCTGAAGTTCTTTTAACTTCACTTCTATTTCCTCTTTAGTTAACTTTCGCCATTCACTTGCGCGCATATATCGCACTCCGGGTGATAATTTTTGTAGGAATAGGTAACTTGTGAGATGCCAAACGCAAGGCCTCTAGAGCCACCTCTTCAGGAACTCCCTTAATTTCATAAATAATACGTCCTGGCTTCACCACTGCCACCCAACCTTCTGGGGAACCTTTTCCTGAACCCATTCTGGTTTCAGCTGGTTTTTTGGTTATAGGTTTATCAGGAAATACCCTGATCCACAACTTACCTCCCCTTTTCATATGACGGGTAATGGCAATTCTAGCTGCTTCTATTTGTTGAGCAGTTAACCAACATGCCCCAAGAGCCTTTAAGGCATAATCACCAAAAGCCAAGGTGCAACCGCGAGTAGCCATTCCTCGCATTCTACCTTTCTGTTGCTTCCTGTATTTTACCCTTTTAGGTGCTAACATTAACTTTACCCCTTTATACTAGTGAACCCTCTTCTTTCTCTTCCAACACTTCACCTTTAAATATCCAAACTTTCACACCAATAATTCCATAAATAGTCCTTGCCTCTGCTAGACCATAATCAATATTTGCTCTCAATGTATGTAAAGGCACACGACCTTCTCGATACCACTCTGTCCTGGCCATTTCTGCCCCACCTAATCTACCAGAACATTCTACCTTAATTCCTTGAGCTCCGAATCTTAAGGCAGTAGATACTGCTCTTTTCATGGCTCGCCGAAAAGCCACTCGACGCGTCAACTGTAAAGCCACATTCTCTGCTACTAGTTGAGCATCTAATTCGGGTCTTTTAACCTCTAAAATATCTATCAAGGTTTCGCTTTTTATCTGAGATTCC
>Ga0190316_1000718_pt1 | contig 10247 bp, 11 predicted proteins | sample 48701112_MG_FD_161663 | JGI IMG/M metagenome (GOLD analysis project Ga0190316, IMG submission 161663) | Hydrothermal vent sediment bacterial communities from Southern Trench, Guaymas Basin, Mexico - 4870-11-1-2_MG | ecosystem: Environmental > Aquatic > Marine > Hydrothermal vents > Sediment ... | reverse complement strand
AAATTTTTTTCTTTACAAGATCAAGCAAGAATTTTTTTCTCTTCTGAATTTCTTTTTTTATTTCATCAATTTTTATTCCTTGATTTATTGATATTTTTTCAAGAATTTTGCTTTCCAAATTATAAGTAAATTTGTCTTTTGAGGGGTCAAAACTGAGTATTGTATTTGTTTCTACTCTGCCAGTTCTTTCATCTATACGCAAAAATTCCTCAATTTTTTTAACTTTTCTAAATAGTTTTCCTTTCCTCTCAACTTTTACAATTGTAATTATAACATCCAAGAGTTCTATTAAACTTGTTGGTAAATTAATAGGAGGTGTTTTTAATCTGCTTATAACAGAACTTAAATCTTCGGAGTGGAAAGTAGACAGAGTTGGATGTCCGCTTGCCATTCCCTGAAACATTACATAAGTTTCCTTTCCTCTCACTTCTCCGACAATTACATAATCGGGATTTTCTCTGAAACTTTCCCTCAATAATTTATTTAAATCAACTTCTCCTATTTTTAATCCTCCAACAGATTCTCTACAAACTGTTGCAATCCAGTTCTCGTGATAGAGTCTAATCTCTCTTGTATCTTCAATGGAAACAATTTTTGCTTCAGATGGTATAAAAGTTGAAATGACATTTAATAAAGTTGTCTTTCCAGATCCAGCACCTCCAATTATTAGGATATTCGCCTGATGTTCTACTAAGTACCAAAGATAGGCTAAGGCATCTGCAGATATTGTTTTAAGAAATATTACTTCTGTTGGTGAAAATGGAATTCTTCTAAATTTCCTTATTGAAAAATTCGGACCCCTTGGGCTAATCTCTTCTGAAATTGTTCCCTCAACCCTGGAGCCATCTTCCAGACTCCCTTCTAGAAATGGATTTGAATATGTGATATATTTATTGCATCGTTGTGCAAGTTTTATTATAAAGTTTTTCAATTTATTTAAATCCTCATATTTTATATTTGTTTTCACATTTCCAAATAATCTGTGTTTTATATAGATTTCTGTATTTATTCCATTACAGTTTATGTCCTCAATGTAATCATCATGCATTAGGGGTTCTATTTCATTCAGACCAACAAAATCCCTGTAAATAAAGTACATTATCTTATCATATTGCTTACTTGAGATTTTGTATCCATATTCCTTTAATAAAGATTTTAATTTATCTTCAAGATAGGAAATCAATTTTTTCTGGCTTTCAATTTGCATTGGGGAAAAATCAATTAACTGCAGCAAACCTTGATATATTTTCTCAAACATCAACCTTTCTTTTTTGTTTAATTTTGGTTCTATTAATTCATACACAAGTTCTCCTTTATTATAATAAATGTGCGCTTTTGCAAAAGGTTTAATTAAATCATAAGTTATGTCTGTTTTTTTTAAATTTTTTGGAACTTCCACTCTTTGAGCAACTTCTTCCAATTCGAACATAAACTAATTTTATTTTTTAAATAATAGAGAAATCTTTTTCAATTATCTAATAATTTTATCTCCAGTACCACAATCTCCAATAACTTTTACTCTCGCTTTACTTCCTGGAGTAATATTCAAAGTTAGTATTGTAGTGTTTCCAATATTCAAATAAGGACCAGAAGAATATGTGAAATTTACCAATGTTTCATTGACATAAACTCTAAAATAATCCAAATTCAATTTTGTTCCTCCATCATTTTTTATTGTTAAATTTTTTCCTTCAATCTTTAAAATTATAAAATTTGAACTTTGACTGCAATAAATTTTTTCACCAGCATTTCTTGTTTCTTCTCCTGATTTATAAATTGTTGTTTGATAGAAATAGAAAGAAAAAGAAATTGTAATTATTGCTATCATTATTAAAAGTATTGTGCCAATTACTTCACTGACCCCTCTCATTATTTAATTTGTTCGCTCTCAATTGCGCAATTTTTATTAATTCTGGCAATAAATCTTTTACAGGTAATTGAATATTCAAACCCAAGATTTCAGCATTTTTGTTTGCTTTTTGTAATAGAAGAGATATATTTTGTTTTGTTGGATAACTAATGTAAACAGTTACTTTAAATAAATTATCTGCTGCAATTTTAATCTGTTCTTTAAAGTAATCTTCATCTAATTTCAAGATCTCTTTATTATATACGATATTTTCGCTGTATCCGAGTTCAGGAGATATATTTATTTCAACAGGTTCAATATTTAACATATTAAAAAGAGAAACCATGTCTGCTGTTATTGTATCTCCTTTTTTGCAAACAACTTTCTTTTCTTTTATTGCAATTTTTCCTTCTTTTACTATTGTTTGAATTTTAAACTGCTTAAATATACTTATTGCTGGACCTACTTGAATTCCAGTATTCATTTCCTCTACTTCTATATCTGAATCTGCAATCTCACCAGCTTTTGCCTTTCTTTTTATTTTTAATTTCCTCAAATTCTTTACAATATCAAAAATATCTTTGTTTGAATAGATAATCGCAGGTTGTTTCAGATTGCTAAGTTTCAAATCAAGATTGTTCTCTTTTAAACCAAGTTCCAAAATTCTCTTCTTCTGGACTAATGTATAAATTTCTTCCTCTTTTAATTTGTTTCTGATTTTGTGCAATTGTTTTGAAGGCAAATTATTTAAATCAAACATTAAAATAGATTTGTAATTTTTCAACAATTCATTAATTTTTTTTAGCCCCTCAATTTTTTTCTTTGATACCATTTTTAAATCAATTTTATCGGTTTGCTCATAGTTAATTTTATATAAACCGATTTTATTAAACCTTTCTTTCCTTCAACACTTTCCTTCAATTTGTCAAAGGCAACATTAAAATTTTCAATTATTTCCTTATCCTCTAATTTTTCTGTTCCTATTGGAACTTGAATCACAGGATTTTTTACAAGATTTACAGAGATTGTTCTTTCCAACTCTTCAATAATGCTTGATAGGTTTTTTGCCATAGGTGAAACAGGAATTAATGGTTTATTTCTTGGACCAACATATTTCCCTAAGGTTTTTGCAACTATTGGCATTAAAGGAGCTTCTACAACAAAAAAATCATACTCTTTCGCAATTTTTTTCCCTTCTCTCTTGCCAAAATCTAACTCTGTTTTAGTCAAAACTTTTTGATTTGTTTCTTTCGCTTTTGCTATTAAAGAATCAACAATAAAGCAGATTTTTCTATCCTTTATTTTGTGAGGCACTTTTATTCTATCCCTAATTCTATTTTCAGGTTTTTTTAGGTCCAAATTTGAAATATTAACAACTAAATCAAATGTTTGACAAAATCTCCTCTTATTTTCTCTTAATTTTTTTATATCCTCCACCTTCAACTCAACCATTATTTTAATTAAAGTTAAAAATTTAAGAGTGGTTATTTTTATTTTAACATTCTGCGGATAAATGAAGATTTGACATTGGGCAAAGTTTGGGTGAGCCAGAGGCGAGCCGTTTATTCGCTGTTATATCTTCCGAAGAGCCCAATCCGAAGGATTTTGAGTTGTGAGGTGGCACAAAAATTAAATTTATAAAGAATTAATCTTTTTTTAAGATATGGTCTCAAAAGTAACAATAAATGGTGTTTTTACTTGGTATGAGAATTTTAATTTAGAGCATGCAATTAAAAATGTGACTGCTGAAGATATAAAAGAATTAAAAGAATATACTAATAAAGTATCTAAAAGTGAAATAGGTAAAATAATAGGTGGTGAAATTCGGTTAAATATTGATAATGGTCTGTTAATGTTAATAGATTATTATAACGACCCTTTGAGAAGAAGAGTTATGTTATCTGCTTCAGATTTAGAAAAGGGTTGTTTATCATATACTGGGCATAATTTAGATGATTCAAATGAAGCTATTAAAAATCTTTATCGAAAAATCCTCAAAAAATATTTTTCAATATTGGATAAACATTCAATTTAAGCGCCGCCGAGGAATTAGATATAACTAAAGATGTGTGAAGTTTGCTTGAAAGAGCAAATTTTTGGGGAGTTCTGAAGGAACTAAACTCCTTTGCTATTTATATTCCTTCTACATCAGCAAAAGTCCGAGCGAAAGCAAGGAAGTCGGCGTCGGCGAGCTTAAACATCTTTTAGATTTTTGAAATAATTTTTAACAATCTCTAAAAATTCTTTAGCATCTTTGATTGCTTCCTTTGCATCTAATTCTGAGCAAAATTCTCCTCTATACTGAACAGCATGCCTTGACATTCTATAAGAATCCAAGATTGTTAAAAACTGAAAAATTCTTTCATTGCCTTTGAATTTTTCTTTTAAAAATTCTATCATCGCAAAATGACTCCTTTCCTTTACTCCAAAAGAAAACAATAAGGCTCTGGCAGAGTGGAACATACTGTTATAAGCCAAAGTAAAAGCTATATCAAAATATTTTATTTTCATGTTTCCCTTTGCTCTTTCTAAAAATCTTTCCGCAAGTTCTAAACTTCCCTTTATCTCATTTTTATCTATTTTTCCCTTTCTCAATAATCCTTCTTTAAAATACCTTTCAATTTTCATATTTCCGCACCGTAAAGTAGAATATATTTTGATAAAACTGATCTAGTAAAAGCATCACGCTCTCTTTTTAAATTTCTCCACTCACCTAAGCTAAAAATTTGTATTTTTACTTCTTTTCCTATTTTTCTTTCCAGCTTTTTCAATTCACTTAAATTAAGTGATTTTTTCTGCGAAATCAATAGCAAATCTATGTCAGAGTTTTTATCAAATGTTCCAGAAGCATGACTACCGTAAAGCACAATACTTGTTATGTTGTTTTTGCTTGCAAATCTTAGAATGAAAGGATAAATTTGATCCAATACATAGAAAATCTTTAATTGCCTTGTTAGAGCATTATCTTTAAATGAATAAAGCAACAAATTAGCTTCCCTTCTCTCTTTTAAGATGCCTGCTCTTTTGTAAAATTTTAGGTAATATGTTGCAGTCTGCGGACTTACATTTAATTCTCTTGCTAATTTTTTCACATGAATTTCCTCTCCAGCTTTAAGAAAAAACTCTAAAACCTTCCATCCCCGAAATTTTCTCCATTCCTCAACTATCATAATATATCATACGATAGTTTGATATATAAAACTTTTTTGAATTGAAAAAGCTAAGTAAATAGACATTTGCGAGCTTTTTAACTTCTCATACAAATCCAACATACTGAATTTCATAAGGCCAAAGACTTTTTATTTTTTTCAAGATATTTCCAAATTCTTTTGGACAATTACCATAACAATATACAGAATGAGTTTTATTACCAATTGTTATTGTAATGGTATGTCCGACAGCATCGAAAAGATCTTTATCTTTATATTCCTTTTTTAAAGAGAAGAAATTATTATCCAAAATACATTGCTTTAAGGCTTTTATTTCTTCTGAAGATACTCTTATTTGATTTGACTTATTGCCTTCTTTGAATACAACTGTTCCATTATTTTGAATCACAAGAGATTTAGGGACACTATCATGAATTTTCAATTCTACAAATAATTCTCCACTTATAGGTTGTGGAGTGGGACCTAATTTATTGACTAATAGAAAAACAGAAATTAACCCTATAATGACAATTCCTAAAATCAGAAAATATTTTTGTTTCATCATAATTTTATTAAGTTAGATTGTTTAAATATTTATTTTCCAATGTGAGCTAATGCTGATTGAATATACTATAGATATGCGAAATTTGCTCACAAGAGCAAATTTTGGCTAAAGCGAGCTACATAGATTCTTTGTCTAAGTCCAATAACACTGAAGCAAATCTGAGAATTCACTGAGTCAAACCTATTTGAACTTTAGAGATCCTGTATGTTTAAAGTAAATCTTAACTGGTTTATCATATTTTTCACCCAAATTTCTAATTTCCTTTTCTTTTTCAAACCAAAATTCCTCTGATAATTTTTTATATTTATTTTTCAATTCAGGAAAGTTCTTTTTTATTGCTTCAAAAACTTCTTTTCTGCATGGATTCAGATTCAAATCTTCAAATGATAAATAGTTAACAAATGGAGATATTTCTTTAAAAATCTGTTCTAAATTAGTTAAGTAAGGGAGTATTGGGCCAACAAAAACATAGGTATAAAACCCTTCTTGTTTCAATTTCTTCAAAGCTTCCAATCTTGCGTGTGAACTTGGAGAAAACGGCTCAAATACTTTTTTAATATTTTCATCTAAAGTTGTTATAGTCAAACCTAATTCTATGTTTTTGAAGCGTTTAAACAAATCAATATCTCTTGTGATTAAATCAGATTTTGTTAAAATAAATAGTCTTAAATTTGGGTTTAAGTTTTGAAGAACTTTCCTTGTCAATTTATATTTTTTATCAATTGGTTGATATGGGTCTCCACCAGTGCATAAAATAGCTGTCCCTTCTTTATCTTTGCTTTCTTTAGCAATTAATTCAGGTGCATTTATTTTTATATCAACAAATTCCCCCCATTTTTCTTTTTGTTTTCTCCATCTACAAAGGAATTTCAGATAGCAATAAATACATCCATGAGTACAACCACGATAATAGTTAATACCAAAATCAGCGCCAGGAATTCTGGTTTTATGTATTATGCTTCTTGCTTTTATCTCATATATTTTAACCATACTCAAAATAAGCGAAATGATTTATTTAAATCCTTTTAGCATAGATTGGTGAATTCGGACAACCCTTTTAAAAAATAAAAACAATTTTTTAGGTGGAGAGAGAAAATGAGACATAATAAAAAACAATCAGAAAATTGGAAAATTCCATTAATTTTATTCCTGTCAATAATATTTTTATTTGCGGCAGTTCTATTTTTCTTTCAAACAAGTAAAATTCCTGAAAGACCTGGGTACTTGAAAATAAATAATGAAACAATGATTTGCAATTATTATTATCTATGTTTTCTCAAAAATGGAACCTGGCATAGACCTGGCTATAATGCTGGAACAAATTTAATTTTGGCAAATGATTTAAAAGTTGAAAATGAAAGAATGATAAAGAAATTTTTTGAGACTAAAAAGATAAATATTGTTGTAAATACAACAGAGCAGAGGAGTTCAGAGAACGCAGAACTAATTCTAAGAGTAACTCCATTTTCTAATTATCTCAGTTATTACTATAACAGGATTAAAGGAGAAAATAAAATAATAGAACCCTATATTTTATCTCAGTATAATTCAACAGAACCAGCAATAATAATTTTTGGTCCAGGTCTTGGAGCAGAAAAAGATTTAATAGAGTTTGATGGAAAAAATATAATTGTTGAGGGACAAAGCTCAGATAAATTAAGTTTAATTTTAGGAAAATTGCTCTTAATTATTGTTTCTTAGATATATTCCAAAATTAGAGCAGAACTTGTGTAGAAAAAGTATTCATTCTCTTTTAAATCTGGTGCCTCTATTTTTAGTTTGCACTTAAATCCATCTGTTATTGAGGCAAAATTTTTAGAAAATTCAAACTTTTCTTTAATTGGTTTAGTTGCACTAATAAAAGAACAATCATCATATCCTGTTATTTTTATATTTCCACTATAACTTCTATTATCAAAAAAAACAATAACTTTTGCATTTGCAGAAGTTATATCTTTTAGTTTAGTTTTCTTTATTTCCAAAGTTGTTTCATATTTATTTGCATTTTTTGAAAATAAAATTCTTGAGTAGTCTGTTTTAATTGTTGTATTACTACAATTCCAATTTTCGCTATTGCATTGACAAAGTCTACCTTTATAAATTGTTATATGTCCATTAGGGCAGCAATAAGAATCGTCAGTACAATACCGCCCAACATCTAAACCGCAATATCCGATAGGACAACAAATTTTTTTGCTTAAATTGTAAAGAGTTTGCACGCAATGATAATTTGTTTCATTTGGCAAATTGCAATCACAATTTTTTTCGCACTTTGCACCTTCTAATTGTTTTCCCCACACATTATTTTTGCAGTTCCATAGACATGGAGATTCTGAAGATTCACCAGGAATTGACAAATAATAGCTACCTTCTGGGTAACATATTCCCTTATGAGCGCAGGAATTGTTTGGGCAACAATAAAAATCTGCTTTATCAAGGGTTTTATATTCAATAATATTGGTTGGACTATCTTGAGAACAATAAGAACCTGGCCAGCAATCCTCATGTTCAGGAGAGCAAGGTTTTTCATCAGGAGTGTAACAATTTATAGTTAAATTAAAAGGATTTCCTTCTTCATTTCCTTTGAATTTTATGTCAAATCTTCCAGTTTTTTTCTTAAATACTTTATATCTTGTATTCTCATCATTTATTTCTACAATGTTGTTTGGAGTCACAGAAACAACAATATCTTTTGTTCCTTTGAAAGAAACCGGATAAATTGCATAAGAATTTTTGTATCCATAACCATTAGGATAAAAGTTCTTTATATTAAAAAACAAAGGATAATTGAAAATTGTTTTTCCACAATTATCTGAGAAGTCATTTTTTTCTCCTCCTATAAATTCCCAATTTCCATTATTGCATTTAAATTTATAGCCTTGGTATCGGACTATTGCTCCAGATTCATAGCAATGTACATCTTTTTGAGTTCCAGAACCCGTCTTGTCTTCTTTTTTTCCAATACCATTACAATTCAAACAAATTGCATCATTTCCTCTATGTGAACAATATCCCGACTCACAGCAATAATTTCTCCCTCCAGCAAAATCAGGAGCACAATTTTTACTGGAGCAGGGATGAGAATCATTTATTTTTGCAGAGTCGCATTCATAGAAATTTTTGATTGTGCACCAGGAACAAGTACAAGTCGAGTAAGTAACATCTCTGTCTCTAATAGAATCATAATCTACATGTGTATATTTTTTATTATTTCTTTCATATTTGTTGTATTTTCCATTAAAAGAACAGTCTCCTGCGGCACCACTACAATTAGCAAAATTTGGGCCATCATAAACAGGGATTTCTCCAGCACTTACTCTGCTTTTGCACCATCCTTTGCAGTAGTTAATATTACAAATACAATTTCCTCTGTCTCCACAATTTGTTGGCGACTCACAATCTTCCCATTCTTGACATGTTACAGAATTGTATTCACAGTCATAATCATCATAACAACATGTTTTTGGATTTTCTTCTGTTCCACAGTCGTAACAATTACAACAATCTTTACAAGATTTCCTACAAGCAGATTCTTTAAAACTTCGTTTATTTAAATAACTTAATCCTGTATATAACTCAGGAGAAGATATATCAGTTGACTGTTTGTGATACCAGGTAGTTATATCTATACAATTGGTTGTAGAAACTGAATCACAGGGATCATAATCACAAGTACAAGATGAATCACCACATCCACAACCAAAAACAAACTCAACTCCAAATAACTCAAAAACCAAAACAAACGCAAAAATTAAAATAACCAATTTCTTCATAATTTATAATTCTTTTTAGAATAAATTATGCAGAGATTAATTATAATAGCAAAAGGAGAAGTTCAGAGAGTTGGTTACAGAGATGCTGTTCAGAAAATTGCAAGAAAACTTGGAATTACCGGTTATGTAGAGAATTTAGAAAATGGAGATGTAAAGATTGTTGCAGAAGGAGAAGAAAATATATTAAGAGAGTTTATTGAAAAAACAAAAATAAACAAATTTCCAATTTTTGTTGAAAAAATAGAGACAAAGTTTTCAGAACCGACCAAAGAATTTAAATATTTCAAGATTAAAAGAGGAGATTGGAGAGAGGAACTTGGAGAAAGATTTGATCTAGCAGGAACTTTACTTTATAGGTCTGTGGAATTAGGAGAGAAATCTGTAGAGTTGGGAGAACGGTCTGTAAAGTTAGGAGAGAAGTCTGTGGAATTAGGAGAGAAGTCTGTAAAGTTAGGAGAGAAGTCTGTGGAATTGGGAGAAAAAACTCTAAAACTTGGAGAAAAGTCTGTGGAATTAGGAGAAAAGAACTTAAAAAAACTTGATGAAATTCATAAAGATTTGTCTATAAACTTAAAAGCTTTCCATCAGGATACAACTAAGAGATTTGATTTAATTGATGCAAAGTATGGAAAACTCTCTGATAAAATAGATATTCTTAACAAAACACTTGAAAGACTCTCAGATGCAATTTTAAAATTAGCAGAAAAGAAATAGTCCTTTATATTTATTTGCTTAAAAGTATACTGAGGCTAATCTCCATAAACTCAAGATTATACTAAATATATTAAATATGTGCGAAATTAAATAACAAACTAATTGTCTCTCTACAAAAAGCCTAATTTCGCACACTTGCTTCACTAAAAAGATAGTTCCACCTTACTATTTTAGATTCTAAATCTGCTAAACTCTCT
>Ga0190316_1000711_pt1 | contig 10296 bp, 10 predicted proteins | sample 48701112_MG_FD_161663 | JGI IMG/M metagenome (GOLD analysis project Ga0190316, IMG submission 161663) | Hydrothermal vent sediment bacterial communities from Southern Trench, Guaymas Basin, Mexico - 4870-11-1-2_MG | ecosystem: Environmental > Aquatic > Marine > Hydrothermal vents > Sediment ... | reverse complement strand
GCCAGATCTTATAAGTCTAAAAACCCTTGGCGGCCCTCTCGCATATCCACGCCAAGGTTCAACCTCATAATTCCTTATGAAAGTGTACGCCATATGCTCCCATTAAAGCCCCTATTAATAATCAGAGATTCAGCCACACCTATCATCATATGCGTGTCATCCGTCCATCTTCCCAGACGAATCTTCACTTTCGTCTTTTCATTTACATATTTCCCATCAGAAACGCCGATAGAATCTCCCACCGCACTTCCTATCATGCACCCTAAAAACTTTGATCTTAAAATATCAGAACCAAAAATTCAAGATTTCAAAAATATTTCTTTCTGAAGATTTTGCATGCAATAAATGGAATCGTGCCTATTGCAGCCCTAACTTTAAATGAGAAGGCTGAAGGTCTTCCTCCTATTCGGGTCTTTCCATTCTTTATGGCCTTTAAAATCTCAGGTATGTTTCTATCCTTACAATAAACTATAGTATATGCATCTCCAACAGTTTCCCTAAAGTGCGAGTCGCTTCCGGCCGTGATAGATAGCCCCAAACTACGGGCTAATCTCAAATTTTTCCTTAAAAAATATCCGGGTAGAGGAGTTATAGCCGAAAAGACTTCTATTCCATCTATAGGCAACCTCTTAATCTCATTCTCATTTAGACCTTTAAAGAAGGGAATTGTCGGATGAGGAAGCACCGCTAATCCTCCCTGAGCGTGAATTTTATTTAGGGCCTCCCTTACTGGTAGGTTCTCCTCTATCCTTCTTCTTATGCCTAAGGCTAGAATCTCGCCTCGCCTAGTCTTAACTTCTTGCCCCGGTATTATAATAAGCCTATTTTGTATCTTCATAGCCTTTAATGCTCCTTTGACGGTTTTATGATCCGTTATCGCTAATCCATCGAGGCCCTTGCGTTGAGCCTCTTCTAGTACTTCACTGAGAGATGCTCTCGAATCAGAATATCTTGTATGAACATGTAGATCTATCCTCAGTATCAAAGAGTCTTAACCCTTCCAGTCAGTTTCAAATGAGACTAAAGGACATCTACGTTCTCTCCAAACTTAAATCTTCGTCGTTGCTGACCAGATGTTCTCCCCAAAGAATAACATATGATGTTCTCCGCATTGATACCATAATTAGATCACCTCGAATGGCGGATTCTCTTCGGAGACACTGATGGTCATGACGTTAGCCTTCTCGAAGGTTCCGGAATGTAATAGTAGACTAGTCTTTCTCATTTAGTTTACTCGAGGAATATGAATGTTGAAACCTTAACTTTCCCCCACGGATTACTCTCTAGTCTGCTTTTTTAGTGCCTCCACTATTATTGGTGCAACTGAGACTTTCGCGTAATCATTTATGACGCTGTCAGTTCCGACGATCTCTTCGGCGTGTGCCTCATTAAGGATTTTGACGGCATCGCCTAAAAGTAGAGCGTGAGAGGCTCCGACGAACACTCTCCTAGCACCCTGCTTCTTTAGGATCCTTACGGCATTCGCTGCGGTCTTTCCTGTGCTGATTATATCATCAATTATAATGGCATCTCTGCCTTCAACATTCATTCTCTTCTCATACGTTACAATTTCACCAGTATAACGATCTCTCTTCTTTTCTAAGAAGTCATAGTCGGCATTGATCGTTTCCGCAGCGCATTTCGCCCTTTCAATAGCAATCTCCTCATCGTCCGGAGATATAACTATTGGATTTTTTAGACCTTTAGCCGCGAAGTATTTTGCAAGTTCTCTCGAAGCCGTCAAGTTATATGTTGGTATCCGATATCTCTCGAGGACTCTCCTGTTATGCACATCAACCGTATATAATGCGTTTGTTCCAAGAGTTTCTAAGATCTCGGTGAGCATTCCGGAGCTTAAACATTCACCCTCCAGATATCTCCTGTCTTGACGGCTGTAAGCCAGGTATGGAACGAATACTCTTATAGATTTAGCTCCAAGATCCCTTGCTGTATGTAAGATCAGAAAGAGTTCCATGATGTGCTGATCCTGAGGGGGATATAGACTCTGAACGACTAGAAGGTCCTCCCCCGATATTTTCTCCTCAAATTTAAAGTAGAACTCTCCATCAGGAAATCTTTTTGTTCTCGTCGATACTAATGGAGCGCCTAGCAACTTGCTGATATTCTTGGCAAGATTTACAGATCCAGGTCCTCCTACAACCTTCAAGAGATTCTCCTCCAAGCGAATGAAGATTTTAACAGGAGTCAAAAATAAATTTTCGCTTTACATTTAAGCATGTCATCTCATCGCGTAGATATGAAATTTCATGCTCAAACAGAGATCTTAAATATTTTTATATGCATCTTAAAGAATGGTGATTAAAAATGAAACTTGCAATTCAGGATAATCGTCTGCCAGGGAAAGATATTTCAGAGAAAGTATTTAATGCCGAAAAATTCGGATTTGACGGGCTGGAAGTATGGGGCCATAAGCTCTCAGAAAGATTCAAAGAGATAAAGCAGGCTCTTGAGTCATCAAAGATAAAATTTTCCACGGTATGTGCAGGGTATCCGGGAGATCTCCTAGGGGCAGATAGACAGACGAGAGAGGCTGCAATTGAAGGAATAAAGAGCCTACTTAAAATCTGCTCTGATCTAGGCGGGGTTGGGGTTATAACAGTTCCAACATTCGGTAAGCCGAAGATCCCAGATCTGTATCCTTGGATCTCGGATGTGTGGGAGACTGAAAGGAGGCTTCTCATCGAGGAATGTAAAATCCTTGGAAGGTACGCCGATGATGTAGGTAGCTACGTGATTCTAGAGCCTATAAACAGGTATGAAACGCATTTCATGAACAAGCTTAAGCAGGGAGTGGAGATCTGCAAGGAAGTCGGTATAGAGCATGTTAAGATAATGGCCGATTTCTTCCATATGAATATAGAAGAGGCTAATATTCCATCGAGCCTAGAAGAGGCGGCGGATTACATAGTGCATATTCACTTAGCAGACAGTAATAGGGTTCTTCCAGGATATGGACATACAGACTTTAAAGAGCCGTTTAAGGTCCTTAAGAGAAAGGGCTACAGAAACTTCATGGCCTTTGAATGCAGGATTCCGGGAGATCCATTTGAGGATCTGCCTAAATCAGTTCAGTATCTCAGAGAATTTATGTAGTAAACACCAAAATCGCTACATTTTAAAATCGCTACATTTTATATGGGAACCAATAATTGAGGAGAAATAAAGGATAAATTCCATTCTATTTCTTTTCACTCATAGTGATACGGCTTGAATGGCTCCAATCAGAGGATCGATCTGATTATCAAGACTCTCATGGGGATGGAGAATATCGTAGCCTCACGAATAGAAGAGTTAGGCTTTAAATGCATTGTTCATCCGAAGCCCTATGGATACCCGGGGATAGTAACTGTCAGGATGCATGATGAAGATGAAAAGTTCAGGATTGCAGAGAGAATAAAGAACGAGATACCTGAAGCCGAGAGGGTTCTAGTTTCAGAGGCATATACGAGGGCTGTAATGGAGGATATTGTCAATGAAGCTGTAAATGTAGCGTCAAAGCTTCTAGATTCAGGAGTAACGTTTGCCGTTAGAACCGTGAGGCGGGGCCGTCATCCCTTCACTAGCGTTGATGTGAATTACAGGGTTGGCTCAGCCATTCTTGAAAAGGTTGATGCAACAGTTGATCTTGATTATCCAGAGAAGATCGTATGGATTGAAATACTGGGCAATGAGGCTGCGATCGGAGTTATTGATGGCACAAGCGTATGGAAGAAGATGAAGCCTGGAAAGCATGAAGTAAGAACTTTCTTCTCTAAGGCATCGGTTATACAGATGCCTTATCTAGGCGATATTAGATCGGCCAAGAGTATGGGATCGAGGATCGGCAGGGCCGTTCAGATGTTTGAGGTGGGCGAGTTAATCATAGGTATTATAGGGGCATGCGATGCGAAGCAGCTAAGATGGTTCATCAGCGGCATCTTTGAAGGGATAGACTCAAGATATAAGATTCAACGCAAAACGTATGCACATAAGCCTAGACGAGTAAACGTTCTAATAGAAGATCTCTATCAGCTCGTGAGGGATAGAAGGTCCCATCCGAAGATAGTCTTCGAGCCTGAAGGAGAGGTCTTCTCGAAGGTATCAGAGAAGATAGCTGACTTATTCCTTAAATGTGATGGGCAAGTGAATCTTCTTTTCGGGTCGAGAGAGGGAATTCCAAAGGGAATTTTCAGATTCGCCGATCTCATAGTGGATTTATGTCCTGGAATAACTCTCTCAACGGAATATGCAGCTTCATCCGCTCTTATGGGAATCTCCTTTGCACTGCAAAGTCTATTAGAGAAAAACAGCTCCTCAGCAACTTAATATTCGTGTTAATGCAACCTTCTGATCGACGAGGATCTTTGTGAGTAGCAGATATATGTAAACTATCATATAGACCTTGCATGTTAATGTTGCAACGGGAGAGGCCGTTATGGTCTCGCCTAAAAGTGAACTGGAAACCTACAAGATTGACACGGCAAAGATTGAAAGATGTTGGAACATCAAAGGGGGAGATCATTAATATTGAAGGCTTCCCACGCATATCTGGAGTCATAGATGGAGATGGATACTTAACAACAATAGCTGGTCTAGTTAGGGTCTAAAGGATGATTTTGGGACTTGAGGTGGCAATCGCCACCGCAGACATTAATGACGACGGAGTAATCGACAAGACGGACATCAACTCTCTTATCGGGTAGATTATGAAATTGGACTGAATTAGTCTTCCATAGCGGAAGCCAATTTCGATCCGCCCTGCGCCTTGTCTTCTCCGTGTATGAAGACAGTTAAGCCGTGATTCTTCGCTGCGACTCTGTGGCTACTACGACTCATCGTAGGAGCTTATTCTCCGTTATATCTGCCACTTAGCCTAAAATTTGAATGTGCGAGACTAGCGGAGATCTTTGCCTCTTAGAACTTGTTTCTCATAGCATTGTATATTTTCAGCCTTTTATGGCTCTGCACTAGCTGGCTACTCCAGCGTCGAGGCTCATGTTTTAGACGAGCTCGGCTACCTATTATCCGACTCATGAATGTGATGGAACTCTATTCTCACGGCTCTTATCTTGTCAGATAGGCGAGATATCCCAGCGCTATCCTATAATTAGAACATCAACTCAGCACTTACACTTTGCTTATCAGCGTAATATCATTCATCAGCGGCTCAGTCTTCAAGAGCGGATCATTGAAGTAAAGATATTTGAAGTTTATTATTATTTGTTCTTCATAGATCTGTACGGGCAGTAGGAGCCAGCCTTAGGGAGGATGAAAGATCGAGATAAGGGTCTCAGTATGCAGTACGTTTGGGTGCTGTTCAATCATCTCGTAGATTATCTTCCTAAGTTCCTCTAGGCTGTCAGCCTCGATGACGACGACGGCGTCGAATCTGCCGAGGACGGAGTTAGCCATCTTCACGCCTTTTATTCTCCTTGACCTCACGATCTCTTCAGATGTTCCCGGCTTCACAGTGACCATCACGAAGGCTCTTATGGCTTTCCGACGCAAATCCTTTGAAGTGGGCATGTTAGTTATTCCACCTCTTAACTCGATAATACGAGGGATGTCTCTGTATGGATTATGTTCGGGTCTTTCTCAATGACCTTATAGAGGATTTCATTTATGCTGTCTAGGTCGGGCGCTTCGATTATTATGACGGCATCGAATCTTCCGTAAATCGCGTCTGCCTGAACGACCTCTTTGACCCGTCTCTTTATTCTATCAATTACCTTAAGTGAAGTCGCCGGCTTTGTCTTCACGAATATGTATGCTCTCATCTACTTCACCTACCATATTACGCTCATTCTCCAATTCTTAATAATCGAGATATTTCATTATTTCCCATGGTGTCACGTAGAGGCAGTACTGGTTCCAGTCGCTCATCTTGTATTCGATGAATGCGTCGAAGATGTGGCTTCCAAGAGTCCGATAGATCACCTCATCACTCTTCATCTCCTCCAAAGCGTCCCTCAGCGTAGTCGGGAGCTCCCCAATCCCCAAAGCCCTCCTCCTCTCCGGAGATAACTTATAGACATCCTCGTCGACGGGATCTCCAGGATCAATCTTCTTCTTGACCCCGTCAAGCCCAGCCATCAAGATGCAGGAGAACGTAAGGTAAGAGTTACAGGACGGATCAGCAGATCTGAATTCGATTCGTTTTAGTGAAGCATACTTCGGACCCTTAAAGTATACTGGAACCCTAACGAGAGCTGATCTGTTACGTCTAGACCACATGATGTATATGGGAGCCTCAAAGCCTGGGACAAGCCTCTTGTACGAGTTCACGGTGGGGCAGCATACAGCCGTGAGCGCCTTTGCATGCTCTAGTAGCCCTCCGATGAAGTATCTTCCAGTCTGGCTGAGCTCAGCGTATTCGTCGCTCTCATCATACATGGCGTTCTCTCCGTCTCTCCAGAGAGATGTGTGAACATGCATGCCACTGGCATTGTCAAGATAAACGGGCTTGGGCATGAATGTTGCGATCATCCCATATTTCTTGGCTACGTTCTTTGCGACAAACTTGTAATAGACGGTTCTATCGGCGGTTTCAATCAAGCCTCCAAAGCGAAAGTCGATCTCGATCTGCCCGGCTGTCGCCACTTCATGATGATGCATCTCAACTCTGAAGCCAAAGTAGTCCTCAAGTATCGATGCAACCTCATTGCGGTATTCAACTGTTGTATCTTCAGGCGGAGGTCTAAAATAAGCCTCCTTCGGCCTCAAGGTGAAGCTCCCAGCGGAGATCTCCGGCGACTCCGGCACTACCCTCGGGGCTCCCCAAGAGTCTCCTCTCCCTCCATTCGGGCTGACCCACAAGTCCCACACAAGCTTTGTCGGATCAATTGAAGTGAAGATGAAATATTCCAATTCAGGTCCGAAGTAGGCCGTGTAACCCATCTCCGCCGCCGACTTTACTGCTCTCTTTGCGACGTAACCTCTAGAGCAGACCTCAGAAGGTTCATCGCCGCCGTAAGCCTCATAAACGTCCCCTATAACGATTGCGCTCTTCTGTTTTTCATCGCTCGTCCATGGTATCACAGCCAATGTCTCTGGATCAGGCTTGAGGATCATGTCTGACTCTTCGATTGGCTTAAAACCCCTTATCGAGGAGCCGTCGAATCCTATGCCAGATAGGAAGGCGTCACCCTCTATATACTTCCTGGCCGGTACAACTACATCCTGCATGAGACCGCGGATGTCCACGAATGTGGAGTGAACCCATCGGATTTTATTCCTTTTTAGGATCTCAACGGCTTTCTTAACGGCTTCTAATCCATCCATTATTGTGACACCTTTTATTCAATAAATTGACTATAAACTGAAAGAATTATATATAAAATTTTCGCTAATTGCAAAAACATTTATAAAGCATAAGAAAAATTGAATAAGTGTATCAGATGCAGGGCAATTAGGAGGATAACGCTAGAAAGAAACTCTTTAATCAATCTGGAAGCGGCGGCAATAGGAACTTCTATATTGTGGACGCCTAAGAAATTTAGATGAATTTAGGGGAGTATCTAATGAGAATCGCGATGGCCCAGATAAACTCAACAGTTGGCGACTTGAAGGGGAATATCGAAAAGATAAGAAAATATCTGGAAGAGGCTGAGGAGCTCGGAGCAGACCTAGTGGCTTTTCCGGAAATGGCCGTAACTGGCTATCCCCCTCAGGACTTATTGTATAATAAGGCATTCGTGAAGGATAACAAGAAAGCGCTTGATGGCCTGATTAAATCTAATGATGCTGAAATTGTCGGGGTTGTTGGCTTCGTTGACTTTGACGATGCGAGAAACCTTTACAATGCCGCCGCGATCTTCAAGGGAGATGAGATGATCAGGACGGTGTATAAGACTCTTCTGCACACCTACGATGTGTTCGACGAGAAAAGATATTTCAAGTCAGCGAAAGAAGAGAATATTAGACCCGTGGAGGTGGAAATAGGCGGAAAAGAGGTCAGTTTAGGCGTCGAGGTCTGCGAGGACCTATGGAAAGATGATTATGAGATTAAGGTGACAGACCTCCTAGTTGAGAGGGGAGCTAACCTCATCGTTAATGTCTCCGCATCGCCATTCTATGTTGGAAAAAGATTGGAAAGGGAGCGACTGCTGAAAAAGAAGGCTGCCAAAAATAAGGTTCCGATATTCTATGTGAATCTGGTCGGCGGCCAGGATGAGCTTGTCTTCGATGGGCGGAGCTTAGCCGTAGATGCATCAGGTAATCTCATAGCGTTTGCCAAGCAGTTCGAGGAGGATCTCGTGATCGTCGATATTGACCTAGAAAAGGGGGTGGCCCCAAAGGTCAATCCTCCCCCCTATAATAGGGAGGAGGAGATGTTTAATGCTCTAGTGCTTGGGGTCCGTGATTACTTTAAGAAGACGGGATTCAAGAAGGCTGTTGTCGGAATGAGCGGCGGGATCGATTCCTCGCTTGCAGCATGCATTGCAGTTGAGGCATTAGGCAGAGAAAATGTCATAGGAGTCTTCATGCCCTCCAGATTCTCGAGCGAACATAGTAAGGCTGACGCTGAGAGGCTTGCTAAGAACCTTGGAATATGCTTCGTCCAGTTTTCCATAGAGGATATCGTTGAGAGTTACAGAAGAACACTAGAAGAGCCTCTAGAGAAGATAAGGAGGTATTTCGAAATAAGCAAGGATAGGGATGACCCAGTTGCCGATGAGAATATTCAGCCCAGAATAAGAGGGAATTGTCTCATGGATATCTCTAATCGCCTTAAGGATCTCAAGATACTTGTGCTAAATACAGGAAATAAGACTGAGCTTGCACTCGGCTACTGCACGCTCTACGGAGATATGACTGGAGGGATCGGGGTGCTTGGAGATGTTAGTAAGATTGACGTCTATAAGCTGGCAGAATACGTAAATAGGAAGGCTGGCAGGGAGATAATACCGGAAGACATATTCAAGAAGAGGCCCTCAGCTGAACTTAGAGAGAATCAATATGATCCATTCGATTATAGCATAGTCAGCCCCCTAGTCGATGAGATCGTTGAGAATCGAAGGAGCAAGGAGGAACTGATAAGAATGGGATACCCAAGGGAGGTAGTTGAAGATGTCTACAGGAGGATTAGAAGGGCTGAGTATAAGAGGCGGCAGGCTCCTCCATGCATAAAGATCACCAAGAAGTCCTTCGGCATCGAATGGAAGATGCCAATAATCAATAAGTATGAAGGCTAAAATTATTCCTCACAATCCCATAATTTTGGCGTATTATGCATACAGTAACAGTTGATTACGTTAGATTATCCAGTTTGAAGGGCATGTTTAAGTTTCTCCAGAAATAATTATCGTTTTCGGAGGCTTCATAAGAGCATGTATAGGTTCATATTTGATTTGAAAAGGAAGAGGATTATTCTAGGTAATCTGCCCTTCCTAGGCATAAGCTATCAGGGTCGCGAGAAAGATCTAATGTATAGGGATAGGTTCTCCGATAAATCCGAAATAAAGAGAGTTATGAAGGTAGCCCTAAAATATGATGTAAATTTCTTCGCCGCTTCATCGCGAGAATTCAGTGAACTCTCCGCGATTCACCTTGAAGCCGTAAAGGAGCTTGAAGAAGAGGAAGAAAAGGATATCAAATTGATAGTCTGCATTAGCATACCGCTCTGGGTTGGAGGCTCAAAAGTTAATGACTATAAAAGATGGAAGACCCATATACTATATGAGTCTGAAAGGTTTGGAGAATCTGTTCTACAGAAGGCATTAGATGATCCCATACTAAATTTCCGTCCGAGATGGAAGGAACTGATCCTTAGCGTTAAAGCCTACCCGCTGAGCCAGCTCAGAAGTAGGCTCAAAATCGATTGGAGAAGATGGGAGAGCAGCATTGATTATTTCTCAGATTGGAATGTCGCATGGATAGAGCCTGGATCAGAAATCGACTTTATAGCCCTTGCAAGAACCGATCTCATAGGTGACCTTATAGATAGCATTCGTGACGCTGGATATAGAAGCCTACTGGGTTCACACCATCTAGGCGTGACGGCTCAGCTCATAAGAGAGAATGAAATAGGAGGGTTTGATGGTTACGTCACGCCGATCAATAGGCTCGGCGTAATGATGTTTCCCTCCAAAAAGGAGGTTGAAAGGGCTAGTAGGAGAATTCGAAGCGAAGGAAAGATGCTAATAGCCATTAAGCCTTTTGCCGGAGGCAGAATACCGCCAAGAGAAGCCCTAGCCTACGTCTATAGGAATGTTGAAGCCGATGCATGCATGATCGGAGTTGCATCCGTCGAGGAAGCAGAGGAAGACTTTAGAATTGCAAGGCAGATAATATCAG
>Ga0190316_1000708_pt1 | contig 10333 bp, 8 predicted proteins | sample 48701112_MG_FD_161663 | JGI IMG/M metagenome (GOLD analysis project Ga0190316, IMG submission 161663) | Hydrothermal vent sediment bacterial communities from Southern Trench, Guaymas Basin, Mexico - 4870-11-1-2_MG | ecosystem: Environmental > Aquatic > Marine > Hydrothermal vents > Sediment ... | reverse complement strand
ACAACCCCATTGCTTTTGGTAAATCTTTCAACACAGCGTCGGCCATCTTTCCTCCACATCCTCTTGTAGCGGAATTCATTTCAAAAAACCGGATATCTTTATGGTCAAGATCTTCGACCGCTTTTGGCGGCAAAGGGTAAAAGGCTAAAAGAACAAAGGGTTACAAAGTCCTGGCGCAGTGGAACACCCGGTAGGTGGACTGACAGGTTCGGCGATGCTTGGCAAGTCACACCAAGCGACTGCGCCACTTCTTTGGATCCCGGGACGTATGGAAGATGCAGTAGACTGCCACCTTCCCACCGGCGTACTCGTAAAAGATGGCATACGGAAATCGCCTCAACAACGCCCGACGATACTCTTTATGGACTTTCGCGTGGAGTTCGGGCATGCGACAAATTGCTTGGATACAGGCGTCAGCACAGCCGAGAAACTCTTCCCCCAAACCATGCCGACGATCTTCGTACCAACAATATGCCTCATCGACGTCCTGTTGTGCTTCCGGCGCGATTATTAGTTCAGCGGCCATAGCGACTTCGAACCCTGCGTTTTACCTCGTCCCACGAAAGCCCCGAAACCGGGTTGCTCATCAAGTTGGCCTTTCGACGAGCCAACTCCTCCTTTTGCCATTCATGCACAGGAACCTCTGAAGGGGTAGCCGCCAGATCATCCCAGAGATCTTCCACCAGTTGCAGCTTCTCCGGTGGACTCAGGTCGAATATGGAAACAGTATTTAAATTCATTGTTACCTCCTGATAGCAGGGCAATCTCACGTTCGAATTGATTGTTTCGGTTGCCAGTTAGATTTTCTTCACCGAACAAAAAACTAATTATCACTAAATTGTTATGCTTTATTTTCATTTTATCCCAAAGGCATCGCTCCAGTCCATAACTACAACCCCATTCCACGCTTTTGGTAAATCTTTCAATACAGCGTCAACCATCTTTCCCCCATATCCCTTTATAGCAGAATTCATTTCAAAAAACTGGATATCTTTATGGTCAAGATCAAGGATCAAGGCCACGCCAATAGCAGTGGGGTGTCCGGGTTTTGTAATAGGAGTTTTTATCCGACCTTTGGTTACTTCACTGGAAGCTTGCAGAAAATCCAGTGATATTTTATGGAAATCTATCCTGCCGTCTGTTGTCTTCTCCTCTATGAGTCTGTCATCAAGGCGCATCCAAAACCTCCCTGCTCAAGCCGCAAAGCACGGGGCTTCTGTCATGGATAGTAACCGGGAAGATAGTAAACTAAAATCTTCTGTAAGTATACTCTACACGGCTATAAACTACTTTTGGCTTGCTATGAAGGATGCGGAATCAGCGTATCAGAAAATTCCGGCTCCAGTCCACTGGAATACGTACTACTTTTCCGGCCTTGTTCCTGAAAAGCAGATAACCTTTTTTATATCCGTAAAGGAATAAATCCCTGGTAATGGCCACGTCCTTATTGCAGTATTCGAGGATTTCCTTGATTTTTCCCTGCTTCCACCACTTGAGGGCCTGAATGCCATCAGCGGTCTTCTTCGTGCCGAGGGTGACGCCTGCCAGGTGATTCAGGGAAAGCCTGTAGCCAAGTCTTCTGTAAACATCTTCCAGAATGTCCAGGGTGGGAAGGCTCCAAAAATCCAGATCGCTGTAGGCAGAGAGCACCTTGTAATCAAAACGTTTCAGATTGAAGCCTATAATCAGATCCAATTCGGATAAGCGATCAATCAGCTCCGGGATTTCAGGCTCCCGGAACTCCAGAAAGGCGTCCCTGCCGGAGTCAAAGAGAACGGCACAGCTTACCCTCATCAGATCCGCCCTGTGCCACCCTCCGACCTCCTGGGCGGAGAGCTGGGTCTCAAGGTCAAAGACACCAAAGCGGGGAATTGAATCGGGACTATTTTTATACTTTTGCCTCTCGACCTCAGCGGCATAGGGCCTATCTTTCCCGGATCGAAAGAATACCTCCCTGCTTCCTGTTATGCCCTTTAATACAAAGACAGCGGCCCTCTTGTCTATCGGCCGGTTGCCGGAGCCGCACTTGGGGGAATGTACGCAGGAAGGACACCCCAGCTCACATGGGCAGCTCTCGATGACCTTCAGGGTCTTCTGTAAAAACTCTTCTGCTTTTTCAAAGGTCTGGCGGCTGAGGCCCACTCCTCCGGGTATCCCGTCGTAAACAAAGACCGCGGCTTTGCGAACCTGCGGGTGATAAGGAGTGGATATGCCGCCAAGATCGTTCCTGTCGGTCAGGACCATAAGAGGTAATATTCCAATAGCAGCGTGCTCCAATGCATGGATTCCGCCCATGAAATGCATGCAGGCATTTTCCGTTGCCCTCCGGACTTCATCCGGGATCTCTACCCAGAGGCCCTCTGTCTCAAAGACCTGGGGCGGAAGATCCAGGGAGACAATGTTCAAGAGACGCTGTCCCCTTACATGCCTTTTCTCATATCCGGTGATCCGGTCTGTAATCCTGAGCCGTCCCAGAGATATACTGGTGGCATATACCCTCTTTTTCCCTAATACCTCCAGTATCTCAGTGGTCTTATTGCCCCTTACCCATGTAAAATAATCCACCCTGGCAGGTGACACCTCTACGGTGCGGGTCTCTATGTCAAGCCGGTCAACCACGTAACTTTCACCCATGTGCAGATAGACCGCGCCTGGATGGGTCTCGCGATAGGCCCTGAAACCGTCGATTGCCCCTATGGTGCGGCCGTCATTCCCGGAGACTATCTGATAAGTCCGGCCAACGCCTCTCAGATTAATACCCCTTTGGGGGAATTTGCGGGCGGAATAGAGCTCTTTTCCATCTTCGCTCCTCAGGAGCTTTCCCTCTGACTCAAGCTTGGATATGACCCTTGAGACCTCTCTTTCCTTGAGCCATGGTTCATCTGTTCGTATTGTGATCTCTGATGCCGCACATACCAGGTGCCTGCCCATAATCACCGGATTTTCCGGATTTAATACTGCTGGCTCAGGAGACCGCCTGAGAAAATCTCCGGGATTTCGCATGAAGTACTGGTCAAGGGCGTCCTCTTGGGCGATGAGCACAAGGGCCGAATCCTGCAGGCTGCGGCCTACCCTGCCTCCCCTTTGCCATGTAGCCATGACCGTGCCCGGATAACCAACGAGCAGACAGAGATCCAGCGAGCCTATGTCAATACCCAGCTCAAGCGCACTCGTAGAGATCACTGCCAGCAGCTCGCCGCTTGAGAGCCTCCTTTCAATCTCTCTCCTCTCCTCCGGCAGATAACCGGCCCTGTATGTGCTTATGCGCCCGGCCATGGAACCTGCCCTCTGGCTGACCCAGATGTTGATCAGCTCGGCAAGCTTCCTGGACTGGGTGTAGACTATGGTCCTGAGGCCACGGGAGAGGGCGGCCCGGAGCAGTTTAATCGCGGTCTGCGCGGCCCCGTCTTCCGGATTAATGAAAAGCATATGTCTCCTGCCGTGAGGGGCACTGTTTTTGGCCACGGCCTGCACGTCAAGTCCGGTGAGTCCGGAAGTGAGCTCGGCAGGATTGCCGACTGTGGCTGAGCAGAACACAAATGTGGGACTGACCCCGTAATGGGCGCAGACCCTGTTCATCCTGCGAAATACCCAGGCCATGTGGGAACCCATGACACCCCTGTATGTATGAACTTCGTCTATTATCACGTGGGTAAGGCCCTGCCAGAAGGAGGCCCACTTTTCATGATAGGCCAGAAGAGAGAGGTGGAGCATCTCCGGATTGGTCAAAAGCACATTCGGGGGCAGCTCCCTTAATCGCTTTCTTTTCCAGGCAGAAGTATCACCATCATAGGTGGCGCAGGTGGGAGCACGTTCCCTGTCAAGGCAGGCAGTCAATTCTCCGAATGCCTTCATCTGATCCTGGGCCAAGGCCTTTAAGGGAAAAAGATACAGGGCGCGGCTTAACGGATCTTTCAGGATCTGCTCGATCACCGGGAGGTTATATACCAAGGTCTTCCCGCTGGCCGTCGGTGTGGATACCACTACATGCCGGCCTGAGCGCACGAGATCAATGCCTGAGACCTGGTGGGAATAGAGGCGGGATATGCCGCTGCCCTTAAGAAGCGCTCGCATCTCATCCGGCCAGGGCCTTGCAGGACTGCCGAAACAGGCCTCTGTGGCAGGCAGCTCTTTGTGAAACACCACCTGGCGTCCCAGTCCGGGAGATGCCTTGAGGGACCTGACATAGTCTCCTATATTGTTTTGGCACTTCATCCCAGATTATGCACTTCAAATGCCGAAAAAAGATTTTTGTTTTTAGAAAGATGAACATCGAACATCGAACGTTCAACGTCGAATGAAAAAAATACCCAATACCGACGCGCAGCGCAGGCGCTTGCGCCGCGTGACATTCAATGGCTATTTCTGTTTCTTCATCTTTTCCCATTCAATATTCGATGTTGGACGTTCGATGTTCGATGTTCATTAGTCCATCCGGTGCAAAAATAACTTGGTACTTATGGGTCTGTCTCTCGGATTGCTCTCCTCTTGCATGCAATTAAGAAGGGAACTATCATTCTTACATTTCAGTATACCACGACATAAAAAATTGTCTCTCTGCGAACTCTGCGGTGAACGGTAACAAGAGGAAAAACCAATGATCATAATCTTAAAACCGGATGTCGGCCCTGATAGCGCTGAAGTATCTCAACTCATGAACTATGTTCGCCAGTTTCCAGATATCAAACCCAGGATTTCAGAAATAAAGGGCACCATCCGGAAAGTGACGGAAGTTTACCTGATCGGTCCTACTCATGATCTGCCGTTTGAGACCATGGAGCGTATGCCCGGAGTGGAAAAAGTAATAAGGGTATCGAGTAAATATCGCTTGATAGGCCGCCATGGAGGACAGTTGGGCCAGATCGGCTTTGAGTATAACGGGATTGCATTCAACCAGGACTGCCTTCATACCTTTATCGGGCTCTGTGCCGTGGATACCCCTGAGCACGTAGAAATAGTCTTCAGAAACCTTCAGAGGCTGAATATTACCACCGCCCGCATGGGTGCCTACAAGCCCCGGACCAGTCCTTACGACTTTCAAGGTCATGGAAAATCATGCCTGCCCTGGGTCTTTGAGCTGGCTGGTAAATACGGGATCAAGGTAATAGCCATGGAGGTGCTCAGGGCAATACATATCGAAGAAATCAGGGATGCTCTGGAACAGGCAGGGTACCCCACAGGAGTGGTACTGCAGACAGGTACAAGAAATGCTCAGAACTTTGAGCTTCTCAAGGCAGTGGGATCTCAGCATGAATTCCCCGTACTGTACAAACGGGGCATGGGACTCAGCCTGGAAGAGTCACTAAACGCCTGCGAGTATATTGCCAGCGAGGGGAACCGCAATATCGTTATATGTTTGCGGGGGATTAAGACCAGGATGGGAGAACCCCATCGTAACCTTGTGGACTTTATACATGTCCCGGTCGTGAAGAGACTGACCAGGCTCCCTGTGTGTATTGACCCTACACATTCCGTGGGTTCCAAGGACCGTGCACCTGACGGCCTGCTCGACATCTTTCACGCCACGGCCCAGGGCGTGATTGCCGGGGCGAACATGATTCTGGTGGAATGCCATCCCAGGCCGGAAGTCGCCCTGTGCGACGGACCACAGGCACTGACAATGCAGGAGATAGATCACTTTGTGGCAGATGTGAATATTGCACGGCGTGCTTACGAGGAAAGAAAGGCCCTTGCTGAAAAGGATCGGGGGATAAAATAAAAATAACCATTCATCCATGTGCCATGAAATGGTGCAAAACACCAGGCACATCTGATGTGTCCACCCCGTTGAATCCCCAAAGGGGCAGCGAAGCCGCATTCAACAGAGTGAAAGTTTGTAATAGTAAAACATCCTGTAATCATTAAACTAATAGCTAATAGCTAATCGCTCAGTTTAGGTTTAAATAAATTGGCGATGTTCCTTATGTCCTGTCTTGACAACCATCATTGTGAGGCATATTTTGAATTAAATTGAGTCAAGAGGTGACTTATGGCACAGATTACTTTACGCGGTATGGACTCTGAAACGGAACAGGAAATACGTAGAATGGCTCAAAAGAACGGTAAGTCCTTGAACCGTGTCATTTTGGACATGATCTACCAGCATACCGGATTTAAAAAAAAGGAAAAAAAATCCCTGTCAGAATCATTAAGAAAACTAGCTGGAGGCTGGAGTGAAGAGGATGCTTCTGAGTTTATGGAGTCCATAAAAGCATGTGAACAAATTGATGAGGAAATGTGGAAATGAAGTTCCTGCTGGATACCAGCGCCTATGTGGGGTTCAAGCGTAATTTGGTTAAAGTAGTTGAAGTCATTATTAAAGCTGAATTGATTTTATTTTCCTCGGTTGTTTTGGGAGAGTTAATGTTCGGGTTTCGTAACGGTACGAAATTTGAGAAAAACATGGATGACCTTAATAAGTTTTTACAACATGAAATTGTGAAGTTTGTACAAATCGGGAAAATTACTTCCGACCGTTATTCGAGAATCTCTGCCCAACTCAAACGCCAAGGAACCCCAATCCCTACAAATGATATTTGGATTGCAGCACAAACAATGGAATATGGAGCGGAACTCATCACGTTGGACAAACACTTCGAGACAATTAATGGACTGGTCTGTACAATCCTCTGATACGGAAAGGCTATACGCGTGAATCACTCCAAAAACTGCTCAGATCTGTTACCTCCGGCCATTCACGGGCAGGAGACATTGTAGCCTGCCTCTATGGCCTTGAGTCCTATACCGGAAAAGGGAATCAGTCAACGGGAGATCAACCGGAAGATAGGCAACTTTAACCTCCATAGAGGTCGTTAATATTTCCTTGCTTAGGCAATATTCCCTTTCATGTGGCGATAAAGTTTCTAAATAAAGTTCTATAGCCTCTTTTATATTCTCAAGCACTTCTTCAAGAGAATCCCCCTGGGTATGGCAACCTTTCAATTCAGGACAAAAAGCATGATACCCATATTGATCTTTCTCGATTATAATATTTACCTTCATCTTTCTTTCTCCGATATACTTTTTTCGGTTAATCGCCGCGGATGAGGTGAGTAGCCGGGGGAATCTCACCCCCAGGCCCTCTCAGAACCCGGCGTGAGCCTCTCAGCTCACCGGGCTCCCATCATCCAGCCGTCGGTTTTACACCCATTTGCCAGTGCGGAAATAGCTGGGGTTGCCTTTTGGCAACTCGTCCCAGCCAATATTCCGCTCTCCGGCGATGTCGTCTCAACCTCTTAAATTTCCGCATTGCCCATCTGACCAAGATTCTGTTCAGATGACGCAGAGTCGGGTAAAGCGCAGATTTGTAAAAGCTGCTGTAATAGTTTATCCAGCCCCGGATAACAGGGCAGAACATCCTCGACAGGTCCTCCAGGGATTTATCACTGCGCAGATGCATCTTCCACCGCCGAGCCTTCTGCCTCATCGCTTTTCCCGCCTTGTTACTTACAGCCGGGACAAAATTGATGAAGTATTTATCCCATCGACTCTTTGACCTCCTCGGACGAAATGTAAAGCCCAAAAAGTCAAAACTCGTTGTGGGATAATTTCCTGATCGATCATCATCTACCTGTTTCCATGCTTCCCAAACTACCTCTTTGGAAATCTCAAACGGCTTTGCCTTCTTCAAAGATCCCTCCCAAACCTGGTTGATCTTTAATTCCAGATGGATGACCCGCTCCCTTTGCTCCATCCCCATTACAGAGACTTCATCACTCTTACAGGGCGGTCCGCCACTGTGCTCCGCATCGGTACTCTCATTCTCGTGGGGCCTCCACTTGAATTTCTCCCTTAACATCGGAGCGACAGCGGAATTGCCGTCCGAGTTCATGCGGTTGTTGGGCCTTCATTTGTGTCCCCCTCGCAATACCGCCCGGGCTTTTTCAGCAAGGTCACGGAGGATGAAAGGCTTCTGGATAAAGGCGGTGCCCGGCTCAAGAATCCCATGGTGGACGATGGCGCTGTCGGTATAACCGGACATATAGAGTACCTTGAGATCGGGCTGATTTCTCTGGAGGCGATTTGCCAGTTCTTTGCCGCTCATATTGGGCATCACCACATCGGTGATCACAAGGTCGGGCTTCAGCCCTTTTTCTTCCATGAGCAGCAGGGCTTCTCCGCCGTTGGCCGCGACGCTCACCTGGTAGCCCAGTCTTGAAAGGGCTGTTTCGGCCAGTTTTCGCAGACTGTCCTCATCTTCCACCACCAGGATATGTTCGCCGCCGCCTTTTGCGGTTTCTTTTTCATCCGCAGTGGTTTTCGGTTCCGGTTTGGCCTCAGTGGCCGGCAGGTATATCTTGAACGTCGTGCCTTTTCCCGGCTCGGAATAGGCCCAGATGTTGCCGCCGGACTGCTTGACGATGCCGTACACTGTGGCGAGTCCCAGTCCGGTGCCTTTCCCCTTTTCCTTGGTGGTAAAAAAAGGCTCGAATATGTTCGACAGCGTTTCCTTGTCCATTCCGCAGCCGGTGTCGGTCACAGCCAGCATCACATACTTTCCCGGATCAACGCCTGTATGGTTCTGCGCATAGGTTTCATCGAGTTCCACGTTGGCGGTTCCAAAGAGCAACCTGCCGCCGTTGGGCATGGCGTCCCGGGCGTTGACCGAAAGGTTCATGATCACCTGCTCGACCAATCCAGGGTCCGCCATCACACGGTCGATCTCTTCCGCCAGCGCCAGTTCCAATACAATGTCTTCGCCGATCAGCCGGCGCAACATTTTTTCAAGATTCCGAACCACGGCATTGAGGTCCAGCACCTCGGGCTGAAGGGTCTGCTTCCGGCTGAAGGCCAGGAGCTGGCGGATGAGCGCCGCCGAACGCTTTCCAGCCTCCAAAATTGCATTTACATCATCCCGCAAAGGATCTCCGGGATGGAGTTTATTTAAGACAATCTCTCCATGGCCGAGAATGACACTCAGCATGTTGTTGAAATCATGGGCAACACCGCCCGCCAGCCGGCCTACGGCCTCAAGTTTCTGGGCCTGTAACAGCTGAGACTGGAGTTGCTCTCTTTCTGCCTCCGCCTGCCTGCGCGCGGTGATGTCCACGCCATACGCCAGAACCATACGGAATTTGTCGTTTTCAGTTATGACGGTGTTGCGCCATTCGATCAGCCGCCTCTCACCGGATTTGGTGACAATCTCATTCTCGAAATGGTGGTCTATCAACCGGTTGTCTGCGATGTCGTCCCAGACCCGATAAACAACTTCCCTCTGTTCTTCAGGGATGAACGTCTTGATCCATTCTTTGCCAATGACCTCTTCCGCTTTATAGCCGGTCAGATCTTCCGCGAAACGGTTAAAGACTGCAATCTTTGATCTTTCCTGCAGCCCGACGACAATGATCGGTGCATCGTCGATGAGTCTTTCCGACCATTCCTTCTCGGCTTTGAGCTTTGACTCAGCCTCCTTGCGTTCGGTGATGTCGCGCACGATGACCAGCAGAAAGTATTCCTCTCCGAATTTTAGTCGATTGAGTTTGACTTCTGTATAAAAAAGTTCGCCATCCAATCGACGGTGCTGCCACTCGAAAAACTGTGGTTCACCGTTGAGCGCCGCTTCAATCTTCTCCAGAGCCTTCTCCCTGGAATCACGCCCGTCGGGTTGCCGGGTTGGCGAGAATTTGTGGTATGGAGTCTTGTTAAAAATATCATCCCTCGTGCAGGCAAACATCTCAAGCGTTGTGTCGTTGCAATCGATAAAACGGTCATACTTCATGAGAAATATGGTGTCGCCTGCCGATTCAAAGAGCGTGCGGTACTTTTCCTCGCTTTCACGCACTTGTTCCTCCGCCTTCTTGCGCGCCGTGATGTCACTGACGATGTGGACCGCGCCCGCGTAGCTTCCTTCCCCGTCCAGGATCGTGTTCACCGTTACCTCAAACCAGCACTCGCCGATCGGCAGCTCCATGCTTTCGCGGGTAAGGCTCTGTTTGGCGCGCAGCATGGGGCATTCCGGGATGGGCTCCGTGGTGCCGTGAACGACTTCCCAGCAGCGCCGGCCGATCATCTCCTGGCGGGGTTTTCCGAAAAATTGTTCTGCGGTCCGGTTGGATTGCAGAATCCGGTGGTTGCGGTCCAGAACCCAGATGGCGTCGTTGGCGGCATCAAAGGTCGCCTGCCACTGTTCCGCCAGCCGTTCGTTCTCCTCGGCCAGGGACTTGAACCGCACGACCAGAGGTTCGCCCGCTCCGATCACCAGGTCCACCTCTCCCCGGCGCAGGGCATTGAGGGTCGCCTCGGCCTGTTCCAGCCGCTGCCGCAGCTCGTCGTATGATGGCTTTTTATCGCTCATGGCCGCCATCCCTTTCCCGTGCAGCCCCAGCGCCGCCAG
>Ga0190316_1000707_pt1 | contig 10336 bp, 9 predicted proteins | sample 48701112_MG_FD_161663 | JGI IMG/M metagenome (GOLD analysis project Ga0190316, IMG submission 161663) | Hydrothermal vent sediment bacterial communities from Southern Trench, Guaymas Basin, Mexico - 4870-11-1-2_MG | ecosystem: Environmental > Aquatic > Marine > Hydrothermal vents > Sediment ... | reverse complement strand
GCCCAACTATTAATTATCCTTCCTAACTGCCATAATATAATCTTGAACAATTTCTGTCAATAAAAAAATTAAACGGATTTATGTTTTTATTTTTAGGCCGTGTAGTATTTTTCTTGCCTTTTAAAAAGTTGCTTAATGGGGGGGTTAAATATAAATTTAAATTTTTTAGATAGACTAAATATAGAAAGTTTAGATACCCCAATAGTAGAGTGACATCTTGCTAAATTATTTATGTTGGTTACTATGCCGTTAAAAGGAAAATTAGGGATCTGGTCTCCACATTTGACAAAAGGGGCATAATGGCAGTCCTGAAGAATGAATTTTTTTCGCACCTTGAAGTCCAAAATGTGCTGAAAATTCATGCTAAAATCCTGCCCCTTAATATTTTTTAAAAATATTTTTTCTCACCTAAAATTAAATTAAAAATTTTAAAAAATGCAAAATCTTCATTTTAGGGCTGGCAGGAGTTCGCCAATACCATAAATAATTCAAAAATTGACAGGCTGTTGAAAAAGTCATTTTTTCTCATATCCGTCCATGGGCTAACAAGAGCAAAATATTATCCGCAGGCCTGCCTGAATTTAGCTACACGAAGTCCCATATACTCCTTAGCTTCACCAAATATAACTTTTGTATTGGTTGTTTCAGCTTTTAGGTAGCAGTGATACCTCAAGATTAACTTTACCAACCTATTTATAGCTTAGCAGATTGCTCCGTTAAGCCATCAAGACCAAGCCCTTTCAGGGTGGCTTTCGCCAGTCTTGATGGCACTCCGCAATCTACTTTTTAAAAAGTATAGTTGGTTGAAGGAAAAAAATATTTTTCTTTAAGGGACTATTTATCTGTCAAGGAGGAGCGCAGCGAGCTGCGGAATGCAGGCGAGCGAGCACTCCTTGACAGCCCCAGCTCTAAATAAAATATTTGTATGGTTGCGGTCGGTTTTTTGACCGCAACCCTTAAAAAATGTTTTTTTATAATGTTATGGCTTAAAATTAAAAACAATCCGCGATGATACCTCAAGGTTAACTTTCACCAACCTTCGATTTTTCAAGAGCACGCCGTGCAGCGCTGTCAAAGCTGTAGGCCCAAAGGGTGCGGAAACGAAGTTAGAAAACAAAATCAGGGGTTTGGTCTCCACATTTGACATATCTCGTCTATCTGGTTGATTTAGTTTATCTCGTTTATTTGGTCTGTCTAGCTCATATGCGTGCGGCGTAAAGTGTGAAGCTTGAAGTGTAAGGCGTGAAAGCATCAGGCTGTGTAAAAAGTCAAAAAATCTGATTAAGTGTCGCAAAAAGTGGGAGAAAGAGGTAAAATACTGATAAAAAGTGGTTTAGTATATTAATTCCCAATTTGTAATCAAATAATGTGGAATAGTGGGAAAATAAAAATTCAAAGTTAGTTTTCACACAGTCTGACGTTTACTCAACTCTTCAGCTATTTTAAAAAACTGGCTGAGCAGCTCTTGGTTTTGACGGCGGAACTGGAACTAAATAATCTAATTTCTCTAACCCCCTTATATTTTGTTGAATACAGCCTACTAATTTTGAAACAGAAGACATATCAGCACTATACTTCAATTTATACACTAATTCACCAATTTCTGTCCTCTTTGTATCAAAACGATCTCGGCCAAATTCATCAACACCAAGATATTCACTGCTTTTTGTATGTAGATCGAGTGCAAATCTTTTTTTCCCGTTTCCAATAAGTTCAATAGCCATATCACTATAATTTCACTCCCTCAAACTCACATTACCATCCCTCATAACCTCTGTCAATGAAAACCCTCTAATAAGCTTCTCATCTATTTTTGTCATTCTTGCCTCGTTAGATAGTAAATATGGTAAATTTAATAATTAAAGGAAAAAGATATTCAAAAATCAATTGCGGATTTTGGGTTTGATTTGGTCTTGACCACTTCTCTTGACTGATGGTATTTTAAAGTTGTGAAGACTTATAAAAAAGGGATTGGTTACAAATATTTATCAGAAACCAAATATTTTCGTGACAGACCTTTTATAGATGATATAGGAATGGTTGTTTCTCCTCCTTTGTATAAAGCTTATCCCCATGCACAAAAAATAACTCTACCTGCCCCAAATTTCCCTTCCTCTGATTTGTGGAAAGTCATTGCCCGTCGACGTAGTTATAGACATTTTACCCGAAATCCACTTACTTTAGAAGAATTGGCTATTTTACTCTGGGCAGGAGAGGGTATTACTTCTCCTCAAGGATACCGCACTGCTCCTTCTGCTGGTGCCCTCTATCCTATAGAAACTTATTTAGTCATCAACCGTGTCCAGGACATTCCAGCAGGGATTTATCATTTTAATGTAGCTAACTTTTTTCTGGAAGAACTGGTGAAAGGAGATTTTTCAAACACCCTTACTTCTGCTGCTCTGGGACAAAGTGTAATGAAAAGGGCGGCAGTAGTGTTCGTCTGGACAGCAGTAATTTTACGCTGCATGGCCAAATATCGCAACCGTGCCATTCGTTATATCTTTTTAGATGCGGGACACATTTGTCAAAATATCCTTTTAGCTGCTACTGCTCTGAATTTAGGCGCCTGCCCGGTAGGTGCCTTTTTTGATGAAGAAATAGATAAATTGCTAGGTCTAAATAGTGAAACTGAGATGAGCATTTATTTGACCGCCGTGGGAAAAATTTAGTGTATATACTGTCAATTTTAGCCGGTTTAACCTTAATTTTTTTCTTCTCTTTCTCTATAGGGTTACTTTTAGAAAAAATTCGTATTCCTGGCATTATTGCTCCTTTATTGGTAGGAGTTGTTTTTAAAATCATTCCTTTTTTCTCATTTTTGAAACAAAAGGGCACTTTTGGTTGTTTTGATTTTTTGGCCAGTTTAGGAGTTATGTTTTTACTCTTTTTTATTGGGCTTGAGATTGATCTTCCTCAGATGCGCCGTTTATCTAAAGTTATTATCTGGTTAACTGTTCTGAACACCTTATTTCCTTTTTTATTTGGTATAGGAGTGGGTTTGCTATTTGGCTATTCTCTTTTAATTTCTTTCATTATTGGTCTCACTCGCATGCCTACGGCTGAGGCAGTAGTTGTTCCTATCTTGGACGAATTTGGCGTGATAAAAAGCAAAATAGGCCAATTAATAGTGGGAGCAGGTACTTTAGATGATATAGTGGAAGTTTTCCTTGTAGCCTTTGTTTCTGTAATCATTGGGCATAAAGAAATAAGTGCTAGCCCTACTTTCATTCTTTTTGGATTAGGCATATTTTTAATTACCACCTTTATCTTGGCCAAGATTATCCTACCTTTGTTGCATCACTTACTCATTAAGCCCCATCTCTGGCAATACTTGATGTTTGCTCTCTTTGGCCTTTTCTGTTTAAGTTTTGTGGCTGAAAGATTTGACTTAGGGTTAGTTATTGGGGCAGTAGTGGCTGGGATTATTCTTCAGCCTTATCTTGCCCAGAATACCAAGACAGGCATGAGTGCCTTTACTACTGTTAGGGCCATTGCCTATGGTTTTTTAGGCCCTATTTTCTTTTTCTGGGTAGGTTATACTACAGACCTAACCACTATTTTCTGCTTTCCTTTATTAACTCTAGCCTTATTTCTAGCTGCCTTTTTGGGCAAAATGCTAGGTGTTTATTTGCTTACATTTAATCAAACCCTGACTAAAAAAGAAGCCATTGCTATTGGCATTGGCCTTAATGCTCGCTTAACTACCGAGTTAATTGTAGCTCAGTTACTCTTTGCTGCCCATTTAATTGATGAAGTGCTCTTTACGGCCTTAGTAGCTGCCTCTGCTTTTTCTACCTTAAGTGTGCCTCTTTTAACCTCATTTATATTAGATAAATGGAAGGAGGAATTGAGATGACCTGGTATAGCCTATCCCCACCTGAAGTTTTAAAGCGTTTAAAAACAAATATTCAGGGACTTACGCAAGAAGAAGCCCAAAAAAGGCTTGTTCAATATGGTGAAAACAAACTGGAGGAGAAAAAGCCCGTTACTCCCTGGCAAATATTTTTTAATCAATTTAAAAGCGTGCTTATTGCCATTTTACTGATTGCCAGCATTGCATCTTTTGCCATCGGAGAGGTAACAGATGCCTTTACTATTTTGGCTATTGTCATCCTAAATGCCATCTTGGGATTTACGCAGGAGTTTAAGGCCGAAAAGGCCTTAGAGGCCTTAAAAAAAATGCTAGCCCTGAAGGCAAAAGTCATACGAGCTGGTGTGCCTGTGTCCATAGATACCCGTTTTATTGTTCCGGGAGATATTGTCGTCTTAGAAATTGGAGAAAAGGTGCCAGCCGACCTTTATCTGTTAAAAGTAGAAAGTTTGCAAATTGATGAATCTGTGTTGACTGGGGAATCTGTACCAGTGAGCAAAGAAACAGGAGTTTTACCCCAAGGTACTTCTTTAGCAGAACAGAAAAATATGGCCTTTACGGGAACCACTGTTACCAATGGTTATGGGCAAGGGGTAGTAGTAGCTACAGGCATGGAGACTGAATTTGGGAAAATTGCCCGTTTAACTCAAGAAGTAAAACAGGAAGAAAGCCCTTTAAAGAAAAGGCTAAATGTCTTGGGAAGACGCATTGGTGAGATTTCTTTAGTCATTGCTCTACTGGTAGTTATTTTAGGAATAGTCCAGAAACGTCCTTTATTAGAGATGTTATTGGTAGGTATCAGTCTGGCAGTGGCTGTAATCCCAGAAGGACTTCCGGCAGTGGTTACCATGACCCTGGCTTTAGGGGTAAAAAATATGGTAAAGAGAAATTGCCTTTTGCGGAATCTTGTAGCCTCTGAAGGTTTAGGGGCAACTTCTGTAATCTGTACCGATAAAACCGGGACTTTGACCAAAAACGAGATGACAGTTAAGCTTATTTATACTCCGGATAAATTTTATGAAGTTAGTGGTGAAGGTTACCAACCCAAGGGAGATTTTTTGCATAATGCCCAGCCAGTTGATCCTTCAAAAGAGTTCGGGCTTTTTCTACTGTTAAAAACCGGCCTTTTGTGTAACCGTGCCGTTTTGAAAAAAACAGAGCAGGGATGGCAGGTGTTAGGAGACCCCACTGAAGGGGCCTTAGTAGTAGCCGCCAATAAGGCAAAGATTTTTAAAAAAGATATAAGCTGTGAAACCTGCCCTTTGATTACTGAATTTTCCTTTACCTCAGTGCGCAAACGAATGACTGTTATTTATCACTACCCCGAAAAGAATATTGCTTATGTGAAGGGTGCACCAGAAGTGTTACTACCACTTTGCCAAAGCTATCAAAGAAATGGTGAGATAAAAGAGCTTACCAAGACAGAGCAGGAGCGTTTTAATCAAGTTTATAAAGACATGGCGGCTAAAGGTCTACGTATCTTGGCCCTTGCTTACAAAGAGATACCTTCAGAAATTACCCATTTTATAGCCGAAGAAGTAGAGAAAAATCTTGTTTTTTTGGGATTTACTGGCATTGTTGACCCTCCCCGGCCAGAGGTAAAAGCGGCTATGGAAAGAACCAAAACCGCTGGTATTGAAGTCATTATGATGACTGGCGATTCACCTTTAACAGCCATGGCTGTAGCCAGAGAAATAAGTTTATTCTCGCCAAAGGCTATTAGAGGGACAGAAATTGAAAAATTAGATGAAGCCAGTTTAAGAGAAATTTTACAGACAACCAAGGTCTTTGCCCGTGTAAATCCTGCTCATAAATTAAAAGTTGTGGATATTTTACAAAAACAGGGACATATTACGGCCATGACTGGAGATGGAGTTAATGATGCCCCGGCCTTAAAAAAGGCCAATATTGGGATCGCTATGGGCATTAAAGGCACAGATGTAGCTAAAGAGGCAGCAGATATTGTTCTTTTGGATGATAATTTTGCCAGTATAGTTGGTGGTGTGGAAGAAGGGAGACGAGAATATGATAATATTCAAAGATTTACCCGCTATTTACTTTCTTCCAACTTTGCTGAAATTGTGGCTATTGCTGGTGCCATGTTCTTAAAGCTGCCTCTTATTCTCTTACCTGTTCAAATTTTATGGATGAACCTAATTACAGACGGCATGACTGCCCTTGCCCTAGGTATGGAACCGCCAGCCAAGGATGTTATGCACCGTCCACCTCGTGACCCCCAACAACCTATTTTGTCTAAAAAAGTGTTTTTGATAATTTTGGCTATAGGCATATGGATGGGTGTAACGACCATTTTCAGTTTCACTCATTATTTAGGTAGTGAGAATATGCTATCCAAAGCAAGAACTATAGCCTTTACGGGAATTATTATCTTTGAAAAAATTAATGTATTTAACTTCCGAAGTTTCAGATTTAACCTTTGGGACATTGGTTTTTTCAGTAATCCTTTTTTAATCATAGCCTGGTTGATTACCGTAAGTTTGCAAATTATGGTGGTATATTTTCCTCCTCTTCAGCATATTTTGCACACTGTGCCTTTAAATTTAGCAGACTGGGGTCTAATCTTTATTTTAGGTATACCTATTTTAATTGCTGGGGAGATATTTAAATTCCTTCGGAAGCAGCATTAAATTAACAAACAGGTTATTGCCACTGATTTCTCAGTGAATTATTTTTATTCTATGCCCAATAAAATACTCATTGTCCATTTAGGGGCTTTAGGAGATTTACTTTTATCAAGACCTGCTTTGTTAGCTATTAGAATGAGATTTCCGCAAGCAGAGATAGATTTTTTGGGTTATCCACATCTAACTTCTTTAATTAAGTGGGAGATGCGAATCAGACACACATATAATATTGAATATAGTAAAGAAAATGAAAAATTCTGGTATAATTATGATTTATTTATCTTTTTTGCTCGCAAAAACTACCCTGCATGGGAAAAAGTTTTAACTTTTGCTCCCAGTATTTTTATTAAGACTATTCCTCCACCAGAGGTAAATCTACCTGTTTTTCAATTTCAACTGCAGCAGTTACACAAACAAGGATTTGAAATCCCCTCAGAATTTCCATCTTTATCTCTTCCTCCAGCAGAAATTTCTTTAAACATCTGTCCCGATTTTCTCATTCATCCTGGTAGTGGAAGCTCAAGTAAAAACTGGCCTCCAGCATATTTTGCTGAGGTAATTCAGGCGTTTTCTCAATGCAACCCTGGTTTAATCATTGGCCCTGCTGATAGAAAAGTGGCAGAAGAAATATTGTCTTTTTTAGGAAATAAAAAGATAATTTTATTAGAACAGCTTTCTCTTTTAACTCTGGCCGCTATTATTAGTAAAGTCAGGGTTTTTTTAGGAAATGATTCTGGCATTAGCCATCTGGCAGCTGCCTTGGGTGTTCCCAGCTTTGTCATTTTTGGTCCTACTAATGCAAATATCTGGAAACCATGGGGGAGGGAAGTGAGGACATTTATCCCAAAAGTTTCATGTGCTCCCTGTAGTGATGAAGAAAGGAGAAACTGTCTTGAGAGAATCTGTCTAAAAAGTATTAAACCAAAAGAAGTGATAAAAAAGTTGAAAAATTGGTTACAATAATTAACTAGTGTCATTCAAAATCAAGTGCTATTCTTCAATTGTTTTCCTCCTAATACCTTTTTTATAGCTTTTATGAGTTCCTTTGTCGCTATGGGTTTAGCTATAAAATTCCGTCCCCCTATTTTTTTCATAGTCTCAGGTCCTATCTCATCTTTAGTAACTATTGCTGTAATAAATATTATGGGTATGTTTTTTGTTTCGGGATTATCAAGTAGGACCTGGGCCACATCGCCACCAGACATTTCAGGCATGAGTATATCCAGTAAAATTAGATCAGGTTTTTCTTTTTGGGCTAATTCAATACCCTCCTGAGATTTGGAGGTAGTTATTACCTCAAACTCCTTTGTGTTTTCCAAATTGGCTTTTACAAAAAAACAAAAATCTTCTTCGTCATCAATTAAAAGTATTTTTTTCTTCTCTATCATGTTGTCCCTCTTTATTTAAATTTTTAGCTGGTGGCAACATTATAATAAATTTTGTCCCTTTATTTACCTCACTTTCTACATCAATAATTCCCTGATGTCGATCTATTATTAAATGCACTATACTTAGTCCTAAACCCGTTCCTTCTCCCACTTTTTTAGTGGTAAAAAATGGATCAAATATCTTTGACAATAAGTTTTTAGGAATACCAGTGCCAGTGTCTTCAAATTCAATTACAATTATTTTATCCCCTATCTTAAAGTAATCACTGGATCTTTGGCCGATTTTGTAGTCCATTTCAGTTGCTATTTTATCATACACTCTCACTTTAATCTTGCCTCCTTTAGGCATAGCATCCATTGCATTCATAAAAAGATTGACAAATACTTGCTGTAACATATTTTTATCTCCTTTAATTTCCACGGGTTTTTCAGGATAATCGCGGTTTATTTTTATATTATTCAAGGCAGCTTTGTGTTCAATCAGACCTATGGTTTCATCCAATAATTTGCAAATATCTATTAATTCAAATTTAAATTGTGATGTTCTTGAAAATTGTAAAGTATCAATAATAATTTTGTTTGCTCTGTTCACAGCTTGTTTTATCTTTTTAATGATTTTTTCAACCATTTCATCTTTTTCTGGCAAAATGGTATTAAGATAGTCTATTCCCATTAGAATGATCCCCAATGGATTCCTTATTTCATGAGCAAACCCAGATGCCAATCGGCCCATAGCTGCCATTTTTTCATGTTGGATAAGTTGATTCTGGGCTTCTTTAAGTTTATGGTAAGCGATCTTCAATCTTTCTTCAGATTTTTGTAACTTTTTTTGTTCCGCCAATCTTTTTTCACTGATAAGGGCAATAACATATGCTAATATTATGAAGACACCGCATTTTTCAATGGTTCCTATGGGAAGGAATCCTAAAGAAAAATAACTTACATACAGATGAAATAAACTTAAGAATAAGGCAAGGTAAATAACCTTCTTACGATACCATATAGCAGTTAAAATGATAGGAATATAGAAAAAATCAGTGTAAATAGACTTTAAACTGAGAAAATTGATGAGTTTATTTAGATTGGGATAAGATAGTATATCGGTATAGGCAATTTTGATATGAATAGCGAAATTAAGATAATAACTTAGACCAATACATATTAATATACTACAAAGTATTATAACACTTTTAGTTCTTTCAATTCTTATAAATCTCTTTATCCTAGATACCATACCTCTTTTTAAAATCTAGCTGATTTTGTTTTTTATGTCAATTTTTATTTTTCTACAAGGCTTTCCCAGAATTTTTAAAGCCTTCCGAAAAGAAAGATAAAAAACGGTCAAATATAGTAACTGACCTTACACACAGTATAAAATTGTTTTAATTTTAAACCATAACATTATAAAAAATCATTTTTTAGGGTTGCAACCATACAAATATTTTACTTAAGACCGTGCCTGTTAAGGAGTTCTCGCTGCGGTTGGAATTTTATCCAAAAAGAGGTCGCGGATTTTGAGATATTAAAATTTTTGACAGATGGGGAGATTTTTGCTACTTTCAACTTTGTGAAAGGGTGGAGTAAATTTGTTTATTGTTGGGGAAAAAGTATTCCTCATGGTATTAAAAGGACAGTAATATTTTTAGTTCTAATAGGTATTTTTCTGTGGCAAATTAAAACTCCTTCAATCAGGCATGTTTTTCTTTTTAGATTATACTATCTCCCCATTTTCATGGGCAGTCTTTTGGATGGATTAAGAGGGGGCATTTTGCTTGCTACTTTAAGTTCATTTTTTTCATTTTGTGTTTCCAATCAGTCTTCTTTAGACAAGCTAGACCTTTTATTTGAGATAACATTATTTTATTTTTTTGGTGTTATAACTGGGTTTTTGGTTAATAGAGAAAAAAGAGAAAGAGAGAAAGCAAAAGAAGCCCAGGATTTGGCTTTATTAGGAAAGGCTGCTGCCGCTATTGCCCATGAGTTAAGAACACCTTTGGTAGTCATAGGAGGGTTTTCCCGAATTGTTCAGAAACAACTCCCACCTGAGTCTCTCTCTTGGAAAAAATTGGATATTATCCTAAAAGAGGCAAAATGGATGGAAGATATAATTCAAGGTATTTTAGACTTTTCTAAACCTCTTGAGTTAGAACTAAAACCAACAAATATAAAATCTCTTATAGAAGAAGTTGTAAGTTTAGTTGCACCTGAAAAAGAAAGAAAAATCCAGGTAAGATTTGTCAATCCTGTATTGAAAGAAATAAGGCTAGACCCGGATAGATTTAAGCAAGTCTTGATAAACTTGCTTAATAATGCCATCCAGGCCTCCCCGGATAAGCCTGTAAAAATAAATGTATTTTTTACTGACGAGTCAATGATTATTGAAATAATAGATCAAGGACCAGGTATACCAAAAGAATATCAGGCTAAAA
>Ga0190316_1000701_pt1 | contig 10350 bp, 9 predicted proteins | sample 48701112_MG_FD_161663 | JGI IMG/M metagenome (GOLD analysis project Ga0190316, IMG submission 161663) | Hydrothermal vent sediment bacterial communities from Southern Trench, Guaymas Basin, Mexico - 4870-11-1-2_MG | ecosystem: Environmental > Aquatic > Marine > Hydrothermal vents > Sediment ... | reverse complement strand
TATTTATCTATCTTTCAAACTATCCTTGAAGATATAGAGGATAAAATAGAAAAAACACATCTCCTTATTGATCCTGAAACCACCAGAGGAGAATTTCTAAATTGGCTTTCTTCATGGGTGGGTCTTATTAGAGAAGAGAGATGGAGTGAGGAGAAATGGCGTAAGTTTTTAGGAAAGGCAATAGAGTTTTTTAAAATGCGTGGGACAAGGGAGGGGCTATCAAATTTGATCGAGCTTTTTACAGGTGAAAAACCAATTATTATTGAACCATTTCAGCTGGAATGTGAAAAGAAGCCTTTAGAGTTAAGTAGATTTTCCTTTTGTGTGCTTTTAAAACCAAAACAAGTAAAAAATTACCAGGAATTTGAAGCAGTCAAAAGAATTGTTGCCCTCTGGAAACCAGCTCATACAGAAGGGAAAACAGTTTTGCTAAAAGAAAAGATGTTGCTTGGTGATTTGTTATATTTGGGAATTAATACATATCTTAATCCGCCAGAGTTTATCTTAGGTAAGGCAATTTTACCCATAGATACAAAACTATTAGATATAGAGGATAATGCTCAAATAGAGCGTCATAGCCGTCTTGGCATTGATACAAAAATAAACTTTTAAGGAGGACAAAGATGGCGAATGAAAAAAAAATGGAAGAACAGATCAAAGATATACCATGCAGCACAAGCCTAAAATCATTTCAGAGAAATCGTTATTTTTATGGCAAACTGCTTACTGTAAGGGATTTTGAGGATGAACAGGCTTATATGAATGGAAAAAGACATCTTCTCAATAAAACACTTCATGGTTATGGCATTGTTTGTGGATTTAGAGATATTGGGGTAAAAGAGCAAGATGGTAATTTATCTTTAATATTTGTAGATGGTGGCTTTGCTATTGATGGATGTGGGAGAGAAATTGTAGTGCCTTCAGGCTCAATAAAAAAGATAGAACACCTAAAAGAGGGCAATCTCTATATACAAAGAAAGGATTGCTATACAGAAATGGTTGCTGCTGCATCAATCGCTTCTGGTTGTGAAGAAAAATGCTGTCCAAACAGAATAATGGAAGACTTTGAAGTCTATCTGACTGAAACTGATCCTGAAGCATTAACTGCATGCAATGAGATAAAAAAAGGTAGTCATTTAGAAAATTGTCCTAAAGCCGAAACAAAAGATGTATTTATAGGATCATTGAAAAAAACATCAACTGGTTGGGTTGTTGATATAGAAGAAAATAAAAGAATTGATATACCAAATACTAGACTTCTTGCAAGACGACTTGAATGCCACATTTCAGAAAATGGTATCGATCCTTCTAAGGATGATGATATCCGAGATAAACATGTATCCAATGCTGACGCAAAAAGGTGGAATAGTGCAATATATACAATTAATAGAAGAAGCCCTGACGATAAAGGAGATTTTAAAATTAAAGCAGGTGAAAATATAACTATTACTGAAAGAGATCATGAAATTTCTATATCAGCAACCTATGCTGGCGGAAACTATCTTGAATATCCTGAAAATGGTATACTTACCTTGGAAGGTAATGAAACAGTAAAAATTCAACATAATTTTGGCAGATATCCAATTGTAGATGTATATGAATATATAGAACAAGAAGGTAATATTGTAGGGACAAAAGATGATATCTACCATATGGCTGAGGTTACTGGGAAAAAAGTAGAAGACGTAAAAAAAGAAGTTGGTGCAAGATCAATTCATGAATTAGCCCGAGAAGTAGAAACACCTATTCGAAACGATTTTACCCTAACAAAAAATCTTACTACTCTGAATGAGCACCTTACACTAATAAAACCTCTTACACTTTCACCAACTGCCTCATTAATTGCTGAAAGTAGGTTTTCTGATATTGCAGATGATATAGTAGTGCTCAATAGAGTTCGTTTTTTGAGAAAAATAACAGATAGAACACCAAATGTGGAAGTAAGGCATCTTAATAAAAACACAGTCCTTATTCATAATATTTATAAGAGCAAGACATTGAGACTAAAAATAATTTTTATTGCATAACTAAAAGGAGGATAAATGCCACAATTTAATAAAATCATAGGCATACTTAAGCCAAATAGTTATTTAAAAACAGAATTTGGAGAAATTTTACTTACAAAAATTTCAATTCAAGCAGCGCAAAGTCCTGAATCTGCTGCATTAGAGATTAATGAAAAAAATATTGGCAAAATAGCAATAGTTGAAGGTAATCTTTCAGGCGATGTGCTTTATTCTGCTCAAATTATAGAGATAGCTCCTTCAATAACAAGTGCCTTAATAAAAAGTTTGATAGAAAAAGGAATTTTATCTTTAAAAGAAATCCAAAATCAATTAGCAAATATTGAATCCAAAGAAAAAAGGAAACTTTGTGCTTTGGTCATTGGGCATAAAAAGAGTTCTCCTGGGGCAATAAATAAAAAGACAGGGATAACAGAATTTGAATTTAATGACGATCTCGCAATAAGGATTGAAAAGAAGGTTAAAAATGTTGATATCCAAAGGGTTTATAGAAGGACTTATAAAGAGCTTCCACATGACATAAATGAACTTGATCCAGATTTTATAATAAGCCTTCATTGTAATGCCTTTAACGAGAAAGCTTCTGGCACAGAAGTTCTTTACTATCACAGGTCTGAAAAAGGCAAGAAAATGGCTGAAATACTTTTAAAATATTTAGTTGAGCATCTAAAATTACCTAACAGAGGCATAAAGCCAAAGACAGCAGAAGATAGAGGGGGCTATCTTTTACGTTATACAAAAGCCCCATGTGTTATTGCTGAGCCATTTTTTATTGATAACGATGATGACTTAGCAAGGGCACAAGAAGATATAGATGGATTGGCAGAAGCATATGCAAAAGCAATAGAAGAAATTGCAAAAGTTGTTTAGTAATATTTAAGGGGTAAAAAATGTATGAGAGAGCCAAAGTAGCTGTTAAAAAATCCAAAACAAAAGAATTTAAAACTGCTCAAACCCAAAAGAATAGATTTAATAACCATAGTTCACCACTCGCCCAAATTCTATTTCTTCAAAGGACCATAGGGAATCAGGCGGTGGAGAGTCTGTTCAAATCAGGCATTATTCAAGCCAAACTCAAAATTGGTAAGCCTAATGATATATATGAGCAAGAGGCAGATAGGGTGGCAGAACAGGTGATCAGTAGTTCTTGGTCAATAGTTAATAATCAAAAGGAGGAAGGAGAAATTCAGAGACAGACAGAAGAAGAGGAAAGAAAAAGGGAAGAAGAGGAGGAAACTATTCAGCTTAAGAAAATGCAGGGCAATATTCCAGAAGTTACCCCTGATCTTGAATCTCGCATCCGTGCATTAAGAGGAAGTGGGCAACCTTTACCCAAATCTATACGCACCTTTTTTGAATCACGGTTTGGTTATGATTTTAGCCATGTTCGGATACACACTGATCCAGAAGCAGCAAAGTTAGCAAGGGCATTAAATGCTGAGGCATTCACTTATGGAAGGGATATTTATTTTGGGGAAGGAAGATATAATCCTAACACATTAACAGGAAAACGACTTTTAGCACATGAGTTGGCGCATGTGGTGCAGCAGGGTAACACAAATTTTCCCACGCTTCAATGGAAAGTAAGTGATGTAACCAATGAAAAGGCATCTCAGAGTGAAAAATTATGTGACATGATGGGTAATGAAATCTATAGCGGTAAAAAAGAAGAAATAATTAAAAAAATAAACGATGACATTAGTAAATTGCCAGATATTGTGCGAAAACAGCTAAATTATAAATTTAAAAATTATTGCGAATTTCTAATTTCTATGCCTCGATATATAGACAATCCAATCCAACACTTTAAAAAGATACGAAAGGCAGAAGTCCCGGGAAAGGTATGGCTTCATGAAATTGCTGCCACGCGACTTGAGGAAGTAAAAGAATTGGTAAAAGATGAAATGCCTGCAACCACTGTTGCTCTTGGATTGAGGGGAAGATATAAACCTCATCTCAGGAAATCAAAAAGTATGATGGCTCATCCCCTTGGATACGCTGTAGATTATAGAGCAATTAAAAATCCTATGATTAAAGATCAAAAATTAGTTAGACTTATAGAAATAATTACAGGACAAAGTATTAGTATTAATTTAGGACTTAGATGGAGTAAAAGACGAGAAGAAATAAAAGAATGTGGGAAAATAGAAATCAAAAATCTTGAAGATGTTAATAAGTGTAACGAGATAATGTTTAAAAAACTTGAACAAGAGTATGATCGGCTCGTTAAAGCCTCCAAGTTTTTTCGAAGGAAAGAGTTGGGAGAAATAAGAGAAAAAATAGAGGAGATAAAAAAAGAAATTAAAAAGAAAAATACAGAACTTAGTAAATTAGAAAGAGAATTAAAAAGATTAAAAAGAAAGAAGAAAAATACAAAAAAAATAAAAGATATAATAGATATCTATACCTATGATATAATAATAGCTATCTATAAAGAAATTAAAGAAATTTTGAAAAAGGAAAAGAGGACTTTGGAAGACAAGATTCCTGATATCTTGGAAGAAGCTCGTGAATTAATGTTAACAAAAATAAGAAAAGAAAAATCTTTAATTGAAAAGGAAGTGACCAATTGTGAAAAGACTTTCGGTGAGCTTTTACCTCAAGAAGAGAAAAAGCTAAAGAGGGAAAAGAGAAAACTTACGAGAGAAAAGAAACAAAAAGAGAATTTAATCAAAAGGCAAAAGGGAAGACTTGAGAAAGCACAAAAGAAACTTAATATGTTGGAAAAGCAGCTTGAAGAACTTACAACCAATTTAAACAAAGTTGAGGGTCAACTAAAATGCATTTCAAAGAAAAAAGAGTTAAATATTCTAAATGAGTTAGAGAATCATCTAACAAATTTGGGACCCGTTATTGGTAAAAGAAAAGCTCAAAATCCTGCTATATGGCAACTTATAGAATTGGGATATTTTAATTCTGATCCAGAGAGACCTCAGAATATTATCCATAAGCCTTGGAAATATGGCTTTAATTTATTATTTATAAAAGCAATGATGAAAAGAGGTTTTGATTGGGGAGCAACTTGGAGCCCAGGAAGTACAGACCCTATGCACTTTGAGTTGGTTGAGGGCGTGGAATCAATAAAGACACCACCAAAGAAGATTTCTAAACCTATACAAAGGTGTAGTATTGAACTGTGTAAGGAGTTGAGTAAAATAGCAGAAGGGAAAAAGTAAAATGGCTGTGATTTTATTAAATCGAAAATCGAGGTCAAACCTACAAAATACATTTTGCTTTTCTTAAAGACACAACTCCACCTTTCAAAGTTGAGGGAAAGACCCAAAATCTGCGATTGATTTTTTATTTTAACGACAAAGGACTACTTCAATCCCATTTAAGACCCTATAGACCACACCACCTGCAGAGACCTCTATCCTTACCCTTGGCTTCATTTACTTTAAATCCAATTTTATGGAGAGTTCTTTTAGTTGTTGGGCTTCTACCCTTGAAGGTGCATCCATTGTAAGGCAAGTTGCCTTTTGTGTCTTTGGAAATGTAATGACATCTCTAATGCTACCACGACCGCAAAGTAACATCAGGAGGCAGTCAAATCTAAATAATAAGGAAGATAGGAAGTCAAATATTTACTCTTAACAGTTTAGCAAAAATACGGAATGGATACAAAATAATAAATGAGTAGAAAAGCTAAACCAAAAACCAGAATCAAGCCTACACAATAAATACATTTTGATCTTTATAAAAAGTAATTTTTCGTAAATTCAAAATTAAAAGATTAAATTTAATGAAACTATACATGAGGCAATGGCACGGTTACAGATTTTTTTTAGTCTCATGGCGATTAATTTTTCCTCTCATAGCTATCTCTCTGTTATTATTTGTCTTCAACCATTTATTAGTAAACTCTGCATTAGACTCAATTACTTCCTTAACTGACTTTAGTTTGCTTAATTCTTGATTTTCCATTAAGTAATCAGAGATTTCTTTAGCTATGATCTCAAATTTTTTATTAAGTTGCTTTTGGTCTTTAGGATTATCAAAACGGCTCCGCCAATTTGATTCTAAATGAGCTTCCCATTCAGAATGGCCATTCAATAAGTAACCCATGACATGATGAGCACAACATGCATCCATAACAAAATGGAGGCTAAAACCAGCTGCTTTTATTCTTGTAATGATTGAATGATTTTTATCTTTAGCTACCACATCTCCATAATAACCACCTACTTCTGCAGCTGTAGGAAATTCAAAATCATCTAAGTCTACATTTCCACCTAATCTGTCAATTAATAAACTCATAGGTGATTTAACCATGATTTCTGGAGAAAATCCGTATTCCTCAACTGTAGGGTCGTATTTGACATCTGTTGAAAACATAGTCATCAAGATGTCGCCCAGTTCTTCTAAAACAGCTAAAGAATCATCATAATCCCAGTTATAACCCCGATATTTACCATTTTGAGGAATAATAAAATGTTGAAAAGCACTTAAACTATGTCCACAAAATTCATACTTATCATCCATTCCAAAAGGCATTTCAATATAGACATCCATAACTAAATCAGGTGCACCTAAATAATTCTTAAATCTCTTGCAATTATCTCTTTGCTGTCGTCCTAATACATCCAAAATCTTATCTAAGTTTATATTTTCAGGAATTGGTAAATCTTTTTGTTTAATCATCTCAATAACCATAAGTGTATTCAGACCAATAAGCCGATGGTGAGTTATTCTCATGTTGTCACCTCCTAATTATTTTTAATGTTCTTGACTTATATCAAATAAAATCTCTATTCTTCTTTTTTGCCAGTCTTCATCCATAAGCATCCAATATCCAAAATTTTTATACTTATAAACCTCTGGGTCTATTGTAGGGTCATATTCTCTTATAAGGTTTGTTGCATAAAGTAATTGACCTAAATAAAGACCTTCTGCAATCTGCACTAATTCATCAATACAATAATTATCTGGTGGGAATGTATGCAATGCAGGCCATCTATAATTGATTTGATAAACTATTCTGCCTTTATTGTCGGGATTGACTGATTTTCCAGGTTTCCCAATAAAAAAGAAACCTTTAACATTGTAATCATATTTTTTTACTTCTTCTGGGTGGGCAGGAATTAATTTAATTCCCAAAGCCTTCATTAATTCTACTGTTACTCTCTTTTTAATAGAACGGGTGCTATAAGTATTGGCACCCCAGGCAGCAATGGTTGCATCTGTTGCAAAACCATCTGTAATAGCCCTTAATGTTTCAGCATTTATTTTCTCAAACGTCTTTCCTGTCCAAGGAGAAAAAATTCTGGCTAAGGGCCATTTTAAATTAAGGGTATTAATATCAAATGTTCTTAACATGACTTCATTTCTAAAGGCAATCACTGCACCATGATAATAGCCACTCATAGTTTTAGGAGTAATGCCATAATCAAAGATTTTTTGTAATTTTTTAAAATAAGGTGAATTTATATTAGGATCCTTAGCAAGTTCATCAGAGTAAAATTTCATTAAATCTAATATAGTTGCCTTGCCTTTCATATCATTATAGATTCCTGTGAACATTGGATCATTTTTACATTCATCTTTAAAAGTAAATTGAATAAATTTTTTGGGCATTTCTGCTTCAACAGGCGTTTCTTTTAAGGCTGAACAATTGTCTACTATAAAAAACAAAATGAATAACATAAATAGATGTTTCATTTTATCCTCCTAAAAATAGTCTTTTTCTTTCCTTATTCCATTTTTTCATCCATCAACAAAAAATAGCCAAAATTTTCATATTTATATTCAGATGGTTCTAACTGAGGGTCATAATCTTCTAACAGATGTTTGGTAGCAAAAAGCAACTGACCCAAATAAAGACCATCTGCAATTTCAACTATCTCATCAATTAGATACTTAAGTGGTATGGGATTGCCTAATCTTCTCCAACGATAGTTTAGCTGAAAAACTTCTTTTTCTGAGCTATTTAACATTACTGAGTTTGCCCTTTTAGCAATAAATAATCCTCCCTTTTTATCATATCCATATTTTGTTTTTTCTTCTTGTGGGGCATCTTTTAAATTCATCCAGAAAGTTAATACTACTATGCTGGCCACATTTAAAAGAGACCCTTCATATTTTTTAAAGCAATTTATTCCTAAGTAAGTGGGGACTTCTCCCTTTTCAAATCCTTCTGTATAAAATTCTAAATTTTTATTATTTATAGGATTAAATATCTTTCCATCCCATGGAGAGACATCAGCTAAAGTAGCTCCCCAAATTTGATTTAAAAAATCATCATAAGGATGTTCTCCTTTTTTAAGAAATTTAAGAAATAAAGTAATACCATAAAAGTGTCCTTTTACTTCTTTAACTTTTCCACAGATAAAAAGTCTTTCTAATTTTTTTAAATAAATTGGGTCTTTTTCCAATTGTTCAGCATAAAATTTCATAAGATGAAGGACTGATTTTTTATCTTTTAGCTCTCTTTTTATTTCTAAGATTAAAGGGTCATGCTTGCATGCTGGCTCAAGTTTCATATTACCCCCTTTAAAATTCAACCAATTCTGCCCAAGAAAATATTTCTTTACATCTTATTATTTCTTCAGGCTTCATCATATGCCTGGAGAGTATTGATGATACCTTTTTGCCAATATTTTCTGCCTTAGAAAAACCTGTTGGATTATATGGCAAAAGGGCACATCGTTTTATATTTAAGTCTTTATATAGTTTAGAGATAGCCTTTAAATTTTCGGTGGTGGCGGTAATATCTGGAATAAGTGGAATTCTTGGAATTACATTTTCTGGTCTTTCTTTAATTAATTCAGCCAGGTTTTCTAAAATAATGTTATTTTTTTGCCCTGTGTATTTTAAATGTTGTTTTGGATCAAGCAGTTTTACATCAAACATAATTAAATTAAGCCAAGGTAATAATTTTTCTTTAAATTCAAACCATTCAAAAAAAACCATTTGTTTGAATAGCAGTATGGATTCCCTCTTTTTTTTAATGACTTAAGGAGTAAAGACACATAATCCATATGTAAAGTAGGTTCGCCCCCTGAAAGGGTGACTCCTCCGTTTGAGACTTCATAAAATACTTTGTCACGTATTAAAATAGAGACCAATTCTTCAGCAGGGTAAAAATAGCCTATTTGTCTTAAACCTAAACCAGGACATGCCTTTACACAGTCTCCACACTTATCACACTTTTCTCTATCAATCCTTAAAGGGACAAATCTTTACACATTCACCCGATTTTATACAATTTTTTGGATAAAAGCCAATTTCAGGTGAAGGATCTATTGACTCAGGATTTTGACACCAGATACAATTTAGATTGCAGCCCTTAAAAAAACAGTCGTGCGGATACCAGGCCCATCTTCTAAGGCATGTCTTTTTATGTCAAAAATAAGCGGTCTCCTTTTTTCCATTAAGGTAGATTACCTGTTAGCTCCAATTGAAGGTGATTAGCCATAAAGGCAAATTTGTAAATATAATTTAAATTACCATTAACAATAATTTCGTTATTAAGAAAACCTCTTAAAACGTCTCTATTTTGAGAAAGCAAAAAATTCATCAATGAGCGCCCATCTTTAAAGATTACAGTTATATTTACATCTTCACTTAATGTTTCTTTAATATCCATCTTTCCATTATCAAATTCTACCAAAACCGTAATTCCACCATCTCTGCTTCTAAACTGATAACGTCCTTTAAAATTTTCAATATTTTTTCTATAAGAAGGATCAAACATAAATTTTAACTTCATAAAAAGCAAAAGTGTCTCTAAAAATGTCTCTGCTACCTCGTCCTCAAGAGATTTTAGGAATTTTTCCCCAGCCTTTTCTAAAGCGAATTTGCCGATAATGTTTTCTAAATCAAACATCTTTTTCTCCTATTATAAATTTTAAAATCAGGGAGACCTGTGGTGTCCCTGACAATTATACCTTTTTAATAGTAAAGCTATATGAACACCAATTAGCATGAACATAGTATGGCTCTTGGCAACCCACAATAGTGCGTTTCCAGACATGTAACTTTTTGCAGCAATACTTTCCAATATATTCGCCTGTTCCATCCACAAAATGTAAATCACTGATAAAAATAAGCATTTTTTATCTTCTTTAATGCACTTCTTCTCCAGTATCTAAATTATATTCAGCACGAGTAATAATCTCCTCCTGCATCTGAGGGTTTAAATCTTTAAAATAAGCAGAATATCCAGAGACTCTGACAAATAAATCAGGATATCTTTCAGGGTGTTTTTTGGCATCTTCTAATGTCTTTCGGTCAATGATATTAAACTGCACCTGTAATCCTCCCATTTTAAAGAAGGCAAAAATTGTATCTGCAAATTTAGGTACAGTGGTAGTAGAAGGGGTATATT